>JAEEGL013361091.1_pt1 | contig 15520 bp, 9 predicted proteins | sample 9134231 | NCBI WGS metagenome assembly JAEEGL01 (sample SAMN16246548, study PRJNA631951) | gut metagenome | biome: gut microbiome; feature: rumen; material: fiber-attached | host: Bos | place: Iran: Karaj | collected 2018-10
CAAAAAGCTGATCGAGACGTCCGAAATCAATACGCTCAATCTGACGACCCAACGACTCGCGCTCTTCCTCCGACAGCTCGTCCCAAAATGTCAATAGTTGTTCCTGACCATGCGGTTTAAGTTTTTGAAGAAGATCTTCACGTGTAAACGACATCTTTTCCCTTTCGCTTTCATTCATAGGGCTGGGACGACGACGCGAGAAGACGCGCCGCGAGGACTAGGAACGTCGCCGCTCCGTGGATCGACGTTTCAATCTACTCCGCATTTTATATGGACGCCGTCCTTTTTCAAGCGGCGTCAAGCTATTGTCCGCCATTATCTTCAAAGAATTAACCGCGTCGAGAATACGAGCGGCGACAAAGGACGACGCGTTGAAAAAAGAACGCTCTTTTCGCGTGAGGATATAGACAAAAGGGACGAAATAAGTAATAATAAGAACGCCGTAGTGTTCGCGTTTGAAAACTAGACGCATACAGACGGCGCGTAATGCTTTTGTCCGGTTGAGCGACGGAAACGACGGTTCTTTCGCTCGGTATTTGTCCGAGCGGGAGCGCTTTGTCTCGTGTTTTTTATCGTTCGTTCGGAACGCCTGCGGCGGAGTTTGTATCTAACAGACGCCGCCTTCCGAATTTTGAAACCGGGAACGCGGGTCGTTATCATAATTTGTGCATATACGGCAGGCGAGACCGCGACCACCGAGTTTTTAGACGACGAAAGCGGATCGACGTCATTTTTAACCTTTACGAGGCGATTCAATGGGAACTGAACCCGACGTCATTGTCGAAAAAACTGCATCAGACGTCACTGTTGAAAAAACGGAGTCTGACGTCATTGTCGAAACCAAAAACCTCACAAAGACTTATCGAGACTTCTGGGGACGTCAAAAGGTTAGGGCGCTCAAGGCTCTTGACCTTGAGATTCGTCGCGGCGAAATTTTTGGTCTTCTCGGTCCGAACGGTTCTGGCAAAACGACGACCATTAAGCTTCTGCTTGGACTTCTTTTCCCGACGAGCGGCGAAGTCAACATACTCGGTCGTCCTGCGACCGACGTTTCAAAGAACGAGCGTCTCGGTTATCTTCCTGAAGAGTCTTACCTCTATCGTTTTCTGAACGCGGAAGAAACGTTAGACTTCTATGGTCGTCTCTTTAAAATTCCAGGCGCGGTCCGTCGTCAACGCGTCGACCAACTCATCAACATGGTCGGATTGGGATCGGCGCGGAAACGTCAACTTCGCGAGTATTCCAAGGGTATGACGCGCCGTATCGGGCTTGCTCAAGCGTTGATTAACGACCCGGACTTGATTCTTCTCGACGAGCCGACGAGCGGTCTCGACCCGATCGGCACGCGCAATATGAAGGATCTTATTCTTCAGTTGAAGGAAAAGGGCAAGACGATCATCATGTCGAGCCACCTTCTCGGCGACGTTCAGGACGTTTGCGACCGCGTCGGCATTCTCTATCAAGGCGAACTCAAGGAACTTGGGCGCGTCGAGGATCTCTTGAAGGTCGTCGAGCAGACGGAACTCCGCGTTTCCGGACTCAGCGACGACGCGAAGAAGAAGATTGAAAAGATTATCGAAGAAGACAACTCCAAACTGCTCTTCTGCGGCAATCCGACGACCTCCCTCGAAGATCTCTTCCACGACATCATTGCGGAAAGCGAAGCTCGTCCCGGCAAACGCGTTCGCGGAGGTGAAAACGCGAAATGATCCTTGAACATCCTATTCCGCCGTTCTTTGAATGGATTGGACCCGCCGCGCTTAATTGGCTGCTGGCCGTCGCCGCGTTAACGGCGCTCGCCCTCCTTATAAGCTTCATTATGCTCCTCGTTCGTCGAGGGTCTCAGCAGGGCGTGAAGGCGATGGGGGCCGTGATTTCCGACGCTTGGCAAGATTTGAGATATTTCTCGTGGAAGCGTTGCGGCGCGATGGCGCTTCTCGCGATTCGCGAGTCAATTCGTAAAAAAGTCGTCGTGGTCTGCGTCGTATTCCTCGTGCTGCTCATGTTCGGAGGATGGTTTCTCGATCCTGGCAGCAAGGATCCCGCGCGTCTCTGCACGTCTTTCGTCTATCAGACGACGACGTATCTTGTATTGCTCTTAGCGTTGTTTCTCAGCGCTTTGAGTCTGCCGAACGATTTCAAAACGAAGACGATCTATACGATCGTTACGAAGCCGGTGCGCGCGAGCGAGATTATCCTCGGGCGTATTCTTGGCGTCGGCGCGATCGGCACCGTCATTCTCCTTATGATGGCGGCGTGCAGTTACTTCTTCGTTTCCAGCACCCTTAAGCATACCCACGTCCTTAACGACAACGAAGACCTCACGTATGTAACCGACGAAGATCCGAGTTCGCTTCCTCCCGATACGGTCGTTGCGAAGGGATATACTCGCCTCGCGAACGGTCACAAACACATGGTCGAGAAATACGCGAACGGAACTCTTCGCGTTTTGGAAGAAAATAAGCACACCCACGCGATTGAGCAGGTTACGGAAGGCGACATGATTCGCTACAAGATCGGACCGGCTCAAGGGGCGATGCAGGCGAAAGTTCCAGTTTACGGCAAGATCAAATTCCGCAACGCCGACGGCTTTGAACGCGAAAGAGGCATTAACGTCGGCGAAGAATGGGAATACCGTAGTTACGTCGCCGGCGCGACCGACGAGGCCATCATCTGGACGTTTGAAAACGTTACGCCCGCGAAATTTGCCAACGGTCTTCCCGTCGAAATGACGATCAGCGTCTTCCGTACCCACATGGGCAATATCGAAGAGACGATCATGGGCGCTCTCTACGTCCGCAACCCCGTGACGGGACTGACGGCGGAAACGCACGTGTTCAACTCGGAAAAGTATACGACGAAGGCGTTGCATATTCCGGTAGAGATCGACAAGTCAAAGGTTAAAAATCGTCCGTGGCTCGTCAAGAAAACGAACGACAAGGCGTCCTTCGAAGCGACTCCCGTCGCCGATCTTCCCCAGAAGGAAACGTACAACGTCTTTGAAGATTTTGTCGTCGACGGCAAGGTTGAGATCTGGCTTCAGTGTCTTGACAGTCAGCAGTATTTCGGCGCGGCCGCGCCCGACCTTTATCTTCGTTCCGCGGACGCGAACGTCTTCTTCAACTTCGTCAAAGGATACCTCGGCGTCTGGCAGCAGATGTTGATACTGATCTCCTTCGGCGTTCTTTTCAGCTCTTTCCTGAGCGGTCCTGTCGCGATGGTTTCCACGTTTGGCATTCTTGTCGCCGGATTCTGTAAGACGCTGTTCCTCGACATTGCGCACCTGCAGGCGCTCGGCGGCGGTCCGATCGAATCTTTCAACCGTCTCGTAACTCATGAGAACATGATGGTCGATCTTCCGAACACGTTCTCGACGCACCTTGGACAGGCGTTTGACCATATCGCCGCCGGCTTCTTGAGCATAATAGGACTGGCGCTTCCGTCTTTCAGCGACTTCAACTATTATGCCGATTGCGTCGCCAACGGGTATAACATTCCGTTGAACGCGATTATCGTTCACCTTGTTACGACATTGTCGTTCGTGTGCCCGCTCTTTGTGGCAGGATATGTCGTTCTTAGAAATCGGGAGGCGGCCAAGCAATGACGCAACAAACGTTATTTTATCGAAAGATCGCGTATATCGTCCTGATTGCGATTTTGCTTTTCCCGCTGTATCGACTTGGCAGTCCTTCGCAACGTCAGCAGGACGGCTCAATGTCGAGCGGCGGCGTTCTTGCGGAAAAGCGTTCCGAGGGCGATCTCTCCGAGGCGAATATCGGCAAGATCGATCCGACGGGAAGCGCCGTTAAACTGGCGACGTTCGGTATGCGCGGCGTCGCGATTTCGCTCCTTTGGCATCGTTCTCGCGAGTATGAAAAGCGCGCGGACTGGGACAACGTCATTGCAACGGCGAACCAGATCATTACGCTCGAGCCTCACTTCACGACGATTTGGGACTTTGTCGGATGGCAGCTTTCCTACAACGCGTCCGCGATGTTCGACGACTATCGCGAACGTTATCGCTGGGTTATCCGCGGATTTGAGTTTGTCCAGAAGGGTACGACTTATAACCGAACCGCTCCGAAGCTCTACGTCCGCACCGGCTGGATCATTTCTCAGAAGGTCGGAATCGCCGACGAAAAGAAACAGTATCGCCGCTTGCTCCGTGAAGACGACGAATTCGCGGCGCGTCAGGCGGAGCAGGAAATTTTCGTCACGAACCGCGACAACTGGCTGCTTGGGCACGCGTTCTATAAGCGCGCAGAAGACCTTTACGAAAACCACAACGGCGATATCGGTAAAGAGACGCGTCTCCTCTTCTTTGGTCGCGCGCCTATGAACCGTATTCGTTTCGCCGAGTGGATGAGTATCGACGGTTGCGGCGTCAATAAGACGAACACGCCTCTCTTCGACGAGGAAAACTGCGCTAAAGCGTGGCGTCTCGCTCAGGAAGACTGGGAGCTTTACTCCAACAAGACCGTCGAGACGACGATCCCGGATAAAGTCGATCCGAATAAATTCCGTATGACGTCGTTGAACGTTCAGCGTGAAGCGGCGAAGAAAATGCAGGAATACGAGGATCAGCTTGTTTCGTTCCTGCCCGAGGGCGAGACGCGCGAAACGATCGTTTGGGATCGTTGGAATAACGAACTCGACGACAAACAGCGCGCGGCGATGTACGAGCGCGTTTTAGAGCCCTTTGACGAGAACAACTATAACCTTGGCAAACAGGGGTTCCCCGCGCGCGTCGTCCACGATTATCTCACCGGCAAATACGGCGAGCAGCCTGAATGGAAAGATTGGGAAAAGAAACTCTACGATCTCCGTCTTTCCTACGTCGACGAGGATCTTCGTTCCTTGGCGGCGCGTCCCGAGTTGCTTGTTTCCGAAGACGACGACAGGAACTATACGGCGGCGTATTCGCGTCTTACCGATTGGTTGGGACGCGCGAATCAGCTTCTCCAAATCACTCCTGAAGTCCTCGCCGCTCGCGCGGTTCCCGAGAAAAAGAGCGAAGCGCGCGATATCGTCGCCGAGATTGACGCTCTTTCTAAGGAAGAGAGCTTCTCGCGTATGTTCCGCGATATTATGGGCGCGGATTATCATGAGGTTGAAGTCGCTTTCGAACAGACTCCTGAGGCTCGCGCCGCGCGTGAACACCGCCAGGCGGTGCGCGATCGGTACAACGCCGGTCAACCCGAGGAAGCGAATAAGGAGTTCCTTGCGAGCTTTGATTCTTGGGTCGCGCTCCTCCATCGCGAGGATTTTCCCAAGTTGAAGTATATGCCTCAGATGGAATCTGAACTCATGGACGAGACGGAGAAATACCTCATCGTCCTTGAACAGCTCGAAACCGTTTTCCCGAAGGAATTTTCGTTCCAAGAGGTAATCCGCCGCGACGAGCGTGTCGAGGCTCGAATGAAGGCGTCGGCGAAAGCCGAGGCTTTCATCGAGAAGGAACTTGAAGACGGAAAGATTAAGGAAGCGCGCGAAGATTCCGACATGTTGCTCAACAGCTGGCTCGGATATAACACAAACAACGTGATCTTCGAACTCGGGCCTCTTCCCGAAAGCGTCGAAGCCGTCTTCAAGACCGCGAAACTGTGGATCGAAGCTTGGGAAAAGACTCCGGAGACAGAGTTAGAACTCGCGAAGCAGACGGGCGTTTTTAGCAACTATCCGTGTCGCGATTTCATTGAGTTCATGATTCAGAAGCGCGACGATTCCTACGCCGAGATCGAAAAACTTGAAATCTCTCGTATGAACGACGCCGAGAATAATTTCGACTCGTTGAAGAAGGAGATCGAGCTTTGGGCGAAGGTCGTCGAAAAGGCGCCGGTTCTGAAGTATGATTCTTCGTCTGAAATTGCTTTGCAAATTGCGAACACTGTTCAGGAATATCAGACGGAACTTCAGAAGAAGAGCGAGAGCCTTCCGGACGATTTCCCGCTCAAAGCGTTTGTGACGCGTTCAGACGGAACTTGATCCGTTACAGCGCTTCGACGTTTTGCTCTGGAATTTTTTCGGGCGCTTTTCTATAATGCAACGCGTCGGCGTCTAACGGCGTCGGCGCGTTTTCAGTATTTATCGTTTTGAGACGAACGCGAGGAGACGCGCTCCTCGACGGAGCGTTGGGAGCACATGTCGTTACAGGTAGACCACCATCGACGTCGCGTTGTTATTTTGGAACGCGCGTTTGAGCTTTTTGCGGAAGAAGGCTTCGACGGCGTGACCTATCAGAAGATAGCGAATCGTTGCGGCATTTCGCGCACGTCGATTTATAAATATTTCAAGGATAAGGACCAAATCTTTATCTACGCGATTAAGCTGTCGACCGATAAAATGTCGGAATCCGTACGGAAAGTTATGAATCGCGCCAATTTGCCAGTCGACGAAAAGTTGCGGAGGATTCTTCGTCTTACGGTTAAATTGCTGGACGACAACAAGGTCTTCATGTCCGTCGTGCTCGACTACTTGACTTCGCTTAAACTTTCTGGCGCCGACGTTCGTAAGAAGGCGAGTTCCCGAACGTTTGGTTTTCGTTTTCTCCTGACGCGTCTCATCACGGAAGGGATCGAGCAGGGCGTTTTTCGTCCAGGAAAGCCGGAATTGATAGCGGCTCGCTTATACTGTGTTATTGAAGCTTACGTGTTGAATCTCACTGTGACAGACATGATGACTCGAAAGGAATGTCTAGCGTTGATCGATTTTTCCATCGACGACTGTCTTGCTCGGACAAGAACGCGCAGGGGAGCGTGTGCGCAAGTCGACGCGCCTTGAGGAAGCGCGTCGTATTTCTTCGTCGTTATCGTTCGTTTGTCGGCGTTCCTTTTCATCGCAATGAGGAACGTTTTGGAGCCTAAAAATGCCTGTTTTTGACGCCGCCCCGATTCAGGGCGTTCCCGCGCCGTATTGGCTTGTCGAAGTCATTAAGACGTTGGGATTCGCGCTTCATTTGATTCCGATGGGACTTTGGCTCGTCGGAACGCCTGTTTCGCTTCTATTGTGGCTCGTCGGGGGAGCCGCGTCGAAACGTCTCGCTCAACGTTTTTTGCAGCAACTGCCAATAATTGTCGCGTTTGGCGTTCTTTTCGGCATGGCTTCTTTGCTTTTCACGCAGTTGACGTATCCAAACGCGTTCTTTACTTCGACGATACTCCTTGCAGCTCATTGGCTCGGGGCGGTTCCGTTGTTTTTCGTCGGCTATGCGGCGACTTGTTTTGCCGCGGGGTGCGCAAGGGCGGAAAAAATATGGCGGACGGCGCTTCATCTATGTGTCGCGACGTGTTGTTACGTCGGAGTCGGCCTCGTTTTTTCAAGCGTTTGGGCGTTCTTTGAACGTCCTTACGAATGGGAGGGCGTTTGGCGAAATTCAACGTTTTCCTTCGGCGAACTCGTCTTGGGAGGCGCGGCGACGGCGAGCGGACTCGGGAGATATTGGTCTGACTATCTATTGTTTCTCCGATTTGCCGGCATAGTCGGCGTCGGTTTCTTCGCGCTTGCGACGTGGTTTGTTTTCGACGCGTATTACCTTTATCGAGGACCGCGCAAACTGACGTCGGAAGAAATTTCGCGTCTGCGCGCCGCGGAGAATGAGGACGATTCAGAAGAGGGAAAACGTAAGAAGCGCGCGCCGCGTAAACCGATTCAAGAAAACGCCGAGACGTATACGTCTCGAACGACCGGGCTTGCGTTCTTCTTAATGTTGCCTGGCTTCCTCGTCGCCGCCGCGGCAATCGGCAAGTATGCGTTGGAATCAACCGCTCCTTTGCAGAACGAAGAACATTGGAACCCGCTTCTGTGGAACGTTCTTCTTGGGGGAATTGGCGCGTCGATGATCTTTCCCTTCTTTTTTGTTCTTTTGAACAAACTCAAGAAGATTAGCGGGCGGTCGTTGGCGATCTCAATGATCTTTTGCGAAAGTATGCTGGTCGGTTTTTACGCGACCCTGCGACAAATTTTGCAGAACGCCAGACTTTTTCCCTACTTTGATCCCAGTAAATCGTGCTCCTCTGAGTTTCCGATGGTTCCGATCCTCGCGTTTCTCGTCGTCTTTCTTGGCGTCGCGACGACTACGTCGCTCGTCGTGGCGACGTTATCCCCAAAGGACAAAAAAAGATCGGCCAAAAAATTGAAGAAATCTCCGAAACCCTCGAAAAATTCGACTTCCGATAAGCAGGAGTCGAAGGAGCCGCAGAAACCGAACGTTTCTCAGTCGCCGAATTCGGCGCAACGACCTTCCGGCGCGCCCAATCCGCAATTTCGTAATTTAAATAATCGGCAAAATTTGCGTCGGTAATTTTTTGGCGTATAATATCGTCAGTGAAGAATGGACGCGTTTCGTTTGTCGACGCGCGTCCTTGGAATTTCTGCCGCGTATTGAAAAGGGGTTTTCATGAGAATATCGCAATTGTTCCGTTTGACGCGATTTTGTTCCGTCCTGTCTTTATTGGCGCTTGTCTCTCTGACGAATTGCGCCGTCGCCGCCGATTCCGAGGACGCGAAGTCCGACGATATCGAGGTCGTTTCCTACTATTTCGGCAACTACCATCTTGATAAACGCAATGAAGAGCGCCTTGGCAAAGGCTGGTCTGAGTGGGAGCTTGTCAAGAATGCCAAACCTCGATTTGAAGGTCATCAACAGCCGAAGGTTCCCCTTTGGGGCTATACCGACGAGGCGAATCCGCGCGACATGGAACAGAAGATCGACGCCGCTTCGAAGTATGGCGTCGACGTGTTCCTTTTTGACTGGTATTACTATGACGACGGTCCGTTCCTTGAAAGGACGATCGACGACGGATTCCTCCACGCGGAAAATCGCGACAAGATCAAGTTCGCGCTCATGTGGGCGAATCACGATTGGGTCGAAATCTTCCCGAAACACAAGGACGTTCCTAGCGCGTTAATCTATCCCGGCAAGGTCACGCCCGAGACTTTCGATAAGATTTGCGACCTAGTGATCGAAAAGTATTTCAAGCAGCCGAACTATTGGAAAATCAACGGCGCGCCTTACTTTTCCATCTACGAACTCACGAAGTTTGCCGAGAATTTTGGCTCCTTCGAGGCGACGAAAGCCGCGATCGAGCGGTTCCGTGAGAAAACGAAAGCCGCCGGTTTCCCCGATCTTCATCTCAACGCCGTATACTGGGGCAGACCTAATATTCCCGGCGAAGCGACCCTTACCGACCCCGTCAAAATGATCGAGGGACTCGGGTTCGATTCCGTCACTTCTTACGTTTGGATTCACCACGTGCCCCTCAACGAGTTGAAGACCGATTTCAACTGGGTTCGCGACGAGTATTTCAAACATTGGGACAACGCGCGGAAATCGTTCTCGATTCCATATATTCCGAACGTTTCCGTCGGCTGGGACTCCAGTCCTCGAACATATCAGGACGATCCTTTCGGCAACTGGGGTTATCCTTTTACGAACACGATTTCCAACAATACCCCTGAGAATTTCAAAACGGCTCTCCAAATGACGAAAGATCGCATTCTCAACGATCCCGACGCGCCGCGTATCCTTAACATTAACTGTTGGAACGAATGGACCGAAGGAAGCTATCTTGAGCCTGACAAAGTCAACGGCTACGGTTACCTCGAAGCGATTCGCGACGTAATGAAGAAGAAGTAAAACGCGCTTTTTTAAAAACGGGCGCGTCGTACGTTTCCAGCCGGAGTCGTTGTTTGATTCCGGCTGTTTCTTTTTTAGAGAAACGCGCGCGTTGGTTTTGCTTCTATTTCGCGACGCGTAGAACGATTTCTCTCTGTTTTTTCTGATGAAAAAAAGCTATACTTGACGTATCTTGGAATTTTTCGCCTATTTTTTCCGTTTTATCATCGCAAGGACGTGGATCGGCAATGCATAACTACTGGCGCGCTATTCAGTTGACGCTGAAATACAAATGGAACGTCGTGGGCGTGATTGTCGCTTCGCTGTGTCTAGCGTTATGTTGGGGCGGAAATATTGCGACGGTGTATCCTCTCGTTCAGGTTTCGTTTCAGGGCGAATCCTTAAACAGCTGGCTTTCGAGCGAAATTCAGTCGCAGGCGGAACGAATTGAACGCCTTAAGGCGGAAAAACTTGTCGTTTCCGAGGGCGTCGATCCCGACGACGACGACGCGATAGCCGCCGCGATTTCACGCGACGCAAACAGCGAGTCGCGGTCCGCGCTTGACGAATCCGCGCTAACGCCAAGGGCGCGTCAGCGTCTTTCCGTCCTTCAAACCCAGATAGATTCCGCGGAAACGAGACTTTCGCGATTTCGTCGGCTTCAACCGATCGTCGTCCGATGGACGCCCGACGATCCTTTTCTAACCGTCGTACTTCTGATGGTTTATGTGATTGTCGTCACGGCGATCAAGGGCGTCAGCTCTTATATCCATTCGTTCCTCTCCGCGCGCCTTGGGCAGCTTGGCTCCCTCGAATTACGCTCGTTGTTCTTCAAAAGAATGTTGGGTTACGAGACGACGTTTTTCAGTCGTCAGGGGATTTCAGACGCGACGACGCGCTTTACCTCCGACATGGGGACGCTTTCTAACGGGTTGACGCTAGCCTACGGCAAAGCGTTGCGCGAACCGTTGAAACTCGTCGTGTGTCTCGTCGGCGCGCTTCTTGTCAGTTGGCAGCTTTTAATCTTTACCTGTCTCTTTGTGCCGATCGCCGTCGTGTTGATTCGCTGGCTTGCGAAGTCGCTCAAACGGGTCGTTCGGCGTATGATGGCGGAAATGGCGCAGCTATACGGTCGGATCGACGAGACGTTTCGCGCAATTCGCGTCGTCAAATCGTTTAATCGCGAGGATTTCGAAGCGGAGAAGTTTCAGCGCGCCAACGAACTCTATTTCAAACGCGGCATGAAGACCGCAAAATACGACGCGCTAACGAGCCCTCTCACCGAACTCGTCGGCATGGGGATGCTCGTGCTGGCGATAACCGCCGGCGCGTATCTTATCATCTATCAAAAGACAAGTCTTTTCGGAATTCAGATTTTTTCGCGTCCCTTTGATCTTGGAACGTTGATTCTATTCTATGGCTTCCTTATCGGAGCGTCTGATCCCGCTCGAAGACTCTCCGATATTTTTACGAATATTCAGGGCGCGTGCGCTGCGGCTGATCGCGTTTACGAAATCATCGACCGCGAGGCCGCCGTCAAGGACGCTCCGGAACCCAAGCGTCTCGCCGCGTTTAAAGATTCGATTGTTTTTGATTCCGTCTACTACGAGTATCCCGTCGAAGTCGTCAAGTTTCAAAACTCAAAGTCTAACAAAAAGGTTCGTTTCGAAGACGCGTTTAAACAATTTATACGCAGCCGTTTTGCGAAATCGACGGCGTTTTCTAAAGGGAAAGAAGTTTCTGTCGCGTCCGTTTCTGAGACTTCAGGGACGGCGCCGGACGCGTCGTGCGCGGCGACGACTTCTGGGAGTCGAAACGTCCTTAAAGGCGTGTCTCTGACGATTCGTCAGGGCGAAACGATCGCGATCGTCGGGCGCAGCGGATGCGGTAAGAGCACGCTCATGAGTATGATCCCGCGCTTTATCGATCCGACTCAGGGACGCGTTCTCATTGACGGAATTCCGATGACGGAATTGAAGATTTCCGACCTCCGCGACCAGATCGGGCTTGTTTCCCAGGATTCGGTGCTCTTTAACGACACGGTTCTCGAAAATATCCGCTACGGTCGTCTTGACGCGACTCGTGAAGAGGCGATTCAAGCCGCGAAAGACGCCTACGCCGACGATTTTATTCGCAACGAACTCGCCGACGGATACGAAACGGTCGTCGGACCGGGCGGCGGCGCGCTTTCGGGCGGTCAGCGTCAGCGGATTGCGCTTGCGCGCGCGCTGCTGAAGAATCCGCGCATTTTCCTTCTCGACGAGGCGACAAGTCAGATCGATTTGCAAAGCGAACGTTATATCCATCAAGCGCTTAAAAAGTTCGTAGGCGGGCGAACGACGATCCTCGTAACGCACCGTTTGACGGCGATTCAACTTGCCGATCGCGTCGTCGTTATGCAAGACGGCGTTCCTGAATTCGTCGGGACGCACGAAGAAGCGCTGAAGAATTCGCCTTTTTACGCGACGCTCTGGGCGAGCGAGTCTACCGACGAGTTAGAATGAACGTCGGTTGCGACTCCGTGACGAACTGGGCGCGAACGTTTTCAATAATAGGAGAAAACTCGATGAAATCCGATAAGACCGCGTTGATTCTGATCGAATTCCAGAACGATTTCTGCAAAGAAGGAGGGAAACTGAACGCCCTTGTTCGAGATGAAATCGCGCGTAACAATACGATCGCCAACGCTGTAAATCTTCTCGACGGCGCGCGTGAAAAGAATATTCACATTGTGCATTGTCCCTTTGTTTTAGACCGAACCTGGTCTAAAGAACGTCGTTTCGAGGGGCTCGTCAAAGGATTGACGGACGGAGACGTTTTTGCGCCCGGAACTTGGGGCGTCGAAATAATTGACGAACTTAAACCTCGCGAGGACGAAATTGTCCTTAAAGGAAAGCGCGGCATTAATGGGTTTGTTCATACAAATCTCGGCGAAATTCTCGCAGAATGGCAGGTTGAGAACGTCGCGGTCGCGGGCTTTCTTACGAACGTCTGCGCTCAAGCGACCGCGTGGGGCGCGTATGATCTCGGGTATCGCACGCGACTGATTCCCAGCGCATGCGGCGCGGCGTCGCGCGAGATTCAGGAATATGTCGAGAAGGAGATATGTCCGATCTTCGGCGGCGCTCCCTCTGTCGACGATTTTCTCGCCGAAATTGAGCGAACTTGAGGACCCGGCGTTTTTTAAAGAAACGGTTACGTATTTGAGCGGCGTTTTCAGAAGCCCCGTTTTTGGACTGGCAGACAATTTTAATAATAGTAAGACTAGGTAAAGTTTTCCGATTAAAACAATTTTACTGAATTTAATGAAAATTCTGGTTTTTCCTCAACTTTTCACAGACGGGGACGAAAATAATATTAGCGACGCCGTAGAAGCGCGGAATTGATTCACTGACGACAGGAAGACGTCGGGCGCACGGTTCGCTGGTATTGAAATTGCGTCTTGCGATTAGGATTAAATCCCCCCCCTGAGCGTGAGGCGTTTCACGACGCTATCCGCCAATTGAGGCGGCTCCTTACGGAGAATGGAATCTTGTGAGGAAACCATGACCAGTTCAAAGACAAACAGAAACAGAAAAGGTCAGTCTCGACGGAGCGGGATGTTAAACGCTCTGGTCGGCGCGTTTGACGGACGTAACGCGTTGAGGACGGGCGTCGTTTCGGCGTTAGCGCTTCTGTGTTCCGTGAGCTTAACGTCCGAATCCTACGCGCAGACGGCGACCACTCCTTGGATTGGTCAAAATGGTCGCGAGATCGTCGATCTTAACGCCAAACCGTTCGTTTCGACGACGAATTCTAAAGTTACCACGAAGAAGAAGGCGACGGCGAAAAAATCCAATCCTATTCGTCAGATTCGCGCCGACGTTCCCCAAGAGGAATATCCGAGCGACGCCGAGCTTCTCGGGAGCGATCTTCCCTTCGAGCCCGAGCCGCTTGAAGATCCGACGACGATCGAACGGCCGCCGTTTACGCTCGAGTCGACGCCGGTTAAGCCTCAAGAAGCGCCTCGAGCGGCGATTCAGGCGGTGGACGTCGCGCCCAACTACCCTCAGGGCGAAGTTGCGAAGGAGACGAGCGCTCCTCTGAGCAATTCCTCCGTTTCAACGGGTACGGCTCCGTATTCAAACAATCCGTACGCCCGCATCGGGCAGGCGGAATATAACCCTCGTCTGTTCTACGGAACCGCGAGTCCTAACGCCTCCGTCAACGGTTATCGCAACGCGCCTCCCGCCGTCGCTTACGGTCAATCCGGCGCGGGTTGCGGATCCGCGTGTTACGACGGCGGCTGCGGGGTTTTCGGCGGCTTCTTCCAGAATACGCAGCTTAGCGCAGGCTTCGACAATATGAGGAGCCCGATCGATCTCGAAGACACGGGGAATACTGGCGGCAACTTCGCGGTCAACTGGGGAAGCGTTCGACCTGTCTTTGGCGGTCTGCATGTCCAGGCGGGCGTCAGGGGCGTCTTCACCGATCTTAACGGCGAGATTGCGAACGGGTTCATTACGGACGATTGCCGTAGTCAACTCTTCTGGACCGCCGGTCTATACTTCCGCGCCAATCAGTACTCGGCGGAAGGGCTGTCGATGGGCGTCGTTTACGATTCGCTCAGAGAAAAATACTACAGGGAGTATGAACTGAGTCAGCTGCGAACGGAAGTCTCCTATACCTTCTGCGGCGGGACGACGATTGGATTCCGAGGCGCCTTTGGACTTGAAGACGGCACGTGCGATCTCGTCAGGATCGCCCCGACCCTTACGATTGAAGCGAAGGCGGAAGTTATCGACTACTACGTTGGATTCATGCGCTGGAATTTTGCGCAAGGCGGCGAAGCGTCGATCTTCGGAGGCGGAACCAAATCAAGCGGCGGGATTATCGGAGGCTCTGTTGAAGCTCCTCTGACGGACTGCTTCGCCCTCAAGTGCTCTGGCGCCTACGTCTTCGGCAAAAAGCGTGGACTGACGGAACGAGAAGAAGAAACCTGGAACATGTCGATGGGACTCGTATGGTACCTCGACGGCGGCGCCCGCAACGGCGCGACCTCGCCTCGACCGCTCTTCGACGTCGCCAACAACGGCTCCTTCCTCCAGAACTTCAAGCGCTGACAGGCGTCCGATTCGTTCGACGCGACGCTCGACATAACAAGACGACCAAAGTCTGACGAAGCAGGCTTTGGTCGTCTTGCTTATTTATCGAGAGAGAAAATCAGCGATTTACGGCGCGGCTTGCGAGCGTGTCGAGCGTTTTTTGACAAAACGCCTCTCGCCCTTCGAGAAACTCGACGCCGATCGTTAGCGCGTCGAGGGGAACGCCCAAGGGTTCCGTTCCGTTAAACTTCACAAAATCCTTCATTGTCGTGAGAAGAAGACCGGCGTTTGTCTCTTTGACCGCGTCGGCGAGCCGTTTAAGATCGTTTCGATCATAAAGGCAGTGGTCGGGAAACTCAAGGAAGGCGACGGGGTCAAGCCCGAGCGCATTAAGCGTTTTTCTAAATCCGGCGGGGGCGCCGAGCCCGCAGAACGCGAGGACGCGCGACCCTGCCGAGCGTTTTTGCCATTCGTCTACGGTTATTTCTTGAACGACGGCGCGCTCCGACTGCGTTTCCGGCTTCACTCGCCGACAGATCGAGCGCGGACGTTGCGCAAGTTCGCCCCAGAGCGCGCCGGGGGCTAACTTGAGGACGCGCTTTCGAATCGCTTTACGGGCGTCGACGTCGACGAGATCAGCGCGGTTTAAGAGTATGACGTCGGCGCGCGCGAGCGCCGTCGTCGGTTCGCGCAAGAATCCAGAGGGAGGGAGACGGTCGCCCCCAAAGGGGTTGAGCGCGTCGAGGAGAACGACGTTTAGATCACGCGCGATTTTACGATGCTGAAACGCGTCGTCGAGGACGACGACGTCCACGTCGGGGCG
>JAEEGL013867848.1_pt1 | contig 15520 bp, 11 predicted proteins | sample 9134231 | NCBI WGS metagenome assembly JAEEGL01 (sample SAMN16246548, study PRJNA631951) | gut metagenome | biome: gut microbiome; feature: rumen; material: fiber-attached | host: Bos | place: Iran: Karaj | collected 2018-10
GAATCTCTTTCTGCTTTCGTCACTATTATATCATTTTCTGATACAAAAGTCAAGGCAGCATTGCCGAATTTGAAATCCCGAATTTTAGTTTGACTTAAAAGCTTTCACATTCAATATCAAATATCTTGTGCTTTAAGTTCGGATGTGATACAATAATAGCAGAAATGATGCAGAGGTGATTCCATGAAAACACTGATCCTGAACGGCTCTCCGCGAAAAGACGGAGATACTGTTTTCCTGATAAAAAAGCTGCTGTCCCGTCTGCAAGGCGACTACAAGATCGTTGATTGCTATACTGCGGATATTGCACCATGTATCGACTGCCGTAGCTGTCGTGAGAAGCTATCCTGTCCGATGAAGGATGAGATGCAGAAAATCTATGCGTATCTTTTAGAATGCGATCATGTTATCATCGCCTCGCCGGTGCATTATGCAGAATTGTCATCCGGATTGCTGAAAGTCGCAAGCCGGTTTCAGATATACAGTTCTGCACAGATTTTCCGGCATGATGCACTGCCGGTAAAAGCAAAACACGGTGCAGTTCTGTTGACACAGGGCGGAAGCGGCGGTGCTGAAAGCGCATACGAAACAGCGCGCCTAATTCTTCAGAGCATCGGCATCAAAGAGATCTATCCGCTTGTTTGCAGCGGAAATACTGACAGACTGCCTGCTGCTGATGATGAAAAGGCAATCAGCGATGTACTAAAACTCGCAGAGTGGCTGAACAGATCTGAAGAAAAACTGCAAAGTAATATTATTCCGCAGATTACTTGGAAAAGCACACCGCAGGAGAAAATCGCATTATTCCGTTCACTGTTTCGCGGCCGTGAAGATGTGTATGCGCTTCGTTATGAGAATCCGAAAAACGGAAAGAACGGATATACGCCGGTATGCGAAAACAAATGGAAGCCCGGTATCTGCGATATGCAGAAAACCAAGTGTCCGAAATGCAAATATCGTCGGTTTGCGCCGCTGACCGATGATGCAGTTTTCAGACACCTGAGCGGCAAGGACGCGCTTTGCCGGGATGTGATCAGCATTTATCCGATGCAGCCTGATGAAACGACATGTTTCCTTGCGATTGATTTTGATGACGGCGACTGGCAAAAGGATATTTCTGCGGTCAGAGATGTATGCAGAAGCAACAATATTCCCTGTGTAGCCGAACGCTCCCGTTCCGGAGAGGGCGGACATCTGTGGGTATTCTTTGACACGCCGATTCCTGCGGCAAAAGCGCGAAAACTGGGCAGCGGATTGCTGACGGAAGCAATGAAGTCGCGCCATGAAATCAAATTCGATTCGTATGACCGGATGTTCCCGAATCAGGATACAATGCCCGTCGGCGGCTTTGGTAATCTGATCGCGCTGCCACTGCAAAAGCAGGCTGTGAAGCGCGGCAATTCCGTTTTCGTGGATGAATACTTTATGTCGTATCATGACCAATGGGCATTCTTGTCCGGTGTTCAGAAAATGTGCGAAGCAGATGTCGATACTGCGATTGAGGTGCTTTGTCATCAATCCGAATTGGGCGAATTATATCAGGAGAATCCGGAAAAGACGGCTGAACCGTGGAAACTGATTCCGCAGGACGAAACATATTCATTGCCGGACACTCTGCGTATTGTGCTTGCGAATATGCTGTATATTCCGAAAAGCGATCTGCCGCAGAATGTACTGAATAAAACGAAGCGCCTTGCCTGCTTCAAAAATCCAGATTTCTACAAGGCACAGGCAATGCGGATGCCGACCTACGGAAAACCGCGTATCATCAATCTTTCAAGCGAAGATGAGAAATATTTGATGCTGCCGCGCGGATGTCAGGAAAGCTTAACTATATTTTTATCAGAGCATGGCTGCAAAGTGACAGTTGACGATCAGCGCGTCAGCGGCAAAACGATTGATGTGCAGTTTCGTGGTGAATTGCGTCATGATCAGAATGAGGCTGTTCAGACACTTCTGCAATATGATAACGGCGTATTGGCGGCGACAACTGCATTCGGCAAAACCGTCGCAGCAATCGGAATGATTGCAGAGCGGAAAGTCAACACACTGATTCTGGTGCATACGCAAGCACTTTTGCAACAATGGAAAAAGGCACTGGAGCAGTTTCTCATCATCAATGAGCAATCGCCGGAGCAGCCGGTCAAACGCGGCAGAAAAAAGCAGCTTTCTGTTATCGGACAGCTTGGCGGTTCCAAAAACACCTTGTCCGGCATTGTGGATATCGCCATCATGCAATCACTGATAACTGATCATGAAGTGAAACCGCTGGTCAATGATTACGGAATGGTAATCGTCGATGAGTGCCATCATGTGTCTGCAGAAAGCTTTGAGCGTGTGCTGAAAGCTGCACACGCGAAATATGTTTATGGTTTGACCGCGACACCGAAACGATCTGACGGACATCAGCCTGTCATCTTCATGCAGTGCGGTGCAATCCGCTGGTCTGCCGATGCAAAGGAATATGCAGCAAAACACAGTTTTTCACATGTTCTTGTTCCCAGATTTACAAAATTTCGCATGGATATTACGGCTGAAAAGCCAACGATTACGGATGTATACAAGCAGCTTACAGAAAGCGAATATCGGAATGCTCTAATTGTCAATGATGTGAAAGCAGCTGTTCAGAGCGGCAGAACGCCGATTATTATATCGGAACGAATGACACATATCCGGATGCTAGCAGACTTACTTGCGGATGCCGCAAATCATATCGTTGTGCTGAGCGGACAAGGAACAACAAAAAGTAAGCGAGAACAGCTTGAACTCGTGCAGAATATTTCTGCCACAGAATCTATGATCATTCTTGCAACAGGCAAATATGCAGGCGAAGGATTTGATGCACCGCGTCTGGATACGCTATTTCTTGCAATGCCGATCTCATGGGACGGGACGCTGTCACAGTATGTGGGCAGACTTCACCGGAGTTATCATGGAAAGAGCAAAGCTGTGATTTACGATTATATAGACATCCATGTACATGTGCTCGCCAATATGTATAAGAAGCGGCTGCGCGGATATGCAAAGCTCGGATATGCGCCGGAAGCCGTCGAAGCAACTGGATTCAAGACAGTTTATACTGCCGACTATATCAATGATCTGTTGAGAGATTTGTCCACAGCGAAAAGGTCGATTATGATTGCAGTATCATATTTCACATCCGGCAGACTGAAAATGCTTGTACAAGTGCTTGACCGATGCAGAATGAACGGTGTAAAGGTAATCATTTACACCAAGAAGTCTGCCAGTATATATGCGGAGAAGATCAATCAGATGTTTATATCTCACGATATCGAACATCATGTAAAAAACAGGATCACAAACAGTTTTGTTGTAATCGACGGAAAGACCGCATGGTATTCCAGCGACGAATTATTCGGGAAAAGTGAGGATGGCAGTACGCTGAGGATTGAAGACGAGGTTTTGGCTGGGGAGTTGACAGAAAGTATCTCGTATTGATCATGCTTCATTGCATATTCTTCCTTGATCTGCAAACACTACCAAGGCAGTTTACTGCCATGAGTATTGAATCAAGGAGATTTGGTGATATGAAAGCAACAGGTATTGTACGCAGAATCGACGATCTCGGGCGCATCGTTATTCCGAAGGAAATACGCAGAACAATGCGCTTGCGAGATGGAGACCCCCTCACTGAAAACATTGACACAAGATCTGTTGTTCTGTATGGGCGTGGAATCCGTAAAGGAACGGTACATCGGGAAGTGAATAGACAATGTGAACCGCCGTCTGCGTTTTAGCAGGCGGCGGTTCTCTAGGTTATAGCGCGCTCTGTCTATGGAGCCGGCTTTTGTTACTGCAAGCGATGTTTTCCGGCGGTGAATCTGTCAAGACAGGTAAGAATGCCCGGCAGAATGAAAACGATCAGCAAGATTGTGCTGGTTGCACCGATGGAAATGGTCTGACAGATCTGCTCTATCGTCGGTTCCCCGAAGCACTGCCCGAGAATTGCAGTCACGGTCACGATGATCAGACCGGAGGTCAGAATGGTGTGGATCGAACCGCGGAATGCCATTTGCAGTGCTTCTGCACGCGGCGCGGTCCGGCGGTTTTCCCGGTAATAATTGCTGAACAGGATGCCGTAATCAATCGTGGAACCCATCAGAATACACTGCACGATCATCAGCGCAAGATAATGGATGCTGTAGCCCTGGAATCCGATGACCGTGACGGTGATATACACGCCGCACTGCACGAGCAGCACAAGAATGACAGGAACCGCAATTGAGCGGAATGTCAGCAGCACTACAAGGAAGATCGCAGCGGCGGTCAGCAAAGTGATGAACAGATATTCCTTGCCGAAGGTACGGCTCATCTCATCGTTCATCGCAGAGGAGCCGATCATGTGATAATCGCCGCGCAGATTGCTGCACGCCGCATTGATCTGATCGTAAAACGCCTTTGTTTCTTCGCCCTCCTCCGGTATGGTGACAGACAGGATCAGGCGGGAATACCGCTCGCCTTTGAGCTGCCGGATGCCGTCATTCAGATCAACAGCATATTTTCTGATGTCTGCGGCTGTTTCGTCATCAAGCATAGGTTTGAACGTGTCATCATAGATCAGCGTATCATTCAGGTAGTTCATGAGCTGTTCGATCGACATGGTCTTCGTTTTGTCAGGTGATTGATTTGCGTCATGATACAGATACAGCATTTTGATCGCATTGGCATCCATATCCTCGGTCATGCCGTCAAACAGTGCCGCCATTTCTTCGCTGGTATACTGCGTTCCGGACAATACGGCTTTGATCACCGCAGATGCGCTTGTGAGTTTTTTGCGGTCATCTGCACCGATTTTGTCTGACATTTCCGGAGCGTTCAGAACCTCATCTGCCAGAAATCCGACGAATTGTTCCGTTGAGAGCTTCCAGCCGGCAGTGTCACCTTTTTTGTATGTATAGAGAAGGGAAAGCTGCTGCGCCTGACCGGCGTCCATGCCTGTCAGCTCCGCAAGACGCGCTTCATCCAGCTTTTCGTCCGCCGAAACCGCATCCGTGATGTTTTTCAGCAGACCGATCTTTTCCAGCATTGCAGCGTCTGCCAGTGCGGAAAGGGGTTTCTGATTGTCATTCAAAAACGCCACAATCTCTGCCGGCGTGATTTCCCATGTCGCATTCTGCGAATCTTTCAGCGTATAGAGCAGCTTCATGGTATCGGCATCCATTCCAAACACTCCGGCTGTGTCCCGATAGCTCAGAGTTTTGCCGCTCAAAGCCATATCCATGATATTTTTGAGCATTCCGATCTTTTCGGCTGCGCCTGCATCCATTTTCGCGGCAATCATCGGATTTTGCAGTACATCTGATTGCAGATAGCTGACAAAATCATAGAGTGACATGGTTCTGTCATCGGTGCCGTAATAGAGTGCGAAGAACAGCTTGATCTGTTTTTCGTCCATGCCGAACATCTGCGCATATTCATACGAATGGAACGCGGCACCGGAATCTGCCGCATGGCAAAGCTGCTGCATCATGCGGAGATTCGCTGTTGTTTCCGCATTGAAATACTGTGCATAATCCGGATTCGGCAGAATCGCAGTCACGAGAAAATCTACAAAATCCGTCAACGGCATTGCTGTGACATTCTGTCCCGTCTGCGCGGAATATCCCATGAAAAGCTGTGATATCATCCCTTCATCCATTTGCAGAATCTGCGCCAGTGCAGAAGCCGGCAACGCCTGCCCGGATGCAGCCAGATCCGTGATTCGCTTCAAACTGCCGAGCTTTGTGCGTGCTGCGTCATCAAAGCTGCCGCCGAGCGTCGGATCCTGCATCATTTTTCCAGGAACGCAGTAAATTCCGGTATGGTCAAGGTCGTTTGGCTGTAGTCCCAGATGCTTGTGTCCATGCGGAACAGCTGCTGCACATACGCAGTATCCATACTGAGATACTGCGCAAGACCGGCAGCATCGCGCTCTGCTGTGATCTGTGCCGGATCGGTAAAGGCTGCAAGCTGTCCGATCTTTTCAGCCGTATCCCCCTGAAAATATGCGGAGAATGTCTTGTCCGAAGCAACATCATTTTTCAGGAATGCTGTTAATGCCTGAATTGTCATCGGTTTCGGCTCATAGTCCTTCTGCTTTGCAAAATAATAGACAAACAGCAGCTTGGCATCGTCCTCTTTCATACTGAGCATGTCTGTGATCTGCTTGACAGTGCATTTTTTCTGCAATGCGTCCTTGTCTGTAAAATTGTGCAGCAGCTTCATCTGCGAAAGCTTGTCTTCGTCAAACATCTCCGCATAGGTTTTGTCTTTGGCAAGATCATTCAGCACGAAATCTACAAACTGACTGACTGTCATCTGCTTTGTTTCCGCACCCTCATGCTTGATGAAATAAAACAGGAAAAGCTGCTCGCAGTCTGCCTGCTTCATACCGAAGAATTCTCCAAGCTCCGCCGCATTCATCGGCTTGCGGAGTGCTGCCGCATCGGAAAACTTTTTGATCATATCCGTGTTTTTTGTCATATCCTCGCTGATATAGTCTTTGAATGTTTCATTTGTCAGCACATCTTCCGTGAGAAAGCACATGAACTCGCTTGCCTTGATTCTGCCGGTTTCGCCGCCGTAATATTTATAATACAGCATATTGAACAGGCTTTCATCCGGGTTGATATCCCGCTTTTTACTGCTGCCCATGCTTCCGGACAGGTCATTGATCGCATCGACCATATCGGCTGCGGTATGCTGCTTTGCAAGCGTGTTGGAATAATTTGCGGCACTTTTGACATTGTCCTGCTGTTCCAGCTTCTCTGCAAGTGCCGTGATCTGTTCGTCGTCCCGATTGTCATACAGCAAAACGACTGTGCTGCTTTTGGGGAAAATCTCGGCAATCGGGTCTTCCACGCCGATATAATAGCTGATACCGGTGCGCTGCTGGAGCAGATAGGCTCCGGCAAACAGTGCAGCAAAACAGATTGTCAGCGGCACACGCAGCTTGTTGCAGAGCTTTGCCAGACCGCCGGTCGGAATATTCGGGGTAGGTTTGGCTGTTTTTTCAAGCAGACGGGAGAACAGCAGGAGCAGCCCCGGCAGCACCAGAAACACACAGACGACACTGAGAAACACGCCCTTTGCCAGCACCACGCCCATATCAAAGCCAATCTTGAAGCTCATGAACACCATTGCGAGCAGACCGACGACGGTCGTCAGGGAACTGCTGGAAATGGAGGAAAACGCGCCGACGATTGCCGATTTCATGGCTTCCTGTTTATCGGAAGTTCCGGCAAGCTCCTGACGGTAACGGTTGGTTAGAATAATGGAATAATCAATCGAAAGAATAAGCTGCAAAATGGCAGCGACAGAGAAGGTCTTTTCGGAAATCTCACCTAGAAAGATATTCGTGCCGAGGTTGACTGCAACTGCAATGCCGATCGTGAACAGGAATAAAAACGGCTCAATCCATGAACCGCACATGATAATCAGAATCAGCGTCAACAGTACGACTGCCGTGATCACGACCCATGTCGGCAGATCAGGTCCGTCCGTGCTGTCGTTTTGATACTGCATTTCATGCTGTGCAAAATCCGATTCAAGTGCCTGCTCAATCGCAAGCTCCTCCACAGTGCTGTAATCATACTCCGTGTGCAGCAGATATTTCGTGTATTCACCGCGGTTGTAGTCCTCATCGTCCGGTTTATAGTCAACATCCGTTACATACTGAATGCCGGCAAGCTTCTCCTGCATGTTGGTTTTCTGCTGCGGCGTCAGCCCTATGAACATGACTCGGATCGTGTAGTCCGGATCCACATCCGGAAATTCCGCGTCCATGATGTCCATGCCGATTTTCATAGAGGAACTGTCCGGCAGATATTTCGTCATGTCAGTATTGATTCCAACCTTTGGGATCAGGAACCCGCACAGTCCGGTCAGCAGCAGAACTGCAATCAGAATAATTGTTCTTTTCTCAACAATAAAGTCCGCAATCTTCTTCATGAAAACACTCCTTGACAGTTTCAGATTCACATGATATAATATAACATACATCAGTTGTAAAGTCAACCAACTGTTTATCTGATATTGATGTGCGGCATACAGAATGAGCTGTTTTTGCCGCAAAGTCAACACATCCCGAAAAAATGTTGAGGTGAACGCATGGAGAACCAGCGGATACGACTGACCAAACGAATGCTGAAAGAAGCACTCGTCCGGCTTCTGGAGCACAAATCCATTGACAAAATCACAGTCTATGAGCTTTGTGGTGAGGCAGAGATCAACCGCACAACCTTTTATAAATACTACAGCAGTCCGTTTGCGCTGCTGGAGGATATACAGGCGGATTTTCTGTACGAGCTGGAGAACAGTTTGCGGGAAAAAGACCACCCGATCAGCCTGCTGAATATCCTGACCTATATTGATACGCACAGAACGTCATGCAGGGCGCTGCTGCGGTCCGCGTCGGATACCGGTATTCTGCAAAAAATCCTCTCTCTTTCGCTGATCATGCAGAAGATGGAGAAGCAATTTGTGCCGCGTTATACCGGTTTCCGGAAAGAATATGCGATGGAGTTTGTGGCGTTCGGTTCGTATGCAATCGTGAAAAAATGGCTGCTGTCGGAACAGCCGGAACCGCCGGAGGAAATCACCGCACTCATACTGGAACTGATCGGGGATATTTGAACGGTGTGCCGGTATTCATTCGGAACCTTTGGTGGAAACCGCCTGCGGAATGGTACATCGGGAAATGAATACAGAGAACCGCCGTCTGCGTTATTGCAGGCGGCGGTAATCATTATGAAAGATAAGTCAGATTCTATCCAAGAGCAGCAAAACCGCGCTGATTCCGGCTGACAGTAAAGCCAATGACCAATCATGTTCCGGTGAAAGTTTCGGAACCAGAATTCCTGCCGAACGGAAGATTCACAAATACTGCGAAAGGAAATCCCAATGATTCAGTATCAGCATGGATGCGCCCAGTAAGGTCAGCACTGCACCGGTCACAAGTCCGACTGTCCGGTTTTTCACGCGGTTGGCAAAGCGCGCGGAATACAGCGAAGCAGCCGTCGCAGCAATGATACAGACAAGCATTACATTCCATTTATCCAGTAAAATCGCGGGGGGAATCAGAATGTGGCTGACCGATCAATCATGCGATCATACCGTTTTATATGAAAAATAATTCCAATGCATAGAATTCTTCAAAAGGCAAACAATACCTCTATGCTATCCAAAATAGCGAAATTAAAACAGGAGGCTTAGAATGAAAGCAACAGGTATTGTACGCAGAATCGACGATTTAGGACGGGTGGTAATCCCGAAAGAAATACGCAGAACGATGCGACTGCGAGACGGCGACCCCTCACTGAAATCATTGACACAGGATTTGGTGTTCTGTATGGGAATTGAGGCAGCGAAGGAACGGTACATCGGAATGTAAACAAGACAAACAGGAGCAGCCGCCTGCGGGCAGCTGCTCTTCTATTATGCTTTATCCCTGAACCTGTTTCATTGATAACGCGATTTTTTTATCCTAAGGCAACACCGCATAATTGCAAAGCGTTGCAAAAAGTGATATAATAGAGACATGGAAACACAACTGACACTGGCCATGATGAACGACGAGCTGGGACAGGCCAGAACCAGCAAAAAGGAGTTTTTGAACAGAATCGAAAACATCATTCCATGGACGGAGTTTCTGAAAATGATAGAGCCGTGTTATTATAAAGGAGAACGCGGCAATAAGCCGTACCCGCTGGAACTGATGCTGAGAATATTTCTTTTGCAAAACCTGTATGATCTTGCAGACATGCGTGTCATGACAGAAGTGATCGACAGCCGCGCCTTCTCAGAATTCTGTGGGGTTACATCGCCTGATGAAGTACCGGATGGTGATACGATCGGAAGATCAGAAATCTGCTTGAGAAAAATGGAATTCAGGAGAGAATATTTGCAAAGGTTGTAACGATCCTTGAAGATCGCAAGCTCATTCTGAAGAAAGGCACAATCGTAGATTTCACATTGATTGCTGCACCTTCATCGACAAAGAATCGTGAGAAAAAGCGCGATCCGGATGCACATTCGGTGAAAAAAGGCAATCAATGGTATTTCGGATACAAAGGTCATATCGGCGTAGATGAAGAAACGGGTCTTGTTCATCATGTGAAGGTTACATCAGCGCATGAAGCGGATGTAACTGCTGTTCCTGATCTGATTTACGGAGAAGAAGACTGTGTTGACGGCGATGCCGGTTATACCGGAGCCGAAAAACGTGAGGAAGCAATCATAAGAAACAAAGCGGGGAAGAAGATCAAATAAAACATCAGCCGCAGACCATCAACTCTGAAAAAGCTCTCCCGCAGCGGGAATTATCAGGCCCGAAAAAGAGAATATGCAAAGTCATCTGTACGAAGCAAAGTTGAGCATGTATTTGCAGTTGTAAAACGGCTGTTCGGATATCACAAAACGCGATATCGAGGTCTGCGAAAACAGACTGCCAAACTGAATATCATGTTCGCATTGGCGAATCTGTATCTGGCCGACAGATTTTCTGTTGAGGCTTGATTCAGTGCGCCTTGCGAACAGAATTGAGCGATAAGTCTTGATAGTTGCATCTTCTTCCGGAGATGCTTTCTTCATTCCGCTGTTATGCAGTGTTGCCCTAATATAACCGGTTTGGCATTTACGGCAGGAATTTACCGGATGCAAGATACAGCGCATACCAGTCATGATGTGAAATCGTCACATCGCCGGCTGCACAGATATCCTTAATGTGCGCAGGATTCATTGTGCCAATGATTGCCTGCATCTTCGCGGGATGCCGCAGAATCCAGGCGATTGCGACAGCGGCTTTTGAGGAATGCTCTCGTTCTGCAATCTCGCCGAGGGCTTTGTTCAGCTCCGGAAAATCCGGATTGTCAATGAATGTGCCGCCAAACATGCCGATCTGCAGCGGCGACCATGCCTGTATCGTGATATCATACAGACGACAGTAATCAAGCGCGCTGCCGTCGCGGCTGATTGAGAAATCGGTCGTTTTGTTGTTCATATACAGCGACTGGTCGATCAGCTGCGACTGCTCCAGTGACAGCTGCACCTGATTGATCACAAGCGGCTGCTTCACATATTTTTTCAGCAGTTCGATCTGCATCGGCATGAGATTGCTGACACCGAAAAAGCGCACCTTTCCTGCCTGTTCGAGCAAGTTAAATGCTTCCGCGACTTCTTCCGGATCAAAGAGCAGATCGGGACGGTGCAGCAGCAGTGTATCGAGGTACTCCACGCCCAGTCTTCTTAAACTGTCATCGACGCTGGAAAGGATGTTTTCCTTTGTCCAGTCAAATTCGTTCCGGTCAAAGCAGAGACCGCACTTGCTCTGAATGACAATATCCTCGCGCTTTAAGCCGGTCAGCGGGAAAGCTTCGCAAAAGCGTGTTTCAGCGGCACCGCTTTCGCCGTAGCAGGTCGCATGGTCAAAGAAGTTGATGCCGCAGTCAAATGCTGTGCGGATGACCTTTGCCGCACCCTCTTTGGAGAGTGCCGGCATCCGCATACAGCCCTGAATGATCGCAGATACCTGCTGCGGTCCGTTTGCGATATTGATGTATTTCATTGTTTGCCTCCTTCAAAAACACCCTTGTAAATCTGCTCCGGTGTCAGGTGGTTGGCTTTCAGCACATCCTCAACTGCATACCGGTCCAGAAATTCCTTTTTCAGTCCGAAGCAATGCACTTTCATGTCCGACGGACCGAAGAACCGTGCGATCTTTTCGCCGAATCCGCCGTTCAGGATACCGTCCTCCAGCGTGATCACGGTGTCATGATCTGCTTTCAGCTGTTCCAGCATTGCATCATCCAGACCGGTGATATACCGCGGATTGATCAGCGTCGGTGCAGTACCGGTTTTCTCTGCAATCAGCTTCGCAAGTGCTTCGCCGATCTGATAAAAATCACCGAGCGCAAGAATCGCCGTTTTTGTGCCCTGCTGTATGACCTGATAGCGGTTCAGGCTGTTGTAATCCGTATCGACCGGCTGCGCGGTGTGATGCACGCCGTTGCAGGGAATTCGTATCGCAACCGGATATTTGTCCTGTTCGATACTCCATTCCAGCATCGCGAAATATTCTTCGCAGTTTGTCGGCGCAAGATAGACGAGATTCGGAATGTTGGACATCATAGCGATATCGAAAATGCCGAGATGCGTGATATCGTGCATGCCGTAGACAGATGCGGTATTGACAAGAAGCGTTGCGGGATTGGAATTGATGCAGAGATCCTGTGAAAGCTGATCGTATGTCCGCTGAAAGAAGCTGGAATGTGTTGCAAAGACGGGCTTGCCGCCGTTTTTTGCAATGCCGGATGCCATTGCGACGGCGTGTTCCTCTGCAATGCCGACATCGATGAACTGCGCGCCGGCTTCTTTTCGTTTCTCCGGCGTAAAGCCGATGCAGACCGGAACTGCCGCAACCATTGTAACCACGCGTTTGTCCGCCTTCATCTTTTTCAGCAGGAAGTCGCAGGTCAGATCACCGTAGTTTTCGCCGCCTTCCGAGACCGGCGATTTACCGGTTTCCGGATCAAACGGCATATGCCAGTGCCAGTTTTCCTTCTCGGTTTCCGCCGGTGCATAGCCCTTACCCTTTTTTGTCACAATATGCACAACGGTCGGATGATCAATGTCCTTTACAGCAGAGAATGCTTCGATCAGCGCTGAGATATCATTTCCATCTGCTACAAAACGGTAGTCAAGCCCCATTGCACGGAACAGATTGTTGCAGCAGTTGCCGTTTGATTCACGCAGCGCCTTGAGATTCTGATACAGACCGCCGTGGTTTTCTGCGATCGACATATCATTGTCATTGACAACGATGATGAAATTGCTGACGAGTTCAGCAGCAAAATCAAGACCTTCCAGTGCCTCGCCGCCGCTCAGGGAGCCGTCGCCGATGATTGCGATGACATTGCCGCTTTCGCCTTTGAGATCACGGCTCTTTGCAAGTCCGCAGGCAAGGCTCACCGATGTGGATGTGTGTCCGACATTGAAAAAGTCGTGTTCGCTTTCCTCCGGGTTTGTATAGCCGGATACATCGCTGAAACGGGCATCGTCGAAAAATGCGTCTTTTCGTCCGGTCAGGATTTTATGTGTATAGCATTGATGCGATACATCAAATACGAATTTGTCCTTCGGCGACTCGAACACATAATGCAGCGCGATTGTTGCCTCGACGATTCCGAAATTCGGTCCGAAATGACCGCCGCGTTTGGAAAGCCGGTTCATCAGTCCGCTGCGGATCTCCGCTGCAAGCGCGGTCAGCTGTGCTGTATCAAATTCTTTGATGTCAGCAGGGGTTTGGATGGATTCAATCAGCATAGATTACTCCTTTTCTGTTCAGATCAAAGATCCGGATGTTCGCCGGACCATCCTCTTTCGGGCAGGCAGGATAGATATGACATATCATCAGCAGAAATCGTGAAGCCGAAAATGTCAAGATTCTCCAGCATACGCTCTTTGGAAGAGGCTTTCGGAATGACGGGAATGCCGCGCTGATTGAGATACCGGAGGAGCAGTTTTGCATTGGAACAGCCGTATTTTGCAGCGATCTTTGTGATTTCCGGATCATTCAGCAGTTTTGCTCTGCCGAGCGGGCTCCATGCCTGCGGCAGAATGCCCTGTTCTCTGAGATAGCTGAGCGCATATTCCTGCATATATCCGGCGTGCAGCTCAAGCTGATCGAGCATCGGCCGGATGCGTGCGGTCTCAAGAAGCGGGCGGATATGGTGCGGCAGGAAGTTAGACAGGCCGATTACACGAATTCTGCCCTGTGTATACAGTTCTTCCATGACAGTCCAGGACTGCCGTACCTTTTCCAGCCAGTCTGGATCGTCCGCTTCATTTTTCGGCCAGTGAATCAGATACATATCCAGATAATCTGTTTTCAGCTTCCGGCAGGATTCTTCAAATGAAGACAGCGTCTGATCTCTGCCGAGATCTGCCGGCCAGACCTTGCTGCACAGGAAGATTTCTTCACGCGGAATACCGGACTGCGCGATTGCTTCGCCGATTTCCGCTTCATTATTGTAGAATTTCGCTGTGTCAATATAGCGGTATCCGGCATCGAGCGCATCAAGCACAGTCTGTATCCCGTTCATTGTAGAGAGATATGAGCCGAATCCGACAGCAGGAATCTCTGTGCCGTTTGGGAGAATGAACGATTTCCGTGCATCAGCATATCCGACTGCATCAAGAATCCGGTCGAGCAGACGCATATTTCGGAGCGAAAAGTCCTCTGTGATATGCGGTGTTGCATTGCCGCGGATACAGGCATTCATCTGTTCGATCTCCAGCGCGTAATTTGAGCCGGTCGTGACTGTTTCCGTGCGGGTAATCCGTTCGCCGTTTCCGTTTTTTACGGTTACCTCAAAGGCGAGCGTGCCTGCACCGTTGTATTCGGCATCCGAGCGGATACAGCCTTTTTCACCGTGGATAAACAGCCTGTCATAGCGGTCGCAGGTATCCGTTCCGAGAATCATTCCGGCGTGGAATGAAGCTCTTGCACCGTCTGCAAAGCCGATCATCACCGATGCCATATGATCGACGCCGGTGCTGTCGCATTCTGCATCTGCTTTGAGATACTGCACCGGCGCATGGATCAGCGAGAGGATCATGGAAGTGCAGTAGCAGCCGACATCGTAGATACCGCCGCCGCCCTGTTCCTTGTGCAGCCGGAAATCCGATGAATACCCCTGAGTCAGGAATGCCGTGTCGATATAGTCAATTTTGCCGATTTCGCCGGATGCGATGATTTCTTTCAGTCGGCTGATATAAGGGCTGTGCAGATATGCAAACGCTTCCATCAGAATCACATTGTTTTCCTTTGCCGCGGAGAACATTCTGCGCAGTTCGGCCTCATTCATAGCAGCCGGTTTCTCGCAAAGCACATGTTTTTTTGCATTCAGAGCCTTCATGACCCACTCGCAGTGGAGATTGTTGGGAAGCGGGATATAGACCGCTTCGACCTCCGGGTCTGCGAGCAGAGCGTCATAGCCCTGATATGCCTTCCTGAATCCGAAACGCACTTTGAACGCTTCCGCCTTTTCGCGGCTCCTGCCTGCGATCGCATACAGCTCGCAGCCCTCTGCAATCTGCATACCGGGGATGGTGCATCCTGCCGCGATGCCCGCCGTGCCGAGCACGCCCCATCTGACAGGACGCATGGTTCCGGGTTTGTTGTTTTCCATTTTTTGTATTCCTCCTCGAATTCGGCTGATTTTTCATCTCCTTTTGATGTCACATTTTTCAGTTGATTTCATTATAGCAGATTCTTTCGGAATTATCAATAGGAATGTGATAAAAACGGTCCGTATATAAAGTGCTTGCTGTCTTCCATCTTGACATTCTGTACCTTTTCTGCTATGATGAAAATGCAAGAAAAAGCATCAGGATTTTGTTTCCGTGACATTTTATGCAAATAAGGAGAAAACACCATGAAAGTACTGATTCTCAACGGAAGTCCGCATCCAAACGGCAATACAGCTATTGCCGCAGCGGAGCTTGTCAGAACCTTTGCCGC
>JAEEGL015810792.1_pt1 | contig 15520 bp, 11 predicted proteins | sample 9134231 | NCBI WGS metagenome assembly JAEEGL01 (sample SAMN16246548, study PRJNA631951) | gut metagenome | biome: gut microbiome; feature: rumen; material: fiber-attached | host: Bos | place: Iran: Karaj | collected 2018-10
CATTGCAAATTCATTCATATTTGATATTTAAAAAATTTTTATAATATATAATATTATATATTATATAGTATATATATTATTATATTTAAATTTTAAAAATAATATTATATTATTATCATTTAATTAGATTTGCTATTATTTATTTTAAACTTTTTTTCTAATTTTATTTCTTCTTTTCTAAAGTATTCTATTTATTTTTTTGATGATAATTTTTTAATAATGATGTATTTCTCATTAATATATTTATAAAAAAGAATTTACCATTTAGATATAAAAATTTAATTAAAAAATTAATCAATTTAAAGTTTCAAATATTCAATTAATTAAAACTATTCTGATAAATTAAATAATAAAAAAATGAGTGATAATAAACAAGACATAAAAAATACAACAATAACAAGTAAATTAAACAAAGAAGAACAAAAAGATCCAAATTTAGAAAATGAAGAAGAAACAGATTCAAATCCATATTATAATAACAATGCAGAAACAATAGCCAAAATAATAATAGAGAAAATGATATCTATCACAGTTACAAAAGTTCATTCAAAAGAAACATATGAAAGAATAGGAGAACATTGTTTTAATTATGTAAAAGGTTCAGTAAATGAAATATTAAAATTAAATTATATTCCATATGAAATAAGACATAATCAAATTGAAAAAATATTTTTTGATCGACCAAAATGTGAAATACATAATACTTGGATTGAAATAAAAGAACCAGGAACACCAATTTATGATAGATGTACATATGATCAAGTCAAAATTAATGAATTTATTCCAATTGAATTTGATGTTATTAAAAGTTCAAATTTATCTAATAATGAATTAATTGCAATTGATAAAGAAGATAAAGAAAATCAAAATAAAGAAAATGTAAATAATCAAAATATAAATAACAAAAATAAACAAAAAGAAATAAAAGAAAATGAAAAAAAAATAGAATCAAGAAATCAAAGTAAGAAAGTAACAACAACAGAAAAAAATGAAGAAAAAAAACAACAAGAAAAGCCAAAAACAGGTAAAAATGGAGAAGGACCTTGGATTGATCTTCCTTCATATGATTTAGATCCAAAAGTTTATTTAAATGAATATTTAATTAATGATAATTCAGAAGAAATAAATGAATTAAGAAGAGAAATAAATTTAGAAATTAAAAAAAAAGAAGAACAAAAAAGAATTGAAGAAGAATATAGAAGAAGAGAATTAAATCAATTACAACAACAAAATAAAAAACAAAAAGATTTTGATTCAAAAAAATTAACATTTGATTCAAATGGTAATATAATAAAATTAAAGCCAAAAAATAATATTGAATCAAATTTAGGAAATGAATTTTATTGGTCAAAACAAACAATGAGAGATGTAAAAACATTTAGAAATCAATATGGAAGACAAAGAAATAGTTTTTCAAATATGAAAAATAAAAAATTAGTAGATTTTACTGAAGGAATTCCAGAAACAAAAAAAATAAATGAAAATGAAAATGAAGAAGATGAAAATGTAGATAATAAAAAAAAAATATTAAGAAGAGGTAGTACACTTGTAGAAAAGAAAACAATAAAAAAAATGAGAGAAGAAACAGAAATAATAAGAAATCCAAATAATGATGATCCATTTAATAATAAAAAAAATAAAGGTCAACAAAATAAAAATACTGAAATGATTATTCCAGGAGGACAAAATTTTGATATTATAATTCCTGAAGTAGGTGTAAATATAATTACAAATGATAAAAGAAGAAGAAAAGAAGGAGGATTAAATTTTACAGAAAAATATAAAAAACCATCAATGGAAGAATTTAGTAAACTTGCTTTTGATACTGAAAATTTAAATACTAAAAGATTTTTAACTGGGAATTTTTCAAATGAAAAAATATTAAGTTCTGATACAAATAATCAACAACAAAATAATTCAATGAATTTAAGTATTAATAATAAAGATAATTATATTGGTTATTCACAACAATTTCAAAATGATAATCCTTTAATTCAAAATGCACATTCAATATTAAATAAAAGTGATATAATTAATAATCAAAGTAATATTTCTAATAATCAATTATCAATATCTTATATAAATCAAAGTAATAAAACTCAATTAATAAATGAAATTCAATTATCAAAAAAAATGCAAAATTCAAATTTAAAAAGTTTATTTTATGATAATCAAGAAATTAATAATTATAAATCATATGATTATGATTATGAAATTAAATCAAAGAGACCAACTGGAGCAAATGGATTTAGAAGAAAGATAAAAAGTAATATTTTTAGTTCATTAAGTAAAGATTATGAAATTACTAATCAAAAAGGTTTTGATAAATTTAATACAAAAATTGTAAAAAATAGAGATTGGGGAAATAATAATGATGCATATAATGAAATTAAAACTGAATTTATTAAACCTCATAAAGGTAATAAAATTAGAGAATTAGGTTATAGAATTGTAAATACTAAATTACCTAGAGATAGAAAATTTGTTATGACTTCTCAAAATTTACCTTCTAAAAAAGTTGTTTTTGCAGGATTAAATGATTCTGTTGATAAAAATAAAGAGAAGGAAAATGAATTAGTTAAGTAAATTATAGTGTTATTTATTTTTAAAAATTATTAATTTTCTTTTTAGATTTTTTTATATAAAAAAATAAATGAAAATGTTTTAATTAATTTTAACAAAATATTATTTATAATGTTTTATCAAAATTTCAAATTTATTGATAATAATAAAAATCATTTAAGTAAGTATAAACTTAAACATAGTGTAAATATAATTAAATTAAATTTAAATAAATAGAAAAGTGAAACAAATAATTTTTCATGGAATTATAATAATTCAAGATATTTATTACAAACTCCACAATTTGAAATTCCTTTTATTGAACAGTTAGAGCAAAAAAAAAAATATTCTAGTCAATATTTATATAATCATGGAAATAAACTAGCATATCATAAAAAAAAAAATTTATTTGATGATAATCCACAAAAATGTAATGAAGAAAAGCCAATTTTTAATATTGATAATCAAAAAAATTTAAAGCATTATCAAAATATGATTAATGGTATAAAAAATAAAATAGAAAGAAATGAACAAGATTATTTGGGTTATATAAATGCTTTTGAAAATATACCAAACAATTATTATCATAATAATTATTCAAACAATTTTATAACTGAAAGAAAAAAAGAAAATCTCCCAATTATAAATAGAAATTATAATAATAAAAAACTAAATATATCAAATTCTGCAAATAATATTAATGAAAGTAAATATAAATATTTTGTTGGAAGAACAAGAGAAATTACAAATCCAGAATTATTTTATAAAAAAGTAAATGGAGATTTTTATAAATATAGAGCAGAAAATAAAAAATATTTAGATTATAATTATAATATAATGGGAAGAAGAAATTTAAAGAATATAAATGTTAATCCTTTTAATAAAGGAAGTTCTTTGGATTTATTAGGAAGATCAACTTTAATTCATAATACTATTTTAAATCCTATTCCAAATTTTAGTTATAATAAATATTTTGAAAAAGAAATTCTTGGTTTAAAAAATAATTATAAATTACCAAAAATTTAATTATATAAAGAAATAAATTAAGTTTATATTTATTTTTTAGATTTAAATTAATTATTAAAAAAATATTTTTTTTATATCTATATAAGTGATAAATACATTTAATTTTAAATTAAAAATTTGAAATGAGAAGAAGATCAAATGCTATAATTGCAGAAGATCTAAATGATTATTTAAATCAATTAATTATTCAAAAAAAAAATTCTTCTTTTGAAAATGACAATGATAATTTAATATCATATCAACTTTTTGATTTTGAAAATTTATCTTTAAATGATAAAGGAAATAATGAAAAAAATAATTTTGATTTATTATCTTCAAAACAAAATTACAAAATAGTATTAAATGATATAACTAAAAAATTTATAAATAGAAAAAGGAAAAATTTAATTCCTATGAAATATAAAAAATTTCAAAGAAAAAGAAAAGGTTTTGTTACTAATATTCAAATTCAAAATACATCAAAATCAATTAGTTGTACATAATTTATTTATATAGTTTTTTTATACAGTTTATACAAATGATTTTTATTATAAATATGAGAATTTGATGAACTCTAAATAAATTTTGATTAATAAATAGTTTTTAATATAAACATTTTAAAATTTGAAAAAGAAATTGGTCGTTATTTTTTTTACATATTCATGACCAATTTTTAATATTATTTATTTTATTTTATGAAATAAAAATTAACTATTTATTTTTATCCAATAAAATGTAAAAAAATAAAATTAATACATTTTTTAATATATTTTATTTTAAAAAGATAAAATGAAATTATAAACTATATAAATTATTTTTTTATATGAGCCACAAAATTATTTTTGAAAAGAAAAACAAGGATATTTCAATTTATTATGTTTTTCAAAAAAATTTATTAATTCATTATATTCATTAATATCTCTAAATAAAAAAGCCATAGTAAAAGCAGGTTGTAATTTATCAAAAGGAAGTTGATATAAATGTTTTTCAATATAAGATTTAATATTATCATCTTCAATAGGAGGAATAACACTTTCTTGACTATAATGAGGATCAATATATAAAAGATTTTTACTATTAAAACCAATAAAATATGATGCAGCATAATCTTTTCCTCCAATGAAACCTAAAAATTGTTTACATGAAAATAAATCTTTGATAGAATTATAATATTCTTCTGAAATATTATATATACCTAATCTTATTGAAATAAAAATTAATCCATAATATTCAAAACAATAATCTTTATTATTATATATTGTTCTTTCTATTTCTGGACTTATTGGTTGATTTATATTTATTGGTTTAAAACATTTATTCATTATTGTTTCTAATTTAATTAAACTTACACTTTTTATTATTTTTAATTTTGGAATTATATTTAAATTTGTATTTAAGAAATCATATATTGATACTAATTTTGGATCACTAAACCATTGTCCACAACTTAATTCAAATAGTTCTCCTGCAATACATATATTTCTTATTGAAAAAGGAGAAAATATTTTTTTATTAACTTTCTGTTTATTTAATTTTAAAAAGCTATTTATTTTTTGATAATAATATTGTAAAACAGTTGGAAATTTATTTGTATTAATTGGGTAATCTAAAAAATAATATAAAGTTAATTTTAATGATCTATCAGTTAAAGTTGTTTTTTTTAATATTTTATAAATTGCTCTTGCAAGTATCATTTGACTACTTCTTATCATACAACCCCATCCACAATCAGAAGTATATTCTGAATTATCATGATAATTTATTTGTTTTGGATAATTTTTTCTGTATGAAAAATATAAAATTTTTGAAAATTTATGTTCAAAAAAAGTTTGACCTTCATCATTATAAATGAAATATTCTTTATTGAATAAATGTACACTTTTTTCTTCTGAATAATTAAAATATGTTCCTCTATTTACATAATTATATATTAGAGAATCTTTTGTATTACATAATCCTGTTTTTAATGATGACCATATTCCGCTATTATTATTTAATTCATTTTCAAATTCAACTGAATTTTTTATTAATTTTTCTAACACCATGATTTCTTTTTTTTTTTCCATATTATTTTTTTTATTTATTTTTTATTTTAATAATATATAATATATATATCTAATAGAAATATTAAATTTTAAATATGTTTAATTTATTTATAATTAATTCGACTAAAATAAATTTTATATTTGATTGATTTTTTTCAAATATTTATTATTTGATAAATAAATTTTTATTGAGATCTTTACTTATGTTTATATAATCATTATAAATTAATTTTAAACGATATAAATATATTTTTCTTTTTCTTACAATAATGCATTTCATTTCCATTATAATTTTACTTGTTTTTTCCATATCCTTTAATTTATTATACATATCTAAAATATCTACATCACTTGTAATTCTTTTATAAAAAAATTCACTAATTTTTAAAAATTGAATAATAATATCTTTATTATTTATAAAATTAAAATTATCTTGTAGTAAATAATTTTCATATATATCAAGGATAATTTTTAAAGGAATAAATTCTTTCTTATGTATTTTTTTTGCAAAAACAATTTCTTTAATTTTCTCTAATTTAGGTAAATGATTATAAAAATTATTTAAATCATCAATCTTTTTTTTTTTAATACAATCATTATAAAAGCTTAATATAGAATAAAAAAAATCATCATAATTAATAGTTAAATTTTCAACTTTAATTAAAGAAGTAAGAATAGCCATTCCAAAATATCCATAATTAATAAAAATATTATAGTAATTTTCTTCATAATTTTCAATTTCAGCCCAATCAATTTTTAAAGGATAATCTCTAAAATCAATATAATCTTCAGTATTATTATTTAAATTTGCATTATCACCTTCAACAGAATAATCAGGTTGTCTTTCATCATATAAAGCTTGTAATATTTCTTCACTAGTAAATATGTTATTTTCATCTATATTTGTATATAAAAAATTATTTCTTAGAAATGAAATTAAATTTTCTTGACTCATTTTATACAATAATAAATATTATAAAATGAAAAAATAAAATTAATTTAATTATAAAAAGGAAAATTATTATTTTTATATTTAATAAATTAAATCAAATAAAAAAAAATAAAATTTATCCAAAAAAAATTATCTTAAAAACATTCCCAAAAGAAAAAAAAAAAAATGTCATTAGAAAAAAATAATATATCAATAGATTACGGTCATCTTCTTTTAACAGATTCATCTCCTTTAGAAAATATAACAGAATCAAAAATATTAAACAAATTAAAATTAAATTATATTAATTTTACAAATGGTTTATTTCAAATATTAAAAAATCAAATAGGAGAAGATGATGAAAATAGAGATTATGATAAAGAAAAAGATGAAATAAATTTACCAAAAAAAATATTAACTTTACCAAGATCATTACCAATTCCAAAACCAAAACAAATGACAAAATGGGAAAAATATAAAAAAGAAAAAGGAATAATTCAAAGAAAAAGAGGAAGAATGGTTTATTCTGAAATAGCAAAAGATTGGGTTCCAAGATGGGGAAAAGGTTCTATTAAAAAAATTGAAAATGAAGCTAATTGGGCATTAGAAGAAAAAGAATATGGAATTAATCCTTTTGATAAAAAAAATCAAGAGAAAAATTTAATTAAACAAAAACAAAAAATGAGAGAAATTAAAAATAAAATTAGAAATTCTGAAAATGAAATTAATACTTTTAATAATAAAAAATTAAATGATAAAAAGAGTAAAAATAAAAATTTGAAAAATATTTCTTTAGAGGAAAATGATAATGAAAATAATAAAAGTAGTAATTTTAAAAAGAATAATATAAAAGTTAGTAAAAAAGAAAAAAAAAGAATTAAAGGTGAAAAAGAAATTAAAAGACTTGATCAAGATAAAAAAAATTTAGGAAGAAGATTAGAACAAATTCAAAAGTCTACTAGATCAATGGGAAGATTTGATAAAAAAATAAAAAAAGAAAAAGAATTAAATATGATTAAAAAAAGAAAAGTTGATAAAGATGTTCTACAATCAAGAAAAAAAGAAGAAAGTAGAAATAAAATGATAATGGATGGGATTTTAAAAAATAAAAAATAAAAAATATTATTATATATAATAAAAAAAAAATTTCTCATTTTAATAAAATAAATACATATTTTTTATATTTATTAACAAATATATAATTATATAACAAAAGTTAAGTTAACAAAAATCTTTATTATTAAATATTTTTTATTTACATTTTCAAATTCGAACAAATTTAGAAAATTAATATTATTATTATTATTAATTTCATTCTATATTATAAAACTTATATCAATTTTTATTATATCAACTTTTATTTACAAAAATACATATTTATAAAAAATCTAAACAAATTTAAATTTTACTAGGAAAAATATTAATATTATTAAATTGTTGTAATAAAGACTCTGATGTTTCTTTTGGGATTTGACATCTATTACATACTTTTCTAAATGCAAAATTTAAATTTTTACAAGAAAAACAAACCCAATCTCCTATTCTTTCTGAAAAATATTTTTGTGATTTTTTATCATTACTTATAATAAAAGATGAAGTTGAATTATTGTTTTTAATATCATTAATTTTATTATTATCTATATTTATATTTAAATTTTTATTATTATTATTACATTTTTTTGATTTATTAATTTTAGGACTTTTATTTCTTTTGCATCTATTACATTTAACTCTATTTTCATAATTAAAATTATTACAAAAATGGCAAATCCATCCTTTTTTGCCTTTCATTTCAGTATTAACATTATTTGAATTATTAATAAATAATGGAATAAAATTAGTACCATTATTAATAGAATTAAATGTCTGAGTATGCAAATTCTGTATTGAATTAATTATATTAAATTGGTTATTGATGTTAAAATTAATAATTGGAAGATTTGTTGTAATTTGATTGATCGGATTTGAATTTTGGTTATAAACAGTATTTGTTTCATTTTGAAAAAATTCATTTTGATTATTATTATTTGAAGAATCTTCATTTGAAATATTAGAATTTGAACTTTGATTATCATTTAATTTTTTTTTTTTAATGAAATTACTACTTTTTTGTAAATCAAATGAGTCAAAATTATTAGAATATTTTCTGAATAGATATTTATTGCTTGAATCATAATATGATAATAATGGATTCAATATATTAGAATTTAACTTTTTTGGAGAATGATTAGATTTTAAATCAGTATAATCAGTTTTTTCTGTTATTTCTGAAATTGATTTATTTTGAGAATAGGAAAAATTTATTTGACTTTGAAAAGGATTATTGAAGAGATTCATTTTGTTTTTTTGGTAAATTATTATTTTTATGATATATATTATAATAATAATTTTTAATTTATCAAAAATTCTTTTTATTTAAATTTATTCAATGTCTTATTATATAAAAAAAATATTTATATTATTTATTTTGTAAATTATTCTTTAAATTTGAGAGTGTAGAAAAATTAGAAACTGAATAATTATCATTATTATTATTGTTTAATATATATGAAGAAGTTTCATTATGATTTCTTAATATTTTTTTTCTTTGAGTTTTTTTTATTTTTTTCCCTTTTTTAGGTTGATTAATATTTATTTGATTTATATTTGAATTTTTATATTGTGTAAAAAGATTATCATTATTTATTTTATTTGATGATTTACTTCTTAAAACTTTATTTTTAGAAGTTGATTTATTTTCATTATTTAATCTTTGAAATTGATTTGTTAAATTATTATTATGATGATTCTTTTTTATTTGATAATTTTGAATTTCCTGATTTGGTGATTCATATAATTTTTTTTCTAAATCAATAATTCTTTGTTCTAAATTTCTAAAAATTTGAAATTTATTTTCATCATTATTTGAAGGTAAATAATTTATTTGATAATTACATAAACCTTGTTCTAATATTTTATTTTGAAAATGAGGAACTTTTAATTCTTCATGACTTTCAATTTTTTCTTCTTTTTCTTCATTATAATTTTCATTATTTATTTCTTCTTCTTTATTGATATTATTATCTTTTTCTTCTTTAAGATTATTATTAATAATATTATTGTTTATATTATTATTAATATTTATATTTTGATTATTTAATAAATTTTGAATGACATTTTCAATTTCAATAAATTTATTTTGTAATTCTTGAATATCAATAATTTGTTTTGATTGAATCCCCATAATATTATCTATTCTATTTATAAATGAATTAACAATTTCAATATATTTATTATTTTCATCTAATTTTAATTTATTATTTTGGATTTGAAGTTTTAACATTTTAATTTCATTAATATAATTTTCTGAATTTTCTTCAATTATTATTTCAAAATTTTTAATTTTTTGATTCATTAATTCTATTTCTTTACTTTTTATATTTTCTAATTGTTTAATTTTTTTTTCATTATTATCTTTATCTTCTTCCATCTTATTTAATTGGTTATTTAATTGTTCAATTATTTTTTTATATTTTTCAATATCATTATTAATATTATTATCATTTTTATTTTTTAAATTTTCATTTTCCATTTTTAATGATTTATTATCTTCTTTTAGTTTTATAATTTGATCAATTAATTCATCTTCTTCCTCATTATTATTCTTTTTATTATAATTTAAAGAATTTATCTCTTGTGAAACTGATATATTTTTTAAGTTATTTGATTTTTTATTTGAAGAAAATTTTTCTTTATCAAAGAGATTAATTGTTTGATATTTTTTAGTTTTGTCAATTTCATTATCTTTAAAAGTTTTAGAAATTTTACCAATTAAATTTTGTTTATTATCATTTTGATATTTGAGATAAGTTAAATTATCATCTATTGAATTTTTTTTATTTTTTAAATCATCTAACTGTTTTTTATGTTGTTTAATAACATCATCAATCCAAGAAGCATCTTCACTCATTATCTCTATTAAATATTTTTTATATTTAAAATCAAAATTAATTAATTAATAATTGTAATATATATATTAAATTTTTTGTTTTTTTAATTTTAAAAAAAAAAGATAATTATAATTATAATTATTTATGTATAAAAATATTTAAAGATTACTTATTAACCTCATAATTATTTTTATTTAAAAATGGATTTAAACCAAACCCATTAAAAATAATAATTAACTTAATAAACGATATAACTAAATAAACCAATACTATAAATTTACTTATTTATCAACCTTAATATTCTAAATGTTATCACAATTTTGAAAATAATTAAATATTTATTTTTATACATTTATAATTTTTTGTATTGTTGTTTTTGATAATATTTTGAACAAAGATTTTTTAAATTTTCTAATACTTTATTTGAATATTTCTCCAATCTATTAATGAAATGGATTGGAAGAGGTGAAATAAATAACAATTTTACAGAAACAAAAGTATGATTTTTTGAAATCTTTCTTATTAAAAGATCAAGAGAATAGATTGGAATTATTTTTAAATTTCCATATTTTAAAAATTTAAACTTAATATTACAAAAATCTTTATTAATATTCATTTTTTCTACTTTAATTTTTAAATTATTAGGAAACATTTTAATCTTTTTTTTATTTTTAAAAAGCACATTAAATAAAGAATCATTAGTGATTTTATTTTCATCATCATTTATTTTTTCAGTTTCATCATAATTATTTTTTATTTTTGTAATTAATTTAATATTTGGTAAAATTAATTTCAATAATTCATAATAAGTAAAAATATTAGTTATTAAATCATAATTACTATTTATTAAAAGATTAGAATTACAAAATTGATATAATTTACTTTTTTGAATAGAATTTGATAACATTTTACAATTTTGAAAAAATTCTTGATAGCCTGCTTTAATTATTAATTTATTTAGATTAATATTTTCAAAATTTATTTCTAATAATAATTGACAGTAATCTTCATTAAGATAATTTAAATTAAATATAAAATAAATTACAAAAAATTTTGGATTTGTTTTATATAACTTATATTCAATTCTCATAAAATAATCTGTTTCAAAAAAATCAATTGTCTTAAAATATAAACTTATTAATTGTTTATATTTAAAATGGAAAAAACTATCTTTTGAAAAAGTTTTGTCTCCTTGTAATATTATAAAATCTGAAATATATTTTTTTTGAAAAAAATTGATTAAATCACCAATTGTTTGAATATCCTTAATTATTGAAGATAATGATTCAAATGAAAAATGAAAATTAAATAAATATCCTAATTTTGAATTTTGATGAATTTTATTTTCCATTTTAAACTAATTAAAATTTTAAAGAATTACTTTATAATTAATTTATTAAATATCACAATTAATATATTTAATTATTTCAATTAATTTTTTTAAATAACGAAATTTTATTTTATAAATTTTGTATTAAATTATTTATAATTATATTCTAAAATAAATTTGTTTTATATTTAGTTCTATATAAATGAGGGATAGAAATTTGTTTTGGTGAATTTATTTTTTTATTTGTAATTTTTTTTTTACTCCTTTCAACTTTCATTTTATATTCATCAATTAATTTTTTAAATTTTACTTTTTCAAAAGCTGGTGTTACATAATTAAATATTACTCTAATTAATTTTGAAGATTTTTTTAATTCTTTAATATCTTGATGTATTCCTTCATATTTTTTTTTTCTTATTTTTAATTCTTTTGCCAAATTTTCACCAAAATAATTATCTTCGTCTTTTATTTTTTCAGTTTCATATATTTTCTCATTATTATAATAATGTATATTTAAATAATCATATATTCCTTGAGTGTATTTATCATCATAATTTCTCTTTCTTATTGTTTTACTAATTTTAGGTAATTTTTCATATTTTTCTTTATCTTTTAATATTGACATTTTTGATGATGGACTATTAGTATAATTTGTATCTTGATTATCTTTAGTAATAAAAAAATGTGGAATCATTTTTTTTTTATTATTAGTTCTTTCTGTTAAACTTCTATATGTTGAATAATTATTATCAAAAAATGATGAATCAAAATTGGTTAATGACATTTTAATTGCATTCATTTTATATTATAATTTAATATTTCTTTTAAAATTCATTTTAATGTTAATCATAAAAAAGTAAAATCAAAATTTATATAAATAATTATTACAAAATTTATTTCAAATATAAACAAATGAATCACAAATAAATTATTTCACTTAAAAAAATATAAAATTTTTTGGAAAACATTATAATTTAATGAATTTTAATAAATTTGTTAAAGAAGATGAATTAAAAAATTATTTTAAACAATTTGAATAATTAAGGTAAATTTTAATAAAAGTTTATTCAAATAAATTTAAAATTCTTTCAATTGTCTAGAATTTCATATTTTTAAAAATTAATTTTCAAATTATTAATAATTTAAATTTTATATTTTAAAAAATGAGTTTTAGAATTGATAAATAGTTTTTGATTTAGATTATTAGGTTAAATATAAACAAATAATATAAAATATAACTATATATATTGAAAAAAAAAATATTTTATTTTAATATTATTAATTTTAAATTTTAATTTATCAAAAAAAAATATAATATAAACAATAAATAAAATAAATTAAAAATCATCTAAATTAAAATTAATATTATCTTCATCACCATGAATTTTATTAACTTTATTTGAAAAAACTGGTTTATTTTTACCTAAATCACTAATATTATAATTATTAATAACATTTTTGTTTAAATTATTTTTATAATCAATTTCATTAATAACACTTCTTTTTTTATACTTAGAAAAATTTTGAATAACTTTTAATTTTTTTTTCTTAGTAGAAACTTCATCAGAAGGAGAATTTAATTTACCTGAATTACAAGCAGTATTTACATTAGTAAATGTTTTTAAATTAGAATTTGTTTTTAAAGAATTTGATTCACAAAAAGAAGAACTATCATTATGAGTTATAAATGGTGAAACTTCAATAACATTTCTTTTTTTATTTATTGAATTTTCTTTTCTTAAATTTATATTTTTTATATTATTTCTTATATTATTTGAAGGAGAAGGTGAATATTTTAATTTTAATTTCATTATATCTTTTAATTCGATATTTTGATTTTTATTAGTTATAAATGATAATGGTTTTATATTGTTTATAAAGTTTATTGTTTTATTTGCTGATTTTGGTCTTTGAATTTTTAATGAAGGTGATCTTGATTTTTTATTATTTGTTTTTATCGGCTTTTTTGTCAATAAAGATATATTTTTTGATATTATATTTTCTATTTTTTCTCTCATTGTTTTTAATTTTGATAAATCATTTTTTTCATTATTTTTTTTTTCTTTTGATTTACTTTTATTTTTATTTGATGAATGTAAAATTCGATTTTGATGAATATGACTTGTTGAATGTTGTTTAATTAAGTTGTTATTTCTTTCTTTATTTATTAATATTTGATTTGGATTTATATTTTGTTCAGAATTATTATGTTTATTTGGTAAAGTAAAACTTGAAGTATATTTTATATGTTTAACTAAAGATTTTTGAATATTTGAATTATTTATATTTTTAACAAAAGAAGAATTTTCTTTTTTTTGACTTTTTTCTTTATTATTTTTTGAATTATTTTTATTTAAATTAATCTGGGGAATTAAATTAGTATTCATTTGCTCATTTTTATCAATTGAATAATTAAATTTTGGACTTATATAATCAGATTCATTAAAAATATTATTTTCATTATTACTTTTATTTGTTAAAGATGTATTAAAAAAATTATTTGTATTTAATTGCTTATTATTACAAAATGAAAAATATGAACATCTATTTATTGAATTTGAATTTCCAGATGATGTATTATTTAAAATTTCAATTTTATTTGTATATTCAATTTTTAGTTCATTACTTTTATTTTTACCTTTATTTGTTTTTTCAAATAAAGAAAGTAAATTTTTTTGTTCAACAATTTCATTATTACCTTCATCATGATTAGACAATTGACTCTTAGTATATTTAATAGGTGTTTTCTTTTTAGAAACATTAAAAACTTCATTTGAATTACTATTCATTTCACTAAAAATATTATTTAAATTTCTTTGATTAACACGATAAGAATGAATATTATTATTATTATTATTATTATTAATATTAAAAATTTTAATATTTGATTTATTATTTCTATTACTACTAATTGGTGTATTATTATTTGATTTTTGATAATAATTACATAAAGTAGAAGGTGTAAAAGAATCTTCTTTATTTTCTTTTTCTTTATTAAAAATAATTGAATTTGTTAATAATGAAGAATTTTCATTTAAATTTATATTGGTTTTATTAGCTTCTGATATATTTGAAAAACTAATTAACATATTTGAATTATTATTTTGTTGTTTTTTATTTTCATTATTTGAATTTGCTGAAATTGAAGAATCAGTTTTTGAAATACTTAGAATATCACTATCATTTAAATTTGAAATATTATTTTGAGATTTATTTTGATTGTCTTTACTTGTTGAAATAATATTATTTGATTTTGTTATATTTTCCATTTGAATTGATGATAAGATTGAATTATTCTCTTTTGATCTTATTTCAATTAAGCATCTATTATCAGGCATTAATTCTATTTTTAATTGTTGTTTTGAATTTGATTCCATTTTTTTTTTCTTTTTGTTTATTTTTAAAAAGTTTCTATTTAAAAAAAGTCAATAAATGAAATTTTATTTTATATGAAAATTTGTTTTTAAAATAAGAATATATAGATTTGTTTTAAACAATATGAAATGAAATTTCAAAAAAATATTTTCTTTATTAAAAATAAAAATTATTACAAGCGGGAATGATTAAATAAGAATTTCATAATTTTAAACAAATTATAAATTAAATTTCATATAAATAAAAATATTAAATTTAAAATATTAATTAAAATTTTAAAAAGTTTTATAAAAATTATAAAATATGGGGATTGGGGATTGGGGATTGGGGATTGGGGATTGGG
>JAEEGL016241273.1_pt1 | contig 15520 bp, 11 predicted proteins | sample 9134231 | NCBI WGS metagenome assembly JAEEGL01 (sample SAMN16246548, study PRJNA631951) | gut metagenome | biome: gut microbiome; feature: rumen; material: fiber-attached | host: Bos | place: Iran: Karaj | collected 2018-10
AAGAGGAGAACAAATTAAAGTTGGAGATAATGTAACTGGTAACAGAACAGTTATTAAAGTAGTTAAGAATAAAGTGGCTCCTCCATTCAAATCAGCATCTGTTGATATAATGTATGGTGAAGGAGTATCACGTGAAGGTGAATTACTAGATATTGGTTCTGATATTGACTTAGTAGAAAAAAGTGGCGCTTGGTATGCTTATAAAGGTGAAAAGATTGGCCAAGGTAAAGAGAATGCTAAACTATACCTAAAAGCTAATCCAGAAGTAGCTAATGAAATAGAACAAGCTATCAGAGAACATTATAATTTTAAATAAAAAGAAGCTAATAACTTCTTTTTTTTATAAAGTATTGTAAAATACTTGAAAAAACTTTATAATTTAGGTATAGATATTAAATTTACTTTTATGTAAGTTTTTCTATAAAATGTGAGGAGAAGAAATATGGAATTTAATACTATGTCCGTAATAACTCTTCTTATTGGTCTTGTAGTAGGTGGTGGAATTGTATTTGCAATTTATACAATGAACGCTGCTAGAATGGGAAAGAAAGCCGAAAAATTATTAAGCGATGCTAAGAAAGAAGCAGACAAGCATAAAAGAGATACTTTGCTTGAATTAAAAGAAGAAAGCTTTAAACTTAAGCAAGAAGCTGATAGAGAAATTAAAGAAAAGAAATCTGAAATTAATCAAAGAGAAGAAGCAATATCACAAAGAGAAAAGTCTCTTGATAAACGTGAAGAAATGCTTCAAAATAGAGACAATTTATTAGATCAAAAAGAAAATAATTTAACAGCTTTGCAAAAACAAGTTCAAGAAAAAGAGAACAAAATGGACGATCTTCTAAAAGAAGAAATGGAAAAGTTAGAAAATATTGCGAAGTTTTCTAAAGAAAAAGCACATGATATTATCATGGAAAGAGTAGAAGCCAATATGGCTGAAGAAATAGCTGAGTTCATTAAAGAAAGAGAAGCTGAAGCTAAACTAGAAGTAGATGCTAAAGCAAAAAACTTATTAGTTAACTCAATGGAAAAATACTCTAATGATGTAGCAAATATGCAAACTATTTCAACTATATCTTTACCAAATGACGAGATGAAAGGTCGACTTATTGGTAGAGAAGGTAGAAACATTCGTACTATTGAAGCTGTAACAGGAGTAGACTTAATTATTGATGATACTCCAGAAGCAATAGTTATATCTTCGTTTGACCCATTCAGACGTGAGATTGCTAAACAAACTATTGAAACATTAATTAAAGATGGACGTATTCATCCAACTCGTATTGAAGAAATATATGACAAAGTATGTAAGGATATGAATGCTCATGTTACTGAGTTAGGAAAGAATGCTATTTATGATTTAGGATTAGGTAAGATGGATCCTGAATTAGTTAATCTAATTGGTAGATTAAATTTCCGTACTAGTTATGGACAAAATGCTTTGCAACATTCTATGGAAGTTGCATCATTCTGTGGTATCATGGCTGGTGAATTAGGAGAGAATATTGCTTTAGCTAAACGTGCTGGTTTATTACATGATATTGGTAAAGCTATCGACTTTGAAGTTGAAGGTTCACATGTAGAAATTGGTGTTAATATAGCTAAGAAATTTAAAGAAGATCCAGTTGTAATTAATGCAATTGCATCACATCATGGTGATACTGAACAAACTAGTGTAATATCTGTATTAGTTCAAGTTGCTGATACTTTAAGTGCAGCTAGACCTGGTGCAAGAAATGACACTATGGAAAATTATGTTAAACGTCTTGAACAACTTGAAGAAATTGGTTCATCATTTGAAGGTGTTGATAAATCATATGCAATGCAAGCTGGTAGAGAGATTCGTGTAATCGTTAAACCAGAAGAAGTAGATGATTTAAAGAGTATTACAATTGCAAGACAAATTAAAGAAAAGATTGAAGCTGAGATGCAATATCCAGGTACAATTAAGATTACAGTTGTTAGAGAAACACGTGCAACTGAAGAAGCTAAATAAAAGAGACTTATGTCTCTTTTTTTGTTATAATTATTATGGTGATTAAATATGAATTATAAAGAAATAATGTTATTAAATGAAAATAATATGTCGGATATAGCTACTAAAGATAAAGATGCTATTAGATTATTTCCATATGAAGAAGATCCTATTAGACCTAATTATTTTAGAGATATAGATCGTATTATTAATAGTTTATCTTATACAAGATATATAGATAAGACACAAGTATTTTCTAATAAGAGTAATGATCATATTAGTAAAAGAATAATTCATGTTCAATTAGTAAGTAAAATAGCTAGAACTATAGGTAGAGCTTTATCACTTAATGAAGATTTAATCGAAGCTATAGCTTTAGGTCATGATATTGGTCATGTTCCTTTTGGTCATTTAGGTGAAAGAATATTAAATGATATATCTAATAGATATGGTGAAGGTAATTTTATGCATAATGTTCAATCAGTAAGAACATTAATGGTACTTGAAGATCATGGCGCTGGTAAGAACTTAACTGTTCAAACTTTAGATGGTATATTATGTCATAATGGAGAGTTTGTACAAGGTATTTATAGACCACGTAAGAAGACAAAAGAAGATTTCTTATATGATTATAATCAATGTTATAAAGATGCTTCATACATGAAGAAATTAGTTCCTATGACACTAGAAGGATGTGTAGTTCGTATAAGTGATATTATTGGTTATTTAGGAAGAGACATTGAAGATGCTGTAAGATTAGGAGTATTTGATAAAAGTGAAATGCCTGATGCTCTTAAAAATATCTTAGGAGATAATAATCATGATATTGTAGGTACTATAACTACAGATATTATTAATAATTCTTTTGGTCATGATTATATTAAAATGTCAGATGCAGTATATGAAGCAGTTAAAGAAATGAAAACATTTAATTATAAACATATATATGATAAAGCTAATACTAAAGAAGAAGTAGACCATATAGTAGAAATGTTTAATGTCTTATTTGATGGATTATATAATGTATTAGAAAATAAAGAATATGATAATAATATATATAAATCATACTTAGATGGTATGAATGAAGAATATCGAAATAATACATCTAATGCTCGTATTGTAATAGATTATATAGCTGGTATGACAGATGATTTCTTTACATCTGAATACGAAAAGATAGTAAAGTAAAGAAATAATAACCCTTTATTATGATAAAATTATCATGGTAGAGGGTATTTTTATGGCTAAAAAAAGAAGAAGACGTAAGAAAAAGAAACAACAAAATATCTTTATATATATCTTACTAGTATTAGTAGGATTCTTTGGTGTGTATTTTCGTAATCAATTAATTGATTTAGCATATCAATATGTAATACCAGTCATCGAAGATAATGAGTTTATCCAGACATCTATATTGAGAAGACCAAACTATAACTTAGATAATATACCTAGTTATAATGGTACTCCATACGTTGAAATAAATCATAATGTACCTAATTTTGATTTAACAAAAGATTATTCAAAATCATTTGAAAGTTATTCTAAATTAGATACTTTAAATAGATGTGGGGTTGCTTTTGCTAATATAGGAAAAGATATTATGCCTACAAGTGCTAGAGAGTCTATTGGTATGGTTAAACCAAGTGGATGGCATACAGTAAAATATAGTGGTATAGATGGTAACTTCTTATATAATAGATGTCATTTAATAGCTTTTGAATTAGCTGGAGAAAATGCTAATACAAAGAATTTAATTACATGTACTAGAAGTATGAATGTTAAAGGAATGTTACCATTTGAAAATAAAGTAGCTGAATATGTTAGAAAAACAGGTAATCATGTTTTATATCGTGTAACACCAGTCTTTAAAGGATTAGATTTATTAGCTGTTGGAGCCCAAATGGAAGCTTATTCGGTTGAAGATTATGGTAGAGGAATAAAATTTAATATCTTCGTATATAATGTTCAAGATGGAATAGAAATAGATTATCATACAGGTAATTCCCATCGTAAATAAAATATATTATAATAGGGATAGGTGATTAATATGAATATTATTGAAAGTATAAAGATGCGAGCCAAAGAAAATATAAGAACTATTGTCTTACCAGAAACAATGGATAGAAGAGTAGTTGAAGCAGGTTCAATTGCTATTAAGGAAGGTATAGCTAATATAATCTTCATTGGTAATGAAGAAGAAGTAAAAAAGAATAATAGTGATTTAGATTTAAATGGTGCTAAGTTTATAGATCCAAATACATCTGAATTAACTGCTAAGTTTACCCAAGAATTATTTGAATTAAGACAACATAAAGGAATGACTACAGAAGAAGCAAATAGATTATTAACTACTGATTATATGTATTTTGCTTGTATGTTAGTTCAAGATAATATGGCTGACGGTGTAGTATCTGGAGCATGTCACTCTAGTGCTAATACCTTAAGACCATCATTACAAATTATTAAAACTAAACCAGATACAGAATTAGTATCAGCCTTCTTCTTAATGGTGGTACCTGATCAAACATTTGGTTATAATGGTGCATTTGTCTTTGCTGATTCCGGACTAGTACAAGATCCTAATCCAACTGAATTAGCTGCTATTGCTAAATCTAGTGCTGAAAGTTTTAAAGAACTAGTTGGAGCTGAACCTTATGTTGCTATGTTATCACATTCAACTATGGGAAGTGCTAAACATGAATTAGTAGATAAAGTAGTTGAGGCTACTAAAATAGCTAAAGAAAAATATCCAAATATTAAATTAGATGGAGAATTACAATTAGATGCTGCTATTGTACCAGAAATAGCTAAATCTAAAGCTCCTAATAGTGAGATAGCAGGTAAAGCTAATGTCTTAGTATTCCCTAACTTAGATGCTGGTAATATTGGTTATAAGTTAGTTCAAAGATTAGCTCATGCTGAAGCATATGGTCCAATTACTCAAGGTATTAAAAAACCAATAAATGATTTATCTAGAGGATGTAATACAGAAGATATAGTAGGTACTATTGCTATAACTTCAGTTCAATGTAAGTAGGTGAAAATATGAAAGAAAAATTATTAGAAGTAGCAAAGAATTCTTATAGTCCTTATTCACATTTTAGAGTAGCGACTATATTAATTATGAAAGATGGTAAAGAAATTCCAGGAGTTAATGTTGAAAATGCAGCTTATGGCTCATCAATATGTTCAGAAAGAAGTGCTATATTAAGTGCTATAAGTCAAGGATATAAAAAAGGTGATTTTAAAGAATTACATTGTATGTGTGCTGATAGTGATAAAGTAAGTACTAGTTGCTTTGGATGTCGCCAAGTAATGCAAGAATTCTTTTCTAAGGATGCTCCAGTATATTTTTATTCTAATACCGGAGAAGTTAAGAAATATACTATCGAAGAATTATGCCCTTATCCATTTAATGAAGAAGATTTGAAGTAATCTTCTTTTTTTATGTTCCAAAAAGGTATATAATAAATATATATAATAGAGGAGGAGAGTATATGAAAAAACTAATTAAATATTTTGTGGTATTAATAGCATTTTTTATTGTATGCATAGGCAATGTATATGCTGATGATACCCATGTAACTTCTTATGCTGATTTAAAAACAGCTATTCAAGCTAAGAATGAATCAATTATTCTTGATAATGATTTAACTGCTACTGAATCAATAACTATTAATACAGAAGCTACGGATACTATGGTAGTTGATTTAAATAATCATAAGATTACAACAACAAGTAATAGAATATTCACTATTAAGGGTGAAGGTACTGTTACTATTAAAAATGGTACATTAGATGGTACTAACTTTACTAAACGTGATTCTGTATTAAATATTCAAATTTCAAAAGGGACACTTAATATTAGTAAAGTAACTGTTTATTCTAGCAGTGATTGGACTATTTGGTGTGTACCAATAGGTGGAGATGTTCATTTTAATAATGGTACTATTGTTCAAAACAAAGGCGCTGGACAAGCTATGCATGTTCAAGATGACAATGGAGAATCAAATGCTACAGTTCACTTTAATAACACAGCTTTCTTGAATAAAGGTACTGTTTCTGTTATAGCTGGACCTGGTTCATGTGGAACTAAATTTGATTTTGTTGTTGGTACTATTTCAACAAGTACACTAAAGAGAGCAACATTATTTGACATGAATAGACCAGTAAATGGAGATATTACGGGAGTTAGTAAATTCTTAGATGGTACTATTTTTTCTACAGATGCATCAGTAAGTGGTATCAATGGTACAATATTCCAATTTGGACCATCAAATGCTTTTAAAGTTATTTCTAAAGAAGAAATGGAAAATGGTGGTGTTAAAACTAATGGTGCTATTGGAGATACTAGTGCATTAATAGGTTATCCAGTATTTATTCAAGATGCTGGTAATTCAGGTTATGAAATAGATACTATTGAAGCTAGAGATGTTAGTAACAATCCAATAACTATTACTAATAACCAATTTACTATGCCAAATTCTAATGTAACAATAAGTGCTACATTTAGAGAAAAAGAAAGATTAAATGTTACTATTAATCCATCAAGTAATGGTGAAGTAGTAGTAGCTAATACAGGTTATATCCATGAAGGAGAAAGAGTTAATTTAAATGTTAATGCTACTTCAGGATATGCTTTAAAAGATTTAGTAATACTAGATAGTGAAAGTCATAGAATAGATTGGAATAAATCTGCTACTGCTGGTATTACTACTACAGGTGCATATTTTACTATGCCAAGTACAAATGTAACTATAACAGCTACATTTGATAAAATCATTAATGTAACAACTAATATTAATCAACCAGGATATGGTAATGTTAATAAACCAAAAACTGAAGCTTTTGAAGGTGAATGTTTAAGAATAGTAGTATCACCATTCTCAGGCTATATACTAAAAGAATTTACAGTATTAGATTCTTCATCTAATCCAGTTGAATTAGATGCTAATGGATGGTTTACTGTAGGTGATAAAGATATTACCATTACAATTAATTTTGATACTATTGAAATGACTACTTTAGTATTAAATCAATCTAGTAGTAAAGGTTTAATAGACTATGAAGATGTTGGAAATGATGATTATGGTTATCCAATATATGAATTAATAATAGTTGAAGAAAAACCAGGATATAAATTTAGTGACTGGGATGTTAAAGATGAAAACGGAGACCCTATTGTTGTAGTAAATAATAGATTTACTTCTCCAGGTGGAGTAGTAACAGTAACTCCTGTTTGGGTAGATGCTGTTACTTATGATATTACTTTTGAACCTTCAGCTAATGGAACATTACAAGTTGCTTCTGCAGCATATGAAGGAAAAGTAGTAACTATTACTCCTAAACCAAATCAATATTATCATTTAGGTGAGTTACATGTTTATAAAACATCTAGTCATGAAGAAATAACAGTAACAAATAAAACATTTGTCATGCCAGGTGAAGCTGTAACTATTGAATATACAATGGTTGAAGGTGGACATATAACTACTTTCGAAGAATTAAAGACTGCTATTAATAATAAAGAAGAAGCTATTATATTAGATAATGATATTGAAGCTACCGAAACTTTAACAATTAATACCGATACAAGAATGATTATTGAATTTGATAATCATACAATTTCTAGTAGTAATACTATATTTAAAATACTAGGTACTGGTGAAGTAACATTAAAGAATGGTATTTTAGATGGTACAACATTAACAACTAGAAATAGTATTTTATCTATTATGAATTCAGGTGGAATTGTTACTATTGATAATATGAATATTTTCTCTAATGGTGATTGGACTATTTGGGCTACACCTATAGGTGGAGATATCTATTTCCAAAATGATTCAATAATTGAAAATAAAACTACTAACGAAGTAATGCATGTTCAAGATAATAATGGTGATTCAACTGCAACAATGCACTTTAATAAAGTAACATTCGTTGGTAAAGGCGGAAATATAATAGGCGGACCTGCTTCATGTGGAACTAAATTTGATTTTGCTAGAGGTACTATTAGAACTTCTGGTGCTAGTTCAACTAGTTTATTCTCAATGAATAGATCTCTTGAACAAGATTTAACAGGAGTAACTGCTTATGTAGATGGTGTTCAATTATCAGATTTATCTAGTTATGGAATAAATGGTAAAGAGTTACAATTTGCTCAACCAAGTAAATTCCAAACAGTTACTATTGATCCTAGTATTACAGGTGGAACAGTAACAACTAATCAAAGTGTTGCTTTAATAAATAGTAGAGTTTATTTAACAGTAACTCCGGACCCTGGTAAAACATTAGAGTCTATTACTATTGAAGATACTGAAGGACATAGACTACAATTTGTTAATGGTGAATACTTCACAATGTCACCAGATCCAGTAACAGTAACAGCTACATTTATTGATACAACTTATAAATTAACAATTAATCAAATGACACAATATGGTGCTGTAAGTATTGATGGAACTAAGTTTAGTTATAATCAAGTAGTACCATTTGGTATTAATAATAAACCAGGATATAAATTTGTTAATTTCATAGTAAGAAATAGCGTTGGTGATGATGTTACTAGCCAAGTAACTATTGATTATGAAAATAATATTATAACAATGCCTGGATATGATATAACTATTACTCCAGTATTTAATGTATATGTATTTAATGTACATGTTGAAAAAACAGGAGTAGGTACAGTTACTTCACAATCAGGAGTAGCTCCTGGAACTAAAGTAGATTTATTATTTACTCCAGGTGAAGGATATAAAATATCTGCTATCTTATTTAAAGATAATGAAGATAATGATATTACAGATACAATTGGTTATAATACAGAAACAAGAACATTCACAATGCCTGAGCATGATGTATATGTATTAGTACAATTCGTAGCTGATGGATTTACTATTACTCCTGTACAAGATAGTAGAGGTAAAATAACAGTATCTGCTACTAAAGCATCTACTGGTTCATATGTAACTGTAAATGCTACTGCATATTTTGGTAATAAAGTAACTGGATATAAGATTATGAAACTAGATAATACTGTTGTAAGAACTATTAATGGAAACAGTGTTAAGATTCAAATGCCTGGTTATAGTATTAAAGTAGCAGCTATATATGGACCTAAAGTATATAATGATAATATTCAATTAAAGATTACTGGTACAACATATAATTCTATTAAGTTAACTTATGAAAAAGTAAATGATGCTTCAAGTTATAAGATTTATAGAAGTACAAATAATAAGAAGTATACTTTAGTTAAAACTATTACTGATAGAAATACTACTTCATTTACTAATACTGGTTTAAAAACAGGTACTAAGTATTATTACAAAGTACAAGTAGTTAAAGGTAGTGCTAGTAAATATACTAATGTAGTTAATGGTACACCAATATTAGATGCTCCTAAAGTAACTGGTTATACTAATACATTTACTTATGCAAGAATTACTTATACTAAAGTAAATGGAGCAACAGGATATTATATTTATAGAAGTACTTCTCAAAATGGTTCTTATTCTAAGATAGGTACTTCTAAGAAGTTAGAATATCAAGATAAAAAGGCTGCAAATGGAAGAGTATACTACTATAAAGTAGTAGCTTATAGAACTGTAAGTGGTAAAAAGAAAGCTGGTAAAACTTCTAATATAGTAAAAGCTCAAAGATTAAATGAAAATATAGCATTTACTGTAACACCAGGTTCTTTAAAGAATGTAATAACTATTACAAAGAATAGTGCAGCTAAGAAGATATTAGTTTATAGAGCCACATCTAAGAGCGGTAGATATACTAAAGTAGCTACATTAGATCCTACTAAGTTTACTGGTAATAAAATTACATGGACTAATACTGGTTTAAAGAAAAATAAAACTTATTGGTATAAATTAGCATTAGTTAATGCTAATACTAGTAAGTATAGTGCTAAGAAATCAGGAAAAGTAAGAGCTTAAAAAAGGACACCAAATGGTGTCTTTTTTATTATTCTATGTTATAATAAATAATAGATTACAGGGAAGGTAATTATCTATGGAAAAAAAGTCTAAAACTAAAAGTAAATTAGGTATTTCCCTTTTAATAGCAAAAGCTAAACAAGTAGATTATAAACAAATCATATTATCTTTATTACATGATTTAAAAACATTAATAATCTACAGTAGACAATTTATAGCTTTTGTCTTTTTAGCGTTACTTAGTTGTTCTATATTAAGACAATATACTATAGGTGGTTTTTTCTCCTTCCAACCATTATTTTTTGATATGGCAGTAATAATACTAATTGGTGCTGTTTCATTCTTATTTAAGCCTAAAAATAGGTTTATATACTTACAAATAGTATTATGTTTTATTACATTTATGAATATAGTAAATGCTATATATTATGACTTTTATGATTTTGCTTCTTTAAGTTTATTAACTAGTTTAGGTCAGGCTGCTGAAGTAACTGGTGCTATATTCGAAAAACTAAAACCATGGCACTTTGTATACTTATTAATGCCTATATTATTTAAGATAATAAATTATATATTAAAGAATAAAGATTATTTTAATAAAGTTGAACAAGAAACATCTTCTAAAAGACAATTATTAGAAATATTAATACTAGGTGGTATATGTTTATTTATTAATATAGCTACTTTAAGTAAAACAGATCTTTCTCGATTACATAAACAATGGAATAGAGGTTATATCGTTGAAAGATTTGGTATTATTGTATATCAAGGAAATGACGCTATTCAAACAGTAAGAAGTCAATTAGCTAGTATCTTTGGTTATGAAGAAGCAGCTAAAAGTTTCTTAACATACTATGAAGAACATCCATATAAAGAAAGTAAGAATAAATATACGGATTTATTTAAAGGATATAATGTAATTACTATTCATATGGAAAGTATTATGAATTTCTTAATAGACTTTAAAATAAATGATATTGAAGTAACCCCTAACTTAAATAAATTAGTTAAAGAATCTATGTACTTTGATAACTTCTATGCTCAAGTTAGTAGTGGTACATCATCTGATACAGAATTTACTTATAATTCTAGTTTATTACCAGTTCAATTAGGTACAGTAAATGTCTCATACTTTAATAGATCTTATGTAACATTACAATCTTTATTAAAAGAAAAAGGTTATTATACTTTCAGTATGCACGCTAATAAATCTAGTATGTGGAATAGAAATAAAATGCATCCATCTCTAGGTTATGATAAATTCTATTCTGAAGAATATTATAAGATAGATGAAAGAATTGGTTTAGGTTTATCAGATGTATCTTTCTTTAACCAATTAGAACCAATGATAGAAAAAATAAATAAACAAGTCGCTGAAGATAAAGAATTGAATAATTGGTCAGGTACTATAATTACTTTATCTAATCATACACCTTTTGATATTCAAAACTATGTAGATGACCCAGAATCTCTATTTGATGTTACATATCATACAGGAAAAATAGATGAAGTAACTGGTGAAGAAATTATATTTAATTATTTAAAAGATTCTACTATGGGTAATTATATTCAAAGTGCTCATTATGCTGATCAAGCTCTAGGTGAATACATTGATTATGTTAAAACTCATGATGAATATAAGAAAACATTATTTGTATTATATGGTGATCATGCAGCTCAATTAAGTAAGAGTCAATTTAAAATTATAAATAATTATGATTTTGAAAATGGTGCTGAATATGAAGAAGGTATGGAAGGTTATAATGAATATGATTATTATGATAATGAGGTATTCAAGAGTGTACCTTTAGTAATATGGACTCCAAATGAATCTAAGAGAAAGAAAATAGTAGGTAAATTTAGTTATCCAATGGGTATGATCGATGTATTACCAACTATCGGTAATATGCTAGATATAGATAATAAATATGCTTTAGGAAATGATATATTTGAAGTTAAAAATAATAATATTATTATATTTCCTAATGGAAATTTCTTAACTAATAAGGTATACTATTATAATAACAAGAATGAATATAAACTATTAGGAGATACTAAAACTCTTGATGAAGATTATATTGAAAAGAATAAGAAAATAGCTGAAGATAAATTACATATATCTAATACGATAATAGTATATGATTTAATAGCTAAAGCCGGGAATAAATTAGGAGATGGTGAAAATGGCAAAGAACAAGAAAAAAAATGATTTATTAGGTTATTTTATATTCATGTTTATCATGATAGTTGTATTTGCAGGTATTATGGCTGCTGTAGTTCTTTTACTAGGAGATAATAAGAAAGAACAAGGAAGTGGACCTAAAGTTACAACAGAAAATGTTCATAAGAACGTTAAAACAATAGATGAATATAATATTAACTGTGATGATAATGATACTGAGTTATATCATAAAGAATATGAAGCATTAAAGAAGAATCTTACTAGTGATACTATTAATGAAGAAGAATATGCTAAAAGTATAGCTAAGTTATTTGTAATAGATCTATATACTATTAAGAATAAATCTAATAAGTATGATGTAGGTGGAACAGACTTCGTATTACCAGAAAGACTATCTAATTATCGTTTAAATGTTGAAGATACTATTTATAAATATGTAGAAGATAATTCAACAGGTAAAAGAGTTCAAAACTTACCAGTAGTAGCATCAGTAAATATTACTAAAACTACTAAAGGTAAATATAAATACAACAATAAAGATTATGAAAGTTATACAATGAATATGACATGGACATACGTAAATGACTACGGATATGACAAATCAGGTACTATAGTTGTCATAAAAACTGACAAGAAGATGTATGTAGTTGAAAAAAAGTAGACATGTATGTAGAAAATAAAAAATATGTTATGTTATAATTAATAATAGAAAGGTGTTGGAAAAGATGAAGGAGCAAAAATTACAAATAATAATAATAACAGTAGCAATAGTTTTAGTTGTAGGTGTAACAGCTTTAGCTATGGTTATGATTAATAATACTATTTCGGATAAACCAACTACAGATACAACTAAGAAAGAAGAAAAAGTAGTCGCAGGAGATATTGGTGTTAATATTAACTATGCAATTAATGCTATTGTTAATGAAAAATTAGAACCAAAATATGAAAGTGGAGAAATTACTTCATATTCTGTAGTATCTGCTGAACAATTAACAAGTGGAAAAGAATGTAGTAAATATCAAGATTCAGCATATCAAGTTGAAGTAGAATTAAGATATACTAAAGAATCTAATGATAAAGTATTATTCCCTGGAAATGAAACTGTATCTCCAACAAATGCATTAGAAACAGTTGCTAAAGTTAATTTTGCTTTAAAAGATAAAGGCAATGGAGAAAACGGATATACAATTGTAGCTGATTTTGTTGCTTGTGAGGAATAATTAATTTAATTAATTTATAAACAGAAAAGGAATAATTGAAAACGCTTTCTATTATTCCTTTTATTATTGTATAATATTATGACTGAAGGTGTTTAAGATGGAAAGATTACAAAAGGTAATAGCGGAATCTGGTTATTGTTCTCGTAGAAAAGCTGAAGAATTAATTAGAAAAGGTGAAGTATACGTTAATGGTATTAAAGTTACAGAAATGGGAGTTAAAGTATCTGGTAATGATGATATTATTGTAGAAGGTAATCAATTATATAAAGAAGATAAAGTATATTACTTATTATATAAACCAAGTGGATATGTATGTACTACTAAAGATGAAAAGGGTAGACCATGTGTTATAGATCTAATTGATTCTTTTCGAAGAATATATCCAATAGGTAGACTAGATTATGATACTACTGGTTTATTACTATTAACTAATGATGGTGAATTAGCTAATTTACTTATGCATCCTTCTAATCATATTGAAAAAACTTATTTAGCTAAATTAAATAAGATTCTAACACCTAGTGATCTTATGAAGTTAAAGAAGGGTATAAAGATAAATGGTACACCATGTAAGCCTACGAGAGTTAAAGTAAAACAATCTAATAAGACTACAGATACATGTACTGTTGAAATATCTATAGTAGAAGGAAGAAATCATATTGTTAAAAGAGTATTTAAAGAACTAGGATATAAAGTTACGAAGTTAACAAGAACTACTTATGATTTTTTAGATTTAAAGGGATTACGTAATGGTGAATATAGAGCATTAACTATAAAAGAAGTAAAGAAACTATATGAACACAAAAATAACTAAATTAGATAATAAAGGTCGAGGTATAACATATATAAATGATAAGATAACCTTTGTTAATAATGCTCTCGAAGGTGAAGAAGTTATACTAGATAATATTAAAGAAGAAAAGAAATATAATGAAGCTAATGTTAAAGAAATAATAACTCAATCTAGTAATAGAGTTATTCCTAAATGTCCATTTTATAAACAATGTGGTGGATGTAATATTATGCATATGAATTATGAATCACAATGTGATTTTAAATTAAATAAAGTAAAAGATATTATAAGTAAATATGCTTCATTAGAACCTGAAATAAGAATAGTTCAAAATGATAAAGAACTATTTTATAGAAATAAAATATCTTTAAAAATATTAAATTATGAATGGGGTTATTATAATGATAACACTCATGATTTTGTTATGATTAAATCATGTTTATTAGCTAAGAACTCTATTAATGATGTTATTCATAATAAGAAACATTATAAAATATCTAATGGATCTATAACTATAAGAACTAATTATCTAAATGAAATATTATTAAGTATAACTACTAATGAAGACTATGAAATAGATTACCAATCTTTAGAAGATAATATAGTAGGTATCGTAGTCAATGGTAAAACAGTTTATAAAAATAATTACTTTTATGATATGCTTGGAGATTACAAATTTAAGATTACTTATGATGCTTTCTTTCAAATTAATAACTTTATAGCTAATAATTTATTTATAATATTACAGTCTAATCTAGAAGGAACTAATCTATTAGATTTATATTGTGGAGTAGGTACTTTAGGTCTTTCTTTAAAAGATAAATATGAAACGATATATGGTATTGAAATAAATAAAAATGCTATTGAAGATGCTAAAGAGAATGCAATTATAAATAAAGCAAATAATACACATTATTATGCTGGTGATACGTATAAGATATTAAAGACTATTAATAAGAAGTTTGATACTGTAATAGTAGATCCACCTAGAAATGGATTAAATAAAGCTACTATTAGCTTAATTAAGAATATAAAACCAGATACACTAGTATATGTATCTTGTGATCCAATTACCCTTGCTAGAGACCTAAAATTGCTTTCAGATACTTATGAAATAAGAAAGATAAATGCATTAGATATGTTTCCTAATACATATCATGTTGAGAGTATAACAATCCTTGAAAGAAGATAAAAATTATGGCTTTTGATTATAAAAAAGAATATAAAGAATTTTATATGCCTAAGAATAAACCAAGTATAGTAGAAATTCCTAAAATGAATTACATAGCTGTACGAGGTAAAGGTAATCCGAACGATGAAGAGGGGGAATATAAAAAAACTATCAGTTTATTATATGGTATAGCTTTTACAATTAAAATGAGTTACAAAGTTACTCATAAA
>JAEEGL010054334.1_pt1 | contig 15519 bp, 11 predicted proteins | sample 9134231 | NCBI WGS metagenome assembly JAEEGL01 (sample SAMN16246548, study PRJNA631951) | gut metagenome | biome: gut microbiome; feature: rumen; material: fiber-attached | host: Bos | place: Iran: Karaj | collected 2018-10
TAGAGGACAGCAGCTTTATTGCGGCAAATGAAATGAGACGCGGCGCTGCCGAAGCGATTTACATGGACACAAGAACGTATTTTGCGGGGGCAACCTGCAGGGCGTGATCGGGAAACTTGACTATAGCAAGCGTCTCGGATTTAACGCCATTATGCGTTCGCCTATCTTCAAGTCGGCCAACTATCACGGCTATCATACGCTGAACTTCGACGACGTGGATCCGCACTTCGGCACGTGGGACGACTATCAGGAGCTGTTGGACAAGGCGCACGACATGGGGTTGCGGATCATCTGCGACTTCGTGCCTAACCACTGCTGGTATCAGGCACCCGTGTTTGAAGCGTCGCTGCTGAAGAATGGCGGCAAGCACCGCGACTGGTTCTTCTATCCCAAAGAGGACAGCGACGAGTTTGTGTCGTTCCTGGGGTTTGGCGACTTGCCGAAGTTCAATCTCACGAATCCGGAGGTTGTCAGTTTTATGATTGACAAGGCAGAGAAGCTGGCACGCATGGGGGTGGACGCGTTCCGCATCGATCATGCCCTGGGACAGCCGCTCAGTTTCCTGCAGAGCCTTCGCCAGCAGCTGCAAGCCCTTCGTAGCGACATCGTGGTGTTTGGTGAGGTGTGGGCTCAAGGCATAGGTCCGCAGCTGGCAGGACAACTTTACTTCAAGACCGAGGAAAGACGAAATCAATTTCTGGCACAGGAGACCAGACCCTTTAGTCAGGACGATCTGCAGGCCGACTATGTGGGTACGCTGGATGGTGTGCTGGACTTTGCTTATCGCGATATCCTGCTGGAGGAGCTTCGTGCAGGCAGAGGCATCAAGGGCAATGAGACCTTACGCCAGAAGATAGCCGACCACTTTGCCAAGTATCCAAAGGACTTCAAACTGGTGCTGTTCCTCGATAATCACGATACGGACCGCTTTATGTTCGACTGCCATGACGACGTGAACCTGTTGCAGGAGGCCATCGACCTGACGATGGAGCAGGCTCGCCCGTTCTCGTTCCTCTATGGTACAGAGCAGCTGATGACCATCCAATCGACCATCGTCAACGCGGAGCCCTATGCCGACCTGCGTGTGCGCTGTTGTATGGACTGGTCGAAGCAGCCGACGGCTTTGAATTTACATCAATAATATTGTCTCCACTATGAACATGGAAATCTATAAATTGGCAGAAGGACTGGACTCCTTCAATAGCGATGAGGTGCAGAATGCCATCCAGGCCATCCTGGAGAAAGGCTGTGATGTAGTGCTCGACATGACGAGCTGCAACTACATCTCCAGTACAGGATTGCGCGTGTTGCTCTATTCAAAGAAACTGGCTACCTCCAAGGGGTTGAGAGTATGTCTGGTAGGCATGACCAGCGAGGTGAAGGACATCATGGATGTGACAGGATTCAGTAACTTCTTCGAATTCTACCAGTCGCTTGACGAATTAACCTAATGGTTATTGTTTAACGGTTATTGTAAAAAATGCATAGAGTCGATTTATTCCCCACGCACGAATATCAGGGTTTGAAATTGCGCGCAGGTCGTCCATCCCCCTTCGGTGCGATGGTGTATGGTAACATGGTGAACTTCTCCGTGTTCTCCCGCTATGCCACCGACTGCACGTTGGTGCTCTTCCACAAAGGCGAGGAGAAGCCTTTTGTAGAGATTCCTTTCTTCAAGGAGTTCCGGTTGGGTAATGTGTTCTCGATGGTTATCTTCGATCTGGATTACGAGAACATAGAGTACGGCTTCCGTATGGATGGTCCCTTCGAACCGGAGAAAGGTCATCGCTTCGATAAGTCGAAGATTCTGCTTGACCCTTATGCCAAACTGATTGTGGGGCGCGACGTGTGGGGGAAACAACCTGACTGGGACAGTATCTATCCCTATCGTGCCCGTGTGGTGTTCGATGACTTCGACTGGGAGAACGACCAACCTCTGGAGACACCAGTCAACGACCTGATCGTCTATGAGATGCATGTGCGTAACTTCACGTGCGGCGCTGCCTCTGGTGTTAAGCACAGGGGAACGTTTGCCGGCATCATCGAGAAGATTCCTTACCTGCTCGAACTGGGTGTCAACTGTGTGGAGCTGATGCCTATCCATGAGTTTGACGAGTTTGAGAACCACCGTGTCTCGCCCGTCGATGGGCGAGAACTCTTCAACCTATGGGGCTACAGCAATGTGGGATTCTTTGCGCCGAAGGCTGCCTATGCCTCGTCGGGAAAGTACAGTATGCAGGTGGATGAGTTGAAGAATCTGGTGAAACAGTTGCATGCCAACGGTATCGAGGTGATGCTTGACGTGGTGTTCAATCACACGGCAGAGGGTAATGAGCAGGGGCCCACCATCTCTTATCGGGGCATCGACAACAAGACCTATTATATGCTTACGCCAGAAGGTGGTTACTATAACTTCAGCGGTTGCGGCAATACTCTGAACTGTAACAATCCCAACGTGCGTGACATGATTGTCGAGAGTCTGCGCTACTGGGTTACCGATTATCATATCGACGGCTTCCGTTTCGATTTGGCATCCATCCTCGGACGCGATCAGAACGGCAACCCGATGTCGAACCCCCCATTGCTTGAGTCGCTGGCCTACGACCCCATTCTCGGTAAGACGAAACTCATCGCTGAGGCGTGGGATGCCGGTGGACTCTATCAGGTTGGCTCGTTCCCTTCATGGGGGCGCTGGGCAGAGTGGAACGGAAAGTTCCGCGACAGCATCCGCCGATTCCTGAAGAGCGACCCCGACGTGCTGGGCGACGTGAAGGAACGTATCATCGGCTCGCCCGACCTCTATGCCTCTCAGGGACGAGGCATCAAGGCCAGCGTGAACTTCGTGACAGCACACGACGGGTTTACGCTGATGGATCTGGTGTCGTATAACAACAAGCACAACGAGGCAAATGGTGAGGACAACCGAGACGGCGAGAACCATAACAACAGCTGGAACTGTGGCTGGGAAGGTGAGTGCGACGATCCCGAGATCAACCGTCTGCGCCATCAGCAGATCAAGAACGCCATCACCCTGCTGATGGTGAGTCAGGGTATCCCGATGGTGCTGTCGGGCGACGAGATGGGTAACTCGCAGCAAGGCAACAACAACGCTTATTGTCAGGACAACGAGATAGCGTGGCTGGACTGGAACAATCTGGAGAAGAATGCAGATATCTTCCGTTATTTCAAACTGATGATTCAGTTCCGTCGTCAGCATAAGGTGCTGCGCTACGAGGATCATCTGCGGCATAACGACTATCTGGGACTCGGCTACCCCGACTTCTCATGGCATGGCGTGAAGGCCTGGCAGCCCGAAAGCGGTTATAATAACCTGACAACGGCCTTCATGCTGAACGGACGCTATGTCCCCACCAATGACATACCTGACGACTTTATCTATGTGGCGATCAACATGCATTGGGAGATGCACGGCTTTGAACTGCCCCAGTTGCCCGAAGGTATGCAGTGGCACGTGTTTGCCAACACGGGGGTGCCGACACCTGAGGATATCTCTGAGCCAGGACAGGAGCCGCTTGTTGAGAGTCAGCAAGAGGTGCTCGTGGGGCCACGCTCTATCATCATCCTTGTTGGTCGGTGACTGAATTGCAGATGATTAGAATGTATTGACTATCGGAAAGGAGATATGAAGAGAAGCAAGTTGTCGCGTTTCATCACATGGCGTGTCATAGGAATCATGGTATTCTTCAATGTACTGATCTTCGGAGCAGTGTTCTATTTCGACCTGATGGCATCAAGGTTGGCAGGAGAGCTGCGCTCAAAACATGTGATCAGTGCCATCGAGGGCAGACTGAACACCATCGTACAGGTGGTGAAGATAACCAGTAAGAACAACCTCGACGCCGTGGAAGCCAATTTGCAAAGTCCTGAAGCCGTTTTTCAGACGCTGGAGAAAGAACTGAAGTTGAACCCGCACCTGACGGGCTGCTTCGCCGCCTTTGAGCCCAACTACTTCCCAGAGTATGGACGTTGGTTTGAGGCTTATGCCTATTTTGCCGACAGTACCCATATTAATACGCGGCAGATCGGTTCGCAACAGCATGACTATTTCAACGGAGTGTGGTATAGGAAGGGCTTAGAACTGGAATCGGCAGAAGACGGCTACCTGACTGATCCCTATTTCGATGATGTCGTTGAAGGACAAATGTACTGCAGTTATGTCAGACCTATCCGCGACGCACAGGGACGGAAGGTGGGTGTCTATGGCATCGACCTGAACTTCAACTGGATATATACGTCGGTAGCTCTGTCAGAGCGGTTGGTGAAGGATTTTGAAGAAATCGTGGATAATCAGGGAGACCTGGGTGCCGCCAATGAGTTCTTTATCCTGATGCTCGACAGCAAAGGTCAGAAGATAGCTGGTACCAAGGAACTTGACGAGGAGACAGTCCAGACCATCATCAAGGAAGACGACATCGAATACAGACCCATGAAGTCGAATGGCTCTACCTATTATATCACCACCGACCACCTGACACCTACAGGTTGTATCCTGGTGGTAGCCCAGCAAAGGGATTTCGTGTTCCTGTCGGGGTATATTCTTGGCGCTGTTCTCATTATCTTCATGACGATAGGTACACTGGTGATCTTCTTCTTCACAAGTCACAGCATCCGGCATGCCATCCAGCCGCTGGAGTTCCTCTCCGATTCAGCCCATAAGGTGGCACAGGGTGATTTCAGTACCCCCTTGCCGGTATTCAAGCACAACGACGAGGTGGCTCATCTGCGCAACTCGTTCGAAACCATGCAGCAGTCGCTGACGCAATATGTAGAGGAGCTGAAAGCGACGACGGCAGCCAAGGCGTTGATGCAGAGTGAGCTGAATGTGGCACGTAACATCCAGATGTCGATGCTGCCTAAGACGTTCCCAGCCTTCCCAGATCGCAAAGACCTGGATCTCTATGCGACACTGACACCTGCTAAGGCCGTTGGCGGTGACCTCTACGACTTCTTTATCCGCGACGAGAAACTGTTCTTCTGCATTGGCGACGTGTCGGGCAAGGGTGTGCCAGCCTCGCTGGTGATGGCTGTCAGCCGTACGCTCTTCCGCAACATCGCTGCCAGTACCTCAGAACCGCATCGGATCGTGGAGATGATGAATGTCAATATCTGTGAGGGCAATGATAACTGTATGTTTGTGACATTGTTCGTGGGGGTGCTCGACTTACAGACGGGGCGTCTTCGTTTTTGTAACGCCGGGCATGATGCTCCTTTCGTTGAGGGCACGCAGATAGATTGCAAATCCAATCTGCCCATTGGCGTTATACCCGACCTGAACTATTCGGATCAGGAGATAGGGATGGCTCCAGGATCGATTCTGTTCCTTTATACAGACGGACTCACTGAGGCAGAAGACGCCAATCATAAGTTGTTCGGAAAAGAAAGGGTTGCTGCTGTCGTCAGTACCTTCGATGGCACTCCCCGGCAACTGATCGAGACGGTGACAGATGCCGTGCTGCAATTCGTAGGTGAAACGGAGCAACACGACGACCTCACCTTGTTTGCTCTGAAATATAAGACCATCACGTAAAGATACGAATTTTATTAAATTATGTTGTTCTATCAATAATTATTCGTATCTTTGCAGCGATGAATGACTCAAACAAGATATCGGTAGTCATTAACACCTATAATGCCGAGCGTGATCTGGCGCAGGTATTAGAGGCGGTGAAGAACTTCGATGAGGTTCTGGTCTGTGATATGGAGAGTACTGACAGTACCCTCGGCATTGCCCGTCAATATGGTTGTCGGATCGTGACCTTCCCCAAGGCGAATCACAAGAGTGCCGAACCGGCACGTACATTTGCCATCCAGTCGGCAGCCAACCCGTGGGTGCTGGTGGTGGATGCCGACGAGATTGTGACCCCTGAGTTGCGTGACTATCTGTATCGGCGCATCGCAGAGCCTGACGCTCCAGCAGGACTCTATATCCCACGCCTGAACCGCTTTATGCTCCGTTATACGAAAAGCATCACCTATGACCGGCAGTTGCGCTTCTTCAAACGAGAGGGAGTGGAGTGGCCGCCTCATGTGCATACCTTCCCGACGGTGCAGGGACGTACGGAGAAGATTCCTGCGTCGGAGAAGAATGTGCGCTTTGTGCATCTGGCTGACGAGACGATAGCCGATCTGATACGCAAGACGAATGCCTATACCGATAGCGAGATAGAGAAACGCGCCTCGAAGAACTACGGGGTGGGGGCCTTGTTGGGTAGGCCAGCTTGGCGCTTCTTCCGCAACTACATTCTGAAACTTGGTTTCCGTGATGGTGTGCCCGGTCTCGTGCGGGCAGGTATGGATGCCTTCTATCAGTTTGTGCTGGTGGCGAAGATGATTGAGAAACGTTTTAGAAACAAATCATAATGGCAAACGATAAAGAACTGTTTTCCATCTTGATTCCCTCGTGGAACAACCTTGCCTTCCTGAAACTCTGTGTGTCGAGTATCCGGAAGAATTCTGCTTTCCCGCATGAGATTCTGATCCATGTGAATGATGGTAGTGATGGTACCTTGGAATGGGTGAAGTCTGAAGGACTGAAATATACGCATTCGTCTGAGAACATCGGGGTGTGCTATGCGTTGAACGGTCTGCGCCCGTTGGTAACGACGGACTATGTGCTGTTCATGAACGATGATATGTATGTGTGTCCGGGTTGGGATACCGCGCTCTACGATGAGATCAAAGCCATCGGGCATAAGAAGTTTTTCCTCTCTTCGACACTGATACAACCGCGCAAGTTCTTCTGCAAGAGTGTTATTGCACCCGCCAACTATGGTGAAAGTGTGGAGACCTTTGAAGAGGAGCGGTTGTTGAGGGAGTTTATGACACTGAAGCATGGTGACTGGCAGGGGGCGACGTGGCCGCCTAACGTGGTGCATCGTGACCTTTGGGATCTTGTGGGAGGCTATAGCGTGGAGTATAGTCCTGGTATGTATTCAGACCCCGACTTCTCGGCAAAGCTGTATCATGCAGGCGTCAAGATCTTCAAGGGCATCGACAAGAGTCGTGTCTATCACTTCGAGGCTCGTTCGACACACCGCATTGTGAAGAACGACGGTTCGTTGCAGTTCCTCCGTAAGTGGGGCATCACCTCCTCATCGTTTATGAATGATGTACTGCACCGTGGCGAGCCTTTCGGAGCGGTGATAGATAGTGAGGATCAGTTGAAGAAGGACATCCTACGTAGTAAGTGGAAACGTGCGCTGACCATCTTCCGTCCTACGCGTGCAAAAGATATATGGTAAATGGAGCCTATGAAACTGCTATACTATCTGACATACGCTGTACTTTGGTTGTTCTCCCTGTTGCCGATGTGGGTGCACTACCTGATATCTGATGGTATCTACGTGGTGGTGTATCACCTTGTGGGCTATCGCAAGAAGATGGTGAGAAAGAACCTGACAGACAGTTTCCCTGAAAAAACGGAAGAAGAATTGCGGCGGATAGAGAAGGACTTTTATCGCTGGTTCTGCGATTATCTGGTAGAGACCATCAAACTGCTAACCATCAGCAAGAAGGAACTGAAGCGCCGTATGGTATTTAAAGGTACGGAGATTGTGGATGAGATCGTGGCAAGTGGACAGTCGTGCGCCGTCTATCTGGGGCATTACTGCAACTGGGAATGGATCACGTCGCTGCCTCTCTGGGTGACACCCAAGGCACAGTGCGGACAGATATATCATGTGTTGGAAAACTCGGATTTTGACCAGCTCTTCCTGAATCTCCGACAGAGGATGGGCGCTGTGTGTATCCCGATGGCAGAGACACTCCGACGATTGGCAGAGTACAGGCAGAAGGGACAGCCTGTGGTGATTGGTTATATCTCTGATCAGGTGCCATTCTGGAATAATATCCACCACTGGCTTGACTTTCTGAATCACGACACGCCTGTGCTGACGGGTACGGAGCGACTGGCACGCAGTGCAGGACATGCGGTGCTCTATATCGATGTGGAGCGTCCTCGAAGAGGCTACTATGTGGCAGAGTTCAAACTGATAGAGAAGAATCCCAAACAGACGAAAGACTATGAGCTGACGGATGCTTACTTCAAGCTGTTGGAAGCCTCTATCAATAGGGCTCCACAATATTGGCTGTGGACCCACAACCGCTGGAAGCGCTCTCATGAAGAGTTCAATATCCGCTATGATGCAGAGACGGGACGTGTCAGTCTGGAGCCACTGGAGGATATCAAACGAAGGAGGGGACTGATATGATATTTGTACACGATAAGGGGCGGATGGCAAACAATATGTTGCAGTACGGACACGTGTATGCCTGGGCACGCGAGCATGGACGCGTCACGGTTTCGATGCGTTTTGCCTATAAGTATCCCTGGTTCCATATCTGCAAAACCAGACATCATCATTTTCTGATGTACCTCTTTGCCAAATATGCCGCGAAGATGGGACTTATCCCCACAGTCCACTTTGATAAGGAGAACGGCGACTATACCCGTGAGGAGCAGATGATGCTCGACAGGCGCCTGATTATGGTGACGGGATGGTATGCACGCTGGTATGACCTCTTTGAGAAATATAAGCCTGAGATTAAGCAACTTTTTGCCTTCAACCAGGATGTGCTGAAAGTCTCGCAGCAGAAGTTGGGTGAGGGTAGTGCTGTAAGAGTGGGTGTACACATTCGTAGAGGTGACTACAAGACTTTCCAGGGCGGTAGGTTCTTTTACGACGATGCCCAGTATGTAGGTGTGCTGAAGCAGTTTAAGAAGCTGATGCCTAACACCAAGCTTATCTTCTTCGTGTGTGGCAATGATCCAAGCTTGAACAAGGTTTATTTCCGAAAGGAGTTGGAGGATGACTGGTGTGAGGTGGAGTTCCCTGACGGAAACCCGGCTGAAGATATGTGCCTGTTGTCATTGTGTGACTGGCTGATAGGGGCACCAAGCACCTTCTCGCTGGTAGCTGCCATGTATCGTGAGGTGCCGCTTTACTGGATAGAAGATCCTCAAGCACCACTGACAAAAGAACAGTTCAAGTCTTTTGATGAACTCTTCCGACACATTTATTGAATTTCTTCTTATTTCTAATTAGGGTAAGAGACGATCTTCTGTCATTCGCGACATATACTGCTGGATGATGGCCTTCAGTTCCTGTACCATCCAAGGCTGATCAGGCACTTTGCCGTTGAGATTGTTTTGCATGAGCGAATCGGTGAGGGCATACATTCCTACTGCCTTTTCGCCATCAAACTGAAGCACATGTCCTTTCTTCACATACTGATAGATGCCGTTGAGGTAGTTGACGGCCCAGGTATCTTCGGCTTTGGTGTTGAAGAGGTCGATGCCAAAGGCAAAATATGGCTTCGGATAGTGGAGCATACCCATCAGCGTGGGCAGGATATCAATCTGCTGGGCTATCTTATCTTGTATTTCTGGTGTCCTGGCACCATTGCCTGGCTCATAGAAGATGATCGGTGAGCAGAAACCGCCTAAGTCCGTCTGGTAGTATTCGTGGTCGGAGAGGTTGGTGTGATCACTGGTGAGTACGAAGATGGTGTTGTTGAACCACGGCTCACGACTGGCTTTCTCGAAAAACTTTCTTATCGCCATATCAGTATAGCGGATGCACTTATGGATGATGATGCCCTCTTCTGGGAAGGTGGATTTGTATTTATCAGGTACCACATAGGGATGGTGGCTACTGGCAGTGAACACAGCTGTCATGAAGGGTTCTTTCATCTCCGACATCTTTGTGGCATAGTATTGCAGGAACGGCTCATCCCAGATGGCCCAGGTGCCGTCGAAATCATCGTCGCCATCAAAACGGGCATCGGCATTGAAGTCCTCACGTCCGTAGTAGTCTTGAAAACCTGTGGCTTTGGCAAAGGCCTGAAAACCCATAGAACCTCGTTGGGCACCATGGAAGAAAGCCGTCTGATACCCCTCGTCATCGAGCAGTCGGGCAATGCCGCTGACATGGTTCATGGAGGCAGGTGTCAGAAAGAACGGCTCTACGAACATAGGAATGCTGGAGAGAATGGAAGGCATGCCGTCAATGCTCTTACGACCATTGCAATAGGAATGGCTGAAGGTGACGCTGCGAGCGATGAGTGAATCGACAAACGGGGTGTAACCCTTGTAGCGTCCATTCTCGAGAGATCGGTTCAGAGCACCAATATATTCGCGTCCGAAACTCTCGACAATCAGGATGACGACATTTTTCTTAATCATGCCAGAATCTCTAGAATCTCTAGAATTTCTAGAGTCTCTAGGAATACTAGGTTTGTGAATGGGGCTGTAGAGCGCCTCAAGGTCTTCTTTGTTAAAGTAGTCGGGCACTACAAAGACATCTTTGCCGATGGTGCGATAGAGCGAGAAGGGCGTGTTGAGTACCAAAGCTGCCTCTACGGGATGGTCGGCATACTGATTGGCGTTGCTGATGGTGATGGGACGTACAGCTGTGGTGAAACCGCCTCGGATGCCTGCCACACCAAAAGGAATAAAGAGAAGGAGCGACAGCAGCATGGCGATGTCGTACTGCCACCATACATAATGACGCTGGCGGAGTCGGGTAATATGATAGAAGTAATAGAGTGCCCAGGCAACGGCACCGAAGATGAAGACAAGATAGAAGTGATGAAGTATCTCTGTAAGGAAGATAAAGCCAAGGTTATCTTCATTAGAAAATTCTCTGAAGATGGTGGTTGTGGTACGACGCATGGTGTATCGGAAATAGACCGCATCACAGAGATTGATGAACATTGCCAGACTGTTGATGGTGACGAACAGCCAGCGACATGCTTTCTGATAAACGGCAGTCTCTTTACCGTGCCAAGGCAGGAGCATAAGCACGATATAAAGACTGTTGGTGATGAGGATTGCCGACGTGTCGAATACCAGTCCGCCTGACAACAACTCCCACAGATGCCTATAGGTCATGTCGATGGAGAAATAGGAGTAGTTGATTATCAGAAAGAGGATGCGAGCCAGAAAATATGCGGCATAGGCCAGCATCAGGTTATAGATGGTGGCACCGAGTGGTGCGAGGAGTAGAAGTTTGCGTTTGATCTTAGTCATAGCCTGCTCTATTTGGTTCCTATTGCTTTTAAATCGGCTGTGGTAGCTTGAAGAATAGCCTTGCCCATACGCTCCAGTCGTGCTGCCTGACTGCTCTTGTTGGTAATGAGACGGTTAGACTCAAGGTCGAAGGCGATAAATCCTGTGGAGTCGGCAACAGTGAAGCCGTTGTTGTAGTTGTGAACGGCGAAAGGATAGCGGTAGGAGGCACTCAGCACGTCACGGCTCCAGCGATATTGATCGTGGGGCAGTCGCAGTTGTGCCAACAGGGTGGCAGCCAGATCGGTCTGGTTACAGAGCTTAGTGATCTTTCTTGGTGTTTTGACGGCACCGCCTGCCCACACCATTGGAATCTTATTGCGCTCTTGCAGGGCTTCAGTATATTGGCCATAGTCGATGCTGTGGTCAGGCAGGAAGATGATGAGCAGGTTCTCCCATTGCGGCAACTGCTTCAGCTTGTCGATGAAATCACCGATACAGGTGTCGAGGTAGTAGAAAGCGTTGGGTATCTCTTGGTCGAGTTTCCTCAGGGGTACATCCCACGGCTCGTGTGAGCTGAGGGTGGAGAAACCGAAGAGATGGCGCTGATGGTTAGCTGCGGTATCAATGGCGGCAATCTGCTCATAGAGAGTGTTGAAGGTGATGTCATCCCTCACACCCCATTTGGCGGAGTTCTGCTCCTCACTGTTGTAGTCGGCCTTCCAGATGAGCTTCTCCCATCCGGTAGTGACCAGAAAGCTACGCATATTTGTGAAGTTGATATCGCCACCATAAAGATAAGATGTCTGATAGCCAGCCTTCCGTAATGAGGCTGCGATGCCTGGAAGATAATTGGTCTTTTGGGGCATCTTCATGACTGAAGAGGTGGGAAACGACGGGTAGCCGCTATAAGTGCAGACAGTGCCGCGATCAGTACGCCAGGTGTTACCATAGCAGGCTGTGAAATCGATACCTTCTCCCTTAAGGCGCCGCAAGTGGGGCATGGCTTCCTCAAAAATGCTGCCTGCGCTCTCCATCAGTATGATGACGATGTCGGGGCGAGTTGTGGTAAGTAGGGGGGCGGAAGTCACGGAGGTAGTAGGATAGAGCCCTTTCATCAGCGTGTCGCATTCGCCCTGACTGAAGAAATCATAATCCACGATGTTACTGGCGGTCTTTTCAAACGACGACAGAAAACTGAAAACTGGGTTGACGGCAGAATGGTTCAAGAACTGGTTTTGGGAGAAATACACCTGTCCGATGTTTGTGGTAGATTCATCAAGACCGCCACGGATGCCGATAATGAACAAAGGGATGAACAGCAGGTTGGTGACTGTGGCAGAGCGACGCATGTTTGGGGCTTTCACCTTGAAAGGTATAGCTTTGTAAATACGGTAGAGACCATAGGAACCGGCAATCAGCAGAATGAGACGGATAGCCATGTAGAGGCCTGACACGCTGGACTTGACTTCGGTGGGGGTCTCAAGATACTGCAGACAACTGGCATCGAGCTTGAATCCCCAGAAAGGGTAAAGACTGGTGTCGGCAATGAAGGTGAGTGTCAGCATGATGGCGATGACGGCATAGTAGATGTGCAGGAAAGTCTGCAACGAACTATGGTTCCACCACAATGAGACGACGGTGGTGAGGAAGGGCAGGATGAGGATATAGAGACTGGTGGAGAGATCGAGAGATAGTCCATGTATGATGACATCTATCATGTCACTAGCCGTAAACGGATGACCTGCATAGTTGAAAATCATAAAGACAATCTTGGCGATGACAAACAGTGTCAACGTCAACAGGTAAACCTTTATTAGATACAATAACCTCTGTCTCATTGTGCTTATCTCTTACTTTTGCATCTCATGCAGCCGCTTGTAATAGCCATTTTGAGAAAGTAATCCTTCGTGAGTACCGCGTTCCACGATACGTCCTTCATGGAGTACGCAGATCTCATCGGCATTCTTGATGGTGCTCAGACGGTGGGCGATAGCTACGGTAGTACGGGTCTTCATCAGTCGCTCAAGCGCATCTTGCACCAGTCGCTCACTCTCGGTATCAAGAGCTGAGGTCGCTTCGTCAAGGATGAGGATAGGCGGATTTTTCAGAATAGCACGGGCGATTGACACACGCTGGCGCTGACCACCAGAGAGACGACCGCCTCGGTCGCCGATGTTCGTGTCAAAACCTTGTTCTGATGCCATGATGAAATCGTAGGCGTTGGCAATCTTTGCTGCCTCTTCTATCTGCTGCTGGGTGGCATTATCCACACCGAAGGAAATGTTATTGCAGAAGGAGTCGTTGAAGAGGATTGCTTCCTGGTTCACATTACCGATGAGCTGGCGCAAATCATAGATGCCGAGATCCTTCACGTTGATGCCGTCGATGAGCACTTCGCCTTCCTGCACATCGTAGTAGCGGGGAATAAGATCGACAAGGGTGGATTTGCCGGAACCGCTCTGACCCACGAGGGCGATAGTTTTACCCTTAGGGATCACAAGGTTGATGTCGATCAACACCCACTGTTCCGCATATTTGAAACTGACATGACGAAACTCAATCTGATGTTCAAAGCTGGTGATATGCTTAGGGTTAGCAGGCTCCTGGATATGGTTCTTCGCCATCAGAATCTTATCCACACGCTCCATTGAGGCCAGGCCCTTTGGAATATTATATCCAGCCTTGGAGAAGTCCTTCAAAGGGTTGATGATGGAATAGAGCATCACCATATAATATATGAAAATAGGTCCTGAGAGGGTGTGGTTGTTAATGACAAGGATGCCACCAAACCACAATACGATGACAATCATGATGGTGCCCAGGAACTCAGACATCGGGTGGGCTGACGACTGTCGGATATTCACCCGCATGATATCGTTGCGGTAGGCTGAGTTGATTCGGTCGAAGCGACGATTCATCTTTTCTTCAGCACAGAAAGCTTTGATGATACGCAGACCACCGAGCGTCTCCTCTACCTGACTCATCGTGTCGCTCCAGAGTCCTTGCGCCTTAATAGACTGTGCCTTGAGCTTACGGCCTACCCAGCCCATGAACCATCCCATGATGGGGACAATAATCAGGGTGAAGAGAGTGAGTTCCCAGGAGATGAAGATCAGGGCAGCGAAATAGCTGACGATGAGAATCGGATTCTTAAACAACATTTCTAGTGAGGCCATGATGGAGTTCTCAATCTCCTGCACATCGCCACTCATGCGGGCGATGATGTCACCTTTGCGCTCTTCGGAGAAAAAACCGAGTGGTAGGGCGGTAATTTTCTGGTATAGCTGGTTGCGGATATCGCGCACCACACCTGTACGGATGGGAATGATCGTAGCGGCAGAAAGAAAATAAGCGCCAGTCTTCAGAAATGTCATAACTGCCAGAAACAGGCCGATGAAGAGCAGTGTCGTGGTTTGTCCGAACTGGTCAATAAGACCATTCACATGATAATTCATGTTGTTCATCAGCACCGCTTGAATGTTCCCCCAATCCCATGCCATCAGAGTAGTTGCAGTCTCAGCATCACTCGTCTGAAAGAGGATTTGCAGGATAGGTATCAGAGCTGCAAACGAGAAGATATTCAGTACTGCCGACAGGATGTTGAACACCACTGACAGAACTAGGTACTTTTTGTAGGGCGGCACAAACCGTCGCAGGACATTCAGGAACTCTCTCATATATTCTCTCCTAATAACGTGGCACTGGTAGAGCCTGTGATGCGGACTTTGACGGTCTCGCCGATATGATGCGAACCTTTGTCAAAGACCACCATCTTATTTTGCTCGGTACGTCCGCAGAGTTGTTCGCGACTGCGTTTCGAGAACCCCTCCACCAATACGTCGAACTCCTTGCCCTCATCCTTCTTGTTCTGAATGGCGCTCATCTCTGTCTGTAACTGGATGAGCTCGTTCAGTCGGCGGATCTTTTCCTCTTCGGGCACATCGTCGGGCAGATGCTTCGAGGCATAAGTACCGGGGCGTTCAGAGTACTTGAACATAAAGGCGGAGTCGTAGCCCACCTCACGCATCAGGCTCAAAGACAGCTGGTGATCTTCCTCCGTCTCGGAGTGGTAGCCCACGAAGATGTCGGTAGAGAGTCCGCAGTCAGGTATGATGCGACGGATAGCCGCCACACGGTCCATATACCACTCTCTGGTGTATTTGCGGTTCATCAGCTTAAGGATACGGTCGCTGCCACTCTGTACGGGCAGGTGGATATGCTTGCACACATTAGGCATCTCGGCGATGACACGCAAGGTCTCGTCGCTCATGTCCTTCGGGTGCGAGGTAGTGAAGCGGATACGCATTGTGGGGACTTCCTCTGCCACGCGGCGCAGCAAGGCTGGGAAATCTAGGCTTCCTAGGTCGCCTAAGTTCTCACGGCGATAGCTATTCACATTCTGTCCTAACAACGTCCCCTCTTTAAAACCTCGGTCACGCAGGTCTCTTACTTCGCGGAGGATGCTCTCCACATCACGGCTGCGCTCA
>JAEEGL011293327.1_pt1 | contig 15519 bp, 15 predicted proteins | sample 9134231 | NCBI WGS metagenome assembly JAEEGL01 (sample SAMN16246548, study PRJNA631951) | gut metagenome | biome: gut microbiome; feature: rumen; material: fiber-attached | host: Bos | place: Iran: Karaj | collected 2018-10
CGATGCGCACATGTTCGTGACTCCCGAACAGGTGAAGGAAGAGTTCGAGAAGGTCATCGACCTGATCCTCTACGTGTTCAAGGTCTTCAAGTTCGACAAGTACACCGCCCAGGTCTCCCTGCGCGACCCGAACAACCGCGAGAAGTACATCGGTTCCGACGAGAACTGGGAGAAGGCGGAGAGCGCCATCATCGAGGCGGCTGCGGAAAAGGGGCTCCAGACCGTCGTCGAGTACGGCGAGGCGGCCTTCTACGGTCCGAAGCTCGACTTCATGGTGAAGGACGCGATCGGCCGCAAGTGGCAGCTCGGCACCATCCAGGTCGACTACAACCTCCCGGAGCGTTTCCAGCTGGAGTACACCGACGCGGACGGCAGCAAGAAGCGTCCCATCATGATCCACCGCGCGCCGTTCGGATCGATCGAGCGGTTCACCGCCGTGCTGCTCGAGCACACCGGCGGACACTTCCCGCTCTGGCTCGCTCCGGATCAGGTCAAAGTGCTTCCAATCAGCGAGAAATATGCAGATTTTGCAAAAAAAGTTTGTGATTTGCTGAATAATTCCGATATTCGTGCCTCCGTTGATGACAGGAACGAAACCCTCGGCAAGCGGATCCGGGAGATTTCCCTCCTGCGAGTGCCTGTGCTTGCGATTGTCGGCGAAAAAGAAGTCGCAGAGGGCAGCGTTTCGGTCCGGCGGGAAGGTACTGATGCCGGTACGATGAAATTGGACGAGTTCGTCCGCTGGTTCAAGGCCGAAACGGCCGCGGAACTGGCGTAGACCCGTCCGCATATAGGTTGATTTATTAACGAGGTTTAAGAAACAGGATGCCTTACAAGCCGAAATCTCATTACGGAGGTTCCAGACCGTTCACCGGACCGAAGCCCGGTGGCACCCGGCCCGCGGGAGCCCGCGGGCAACATCCCTTTACCCGCCAGAAGGGGGAGGACGAATTGAATATCAACGAGGAGATCATGGCTCCTCAGGTCCGGCTCGTCGGCGACAACATCGAGCAGCCGGGCATCTACTCCCTTTCCCAGGCGAAGGCGAAAGCCGAGGAGCTGGGGCTCGACCTCGTAGAAATCACCGCGAAGGCCGATCCGCCCGTCTGCAAGATCCTGGACTACCAGAAGTATCTGTACCAGCAGCGGAAGAAGGCCAAGGAGATGAAGCAGAACGCCTCGAAGATCGTTATCAAGGAGATCCGCTTCGGCCCGAACACCGACGAGCACGACTTCCAGTTCAAGCTCAAGCATGCGCGCGAGTTCCTGGAGGAAGGCTCCAAGGTGAAGGCCTCCATCTTTTTCCGCGGCCGTTCCATCGTGTTCGCCGACCAGGGCGAGAAGCAGCTGCTCCGCTTCGCCGTCGAACTGGAAGAGTACGGACGCGCGGAGAACATGCCGACGCTGGAAGGCAAGCGCATGACGATGATGCTCGCGCCCATCAAGAAAAAGTGATCCGCAGTGAAGGCGGAGAAACAATATTAACAGTTTAATTATTAAAACAATGGCAAAGCTTAAAACCAATTCCGGTGCCAAAAAGCGGTTCGCGCTTACCGGGTCGGGAAAAATCAAGAGGAAGCATGCTTATCACAGCCACATCCTCACCAAGAAGACCAAGAAGCAGAAAAGGAATCTTGATCACTTCGCCATCCTCGACAAGGATGACCTGAAGAGAGTAAAAGAGCTTTTGGTCCTGTAATTTATTTCATGTTCAACTTGGAACGCAGTCGTCAAGCATCGCCGTAAGGGCGGTCACTGCCTCCATAAAACGATCGATTTATGCCAAGATCAGTCAATTCTGTGGCCTCCAGGGCCCGCCGCAAGAAGATTCTCAAGAGAACCCGCGGAAATTTCCTGTCCAGGAAGAATGTCTGGACCGTTGCCAAGAACACGTACGAGAAAGGTCTCACCTACGCTTACCGCGACCGCAAGGCCAAGAAGCGTTCCTTCCGTGCCCTCTGGATTCAGCGTATCAACGCCGCCGCCCGTCAGTACGGGCTGTCCTACTCCCAGTTCATGGGCCGCATCGCCAAGCAGAACATCGGCCTGAACCGCAAGGTGCTCGCCGACCTGGCCATGAACAACCCGCAGGCGTTCGAAGCGATTGTCAATTCCGTTAAATAGCATTGTCCCGTGAGCTTGAAGGAGATATACCGCAGCAAATGGTTCCGGTGGGGCTTCTGGTCCCTCCTCTATGTGTTGTGGGTCATCTGGCTCGGAAACTATTGGTGGCTGCTCGGCCTTGTCCCGATCTTCGACTACCACATCACCCGCAAGGTGAACTGGCTGTTCTGGAAGAAGGAGTACAAGGAAGGGGAGAAGCGCAACGCATGGCTGGACTGGCTGGACGCCATCATCTTCGCCGTCGTCGTCGTGACGTTCATCAATATTTTCTTCCTTCAGGCTTTCAAGATTCCGTCCTCCTCGATGGAAAGCACGCTGTACACCGGCGACCACCTCTTCGTCAGCAAGCTGACCTACGGGCCCAAGATTCCGCAGACGCCGCTGACCATCCCCTTCACGCACAACGTCATTTTCGGGCGTGAGTCCTATTCGACCCGCATCCAGAACGACTACCGCCGCCTGAAAGGGTTCCGGTCCGTGCGCCGCGGCGATCCCGTGGTGTTCAACTTCCCGAACGGTGACACGGTGCTGCGCCGCTATCCGGCCGACGACTATTACGCCTGGGTGCGGAACGCCGGCCGCGAGAACACCATCAAGGCCGGAGGCGGCGTCATCGTCCGCCCCGCCGACAAGACGGACCACTACGTCAAGCGCTGCGTCGCCCTTCCCGGCGACACCCTCCGCGTGATCGACGGGCTGGTCTGGATCGACGGCCGGCAGCAGGAAGTATGGCCCGGCGTGCAGCTGACCTACAAGGTCACGACGACCGGCGGCCGGATCAACCCGCGGGAACTTTCCCGGATCGGGCTGAACATGGAGGAGCTCTTTTTCGACGAGCATCTTCCCGGCTATCCCGCCATGCCGCTGACGGAAGCGATGCTGGAGAAAGTGAAAGCCTTTTCCATCGTCGCGTCCGTGGAGCCGAACCTGGACGCCTACCCGCCGGATTATCCCGATTCCTACCTGAGCATCTTCCCGTTCACGGAAGAGTATCACTGGACGCGGGACGACTTCGGCCCCCTGTGGATCCCCGCCAAGGGCGCTACGGTGCCCCTCGACCTGCACAACCTGCCGCTCTATGCGCGGATCATCACCGCCTATGAGGGACACGACCTGCAGACCGGCGCGGACGGGACCATCCGCATCGACGGCACCGAGGTGACGGAATACACATTCGGACAGGACTATTACTTCATGATGGGAGACAACCGGCACAATTCCCTCGATTCCCGTTATTGGGGGTTCGTTCCGGAAGACCGGATCGTCGGCAGGCCGGCGCTGGTCTGGCTCTCCACCGACCGGAACCGCAGGTTCCCGGAAAACATACGGTGGCGCAGATTCTTCAAATTTGTCTAGATTTCTTGCAAATCTGAAAATAAAAAACGAAATTTGCACCCCTGCAATTAATTTTGAATCAATAAAAAAGTAGAATATCATGGCAAAAGTTTGTCAAATCACCGGACGGAAGAGAATGGTCGGCTACAATGTCGCCCACTCGAAGCTTCGTACCAAGCGCGAGTTCGGCCTCAATCTCAAGACCAAGAAGTTCTGGTCCGAGGCGGAGCAGAGGTACATCACGTTGAAGGTTTCCACCAAGGGAATGCGCACGATCGAGAAGAAAGGCATCGACGCGGCCCTGAAGGAAGCCCAGGAAAAAGGTTTTGTCGGACTCGTCTAATCACAGGAAGCTATGGCAAAGAAAACGAAAGGCAACAGGATCCAGGTGATCCTCGAATGCACCGAGCAGAAAGAGAGCGGTGTCCCGGGCATTTCCCGTTACATTACGACCAAGAACAAGAAGAACACCCCTGAGCGTCTGGAGCGTAAGAAATACAATCCTTATCTGCACAAGGTGACCGTTCATCGTGAAATCAAATAAGGAGAGCAGACTATGGCAAAGAAAGCAGTTGCGACATTCGCCGCCAAGGCCGGTGCCAAGAGCATGGTGAAATGCATCCGCATGGACAAGTCGCCCAAGACCGGCGCCTATGTCTTCACGGAGCAGTTGGTCGAAGAGACCAAGGCGAAGGAGTTCTTCCAGAACAAGAAATAAACAGTCTTCGGACAAACTTTCGAAAAGGAGACCGTCCCCGCATCGGACGGTCTCCTTTTTGTTATTTATTTTGTATCTTTGTAAGATTAAGAAAAATCGGCAATGGGACTGTTCGACAAAGGCATCAAGAAGACCAAGGAGGGTTTCTTCCAGAGACTTTCCAGGGCGGTCATCGGCAAGACCCGCGTGGAGGATGACGTGCTGGACGCCATCGAGGAGGCGCTCGTCGCTTCCGACATGGGCGTGGACACGACGCTGAAGATCATCGACGCGCTCGAGGAACGCGTGGGCCGCGACAAGTACATGTCCTTCGACGAACTGCTGGAGATGCTCCGGGAAGAGATCGCCGCCCTGATGGACGTCGACGGCGCCCCTGCGGACGCCCCCGCCTTCGATTTCTCCCGCAAACCCTATGTCGTGATGGTCGTGGGCGTGAACGGCGTCGGAAAGACGACGACCATCGGCAAGCTGGCTTCGTCCCTGAAAGCCCAGGGGAAGAAGGTGATGATCGGCGCGGCGGACACGTTCCGGGCCGCGGCCGTCGACCAGCTGCAGATCTGGGCCGACCGGGCGGGCGTGGACATGGTCCGGCAGGGGATGGGGGCCGATCCGGCGTCCGTCGCCTACGACACCGTCCGTTCCGCCGTGGCCAAGTCTGCGGACGTCGTGCTCATCGATACGGCGGGCCGGCTGCACAACCGGGTCGACCTGATGAACGAACTCACGAAGATCCGCAACGTCATGCGCAAGGTGATTCCCGACGCGCCGCACGAGGTGATGCTCGTCCTCGACGCCTCCACCGGGCAGAACGCGTTCCGGCAGGCGCAGGAGTTCTCCCGCGCGACGGACATCACGTCGCTGACCCTGACGAAGCTCGACGGTTCCGCCAAGGGCGGCGTCGTGATCGGCATCGTGGACCAGTTGAAGGTCCCGGTCAAGTTCGTCGGCGTCGGCGAGGGGATCGACGACCTCAAGCGTTTCGACAAACGGGCGTTCGTAGATGCCCTTTTTTCAAAGGAAGATATTGAATCATAAAAAGATACGATAATATGAAACTCTCTTACAGCTGGTTGAAGGATTATCTGGATTCGTCACTCACGCCGACACAGGTCGCCGATGCGATGACGGACATCGGTATCGAGGTGGACAGCGTCGCCGAACAGGATGAGATTCCCGGCGGGCTGGCCGGCGTCGTCGTCGCGCAGGTGCTGACCTGCGAACCGCACCCGGATTCGGACCATCTCCACATCACCACCGTCGACGACGGCACCGGCGCTCCGCTGACGGTCGTCTGCGGCGCCCCCAATGTCGCCGCCGGGCAGAAAGTCCTTTTCGCCCGCATCGGGACGGTCCTTCCGGGCGATTTCAAGATCAAGAAGTCCAAGATCCGCGGCGTGGAGTCCTTCGGCATGATCTGCGCGCAGGACGAGCTCGGCATCGGTACCGACCATGCCGGCATCATGGTGCTGCCGGAAGATGCGGTCGTCGGTACGCCCGCGAAGGATTTCCTTCACCTGAAGACCGAGGCCGTCATCGAATACGAAATCACCGCCAACCGGATCGACGCTGCTTCGCACATCGGCGTGGCGCGCGATCTCTATGCCTGGATGCAGGTCCATGACGTGCCGGGTTCCTTCCGGCTTCCCGACGTGTCGGCTTTTTCGGCGCCTGCCGGCCATCCGGTCCCGCTCGAGGTGCTGGACGCGACCGCCGCGCCCCGCTACATCGGCGTCACGGTCCGCGGGGTCAAGGTCGGCCCTTCTCCCGAGTGGCTGCAGAAGAAACTGATGTCCATCGGTCTCAAGCCGATCAACAACGTCGTCGACGTGTCCAACTTCGTCCTCTTCGAACTGGGCCAGCCGCTGCATACCTTCGACGCGGGACAGATCCGCGGCGGGAAGGTCATCGTGCGCCGGGCCGCGGAAGGGGAGCATATCGTCACGCTTGACGGCATGGACCGCGCGCTGTCCGCGGAAGACATCGTCATCGCCGACGCGGAAGGCCCGATGTGCATCGCCGGCGTCTTCGGCGGCAGCGTTTCCGGTGTTTCCGAGGCGACGACCGACGTGTTCATCGAGAGCGCCTATTTCGATCCGGGTTCCATCCGGAAGACGTCCAAGCGCCACACCCTGCAGACCGACGCGTCGTTCCGTTTCGAGCGCGGCGCCGATCCGCTGGTGACCGATTACGCCGCCCGGCGCGCCGCCCTGCTGATCGCCGAAACGGCCGGCGGAACGATCGAAGGTCCCGTGCAGTCCTTCTGCCCGGCGTTGTTCGAGCGCCGGCGGATCGAACTGGACTACGACCGGATCGAGCGTTTCATCGGCAAGAAGATCGGCCATGACGTGATCGAGAAGACCCTCGATGCGCTGACATACAACTTCGTCGAGAAGCGCCCCGGCGGCGCCGTCGTCGAAGCGCCTTCCTACATGGTCGACGTCACCCGCGAGTGCGACGTCATCGAAGAGATCCTGCGCATCTACGGATACAACAACATTCCGCTGCCCGCTCACATGAAGATGTCCGTGAACGCCACGCCGGCTCCCGAGCCGGAAGCGGTCCGCAACGGCATCTCCAACTTCCTCGCCGCCAATGGTTTCGTGGAGATAATGAACAATTCCCTGACGCGTTCCGCCTACTGCAAGGGGCTGGTGACCTACCCCGAGGAGAAGTGCGTGTCGATCGTCAACCCGCTCAGTTCCGACCTGAACGTGATGCGCCAGACGCTCCTGTTCGGCGGCCTGGAGGTGATCGCCTACAACGCCAACCGGCAGGCCGGCGCCATGCGGCTCTTCGAGTACGGCTCCGTTTACAGCCGTCTGCCCGAGAAGGACGGAACGACCCTGGAAGGCTACGAGGAGCATCCTTGCTTTGCGCTCTTCATCGCCGGTACGCCGGAGAAATCGTGGAACGTGCAGCCCGGCAAGAGCAGTTTCTTCACGCTCAAGGGCTATCTCGACCTGCTGCTCCGCCGCTTCGGCGCCGACATCTACCAGCTTGAGACGGCTCCTGCGCCCGACGACCTCTTCAGCGAGGGCCTGTGCTACTCCCTGCCGGGCAGCCACGCCCCGCTCGCCGTCATCGGCACCGTCTCCCGCCGCCTGGCGGCCCGTTTCGACGTGAAGATGCCGGTGTTCGCCGCCGAGATCAACTGGAAAACCCTGTTCGAACTGGTCCGCCGTGACAAGGTCGTCTTCCAGGAACTGCCCAAGTTCCCGGAAGTCCGCCGCGACCTTGCCCTCCTCCTGGACGAGAGCGTGACCTATGCCGACCTGCACCGCAGCGCCTTCCGCGTCGCGAAGAAGATGCTCAAGCAGGTCTCCCTGTTCGATGTCTACCGCGGTGACAAGATCCCTGCCGGCAAGAAGCAGTACGCCCTCAGTTTCGTGCTGCAGGACCGTGAGAAAACGCTGACCGACGCCGACGTGGAGCGCCTGATGGGCAAGTTGCTTTCCACGTTCGAACACCTGTTCGGCGCCGCTTTGCGATAGCGAACCATGAAGCGCGGACGGCATATCCTCCTGCTGGCGGCCCTGGCCGCGGCGTTGCTCTTCTCCTGCGGGAAATCCGGGGAGAAGGTGATCCCCGTGTCGAAGATGCGACTGATCTACAAGGACATGCTGCTCGCCGACCAATGGCTGGAATCGCATCCCGCCCTTTACCAGAAAGCGGATACGAGCCTCTTCTACGAGGCGATCTTCTCCAAGTACGGCTACACCCTGGCGGACTACCAGAACTCGGTGTCGCACTACCTGGGCGATCCGCGCCGGTTCGGCAAGCTGGTCGGCGACGTCGGCAAGGACCTGAAGAAGGAGCGGATGGCGCTTTCTGCCGAACTGGAACGGGACCGGGCATGGCGTCATCGCATGGATTCCATCGCGGAAGCCCTTTCCGTCTACCGTCCTGCGCATATGCACTACCTGACCGAGTTCCTGTCCGAAACGTACCGGACGGACACCATGACCTTCGCCGTTTCGGAAGAGGGATTCCGCTTCCCGTGCGGCGTCGCGCCCGCCGTCCGATACCGGGGGCCGGAACGCCTGGACCCGCCTTCGGAAGCGGAAGAAGCGCCGGCGGACACCGTCCGGGCACCATTGGCGATGTCGTTGGAAGAAGGAGAGGAACTGGAGCGTTTTTGAAATGAACCGGATCGCTGCGAAATATGTCCATCCCCTTGACGGGCGCGCGCCCATCCGGAACGGTTTCGTGGAATACCGTCCCGACGGGACGGTGACGGCCGTCGGAGAAAGTCCCGATATCGCGGCTGAGCCCTGTTTCTTCGACGGGGCGGTCGTCCCCGGCTTCGTGAACACGCACTGCCATGCCGAACTGTCCTACATGCGCGGCCTTTTCCGCCGCGGAACGGGCATGGCCGGCTTCATCGACCAGATCAACGCCCTGCGTGACACCTGCTCCCGGGAGGAACGGGTCGCTTCCATCCGGCACTGGATGGACGTGATGTGGTGCCGCGGCGTCACGGCGATGGCGGACATCAGCAACGGGCCGGATTCCTTCGCTGTCAAGCAGGCGTCCCCGATGTATACGCGCACCTTCCTGGAAGTTTTCGGTACGGAGCCCGAGGATTGCGCGGACGTGATCGCCTCCGTCCGCTCCCTTGAACGCGAAGCCCGCTCCTTCGGACTGGACGCCGCCCCGACGCCCCATGCCTGCTATACGATGAGCCCGGAACTCCTCTCCGCGGCCTCGGCGGAAGGACTCCGTTCGGGGTTCCTGTCCTATCACAGCGAAGAGACGCCTCAGGAAGAGGAAATGCTCCGGTCGGGCTCCGGCCCGATGTGGGAGAACCGCCGGGCGGCCGGGATGAGCGTCCCTCCCGTGACGGGCGCCTCCTCCCTCCGGTATTTTCTGGACCGTCTGCAGGCTGTCCATTCCTTCCCCGTGGAGGAGAACGTCCTGCTGGTGCACGAGGTCTGCCTGGACCAGGACGGAACCGACGCCTTGAAGAAGGCGCTCCTGCATCCGTTCATCGCCCTCTGCCCGCTGTCCAACCTGTACATCCACGACGCCCTGCCGCCGGTCCCGCTGATGCGTGCGAACGGGCTGACCCTTACCGTCGGAACGGACTCCCTGTCCAGCAACGACGACCTTGACATCGTAGCGGAACTGCGCTGCCTGCAGCGGCATTTCCCCGTGCTGGAACTGGATGAACTCCTGCACTGGGCCTGCCTGAACGGCGCGCGTTTCCTGAAGAAAGACACCGTCTTCGGCTCCCTGGCTCCCGGCAAGCGTCCCGGCATCGTCCGGATCGGCGCCCTGGACGCTTCGGGACGCCTGACGGACGACAGTTATTCCGAGCGGGTGATATGATGCGCGAAACACTGGTATTCGGCCCCATTTTTTCGCGGCGGCTGGGCGCTTCCCTGGGCATCAACCTGCTCCCGGAGAAAGGGAAACTCTGCAATTTCGACTGCATCTACTGCGAATGCGGCTGGAACAGGGACGGGCGCGGGGATACGCGGCTGCCTTCCGCGGAGGAACTGCGCCTCGCACTGGACGCCAAGCTCCGCGCATGCCGCGATGCGGGGGAGCGGATCGACTCCATCACTTTCTCCGGTGACGGAGAACCGACGCTCAATCCGGACTTCGCTCCGATCATCGACATCACGCTTTCGCTCCGTGACCGGCTTTATCCGGAAGCGCAGGTTTCCGTCCTGAGCAACGCCACGCGGCTGGACGATCCGGCCGTTTTCGCGGCCCTCCGCAAGGTGGACAACCCGATTCTGAAGCTCGATGCGGCGGACGATGCCTCCGTGCGGGCGGTCAACGGCCCGCAGGGCCGCTACCGCGTCGCGGACGTCATCGCCGGAATGCGGCGCTTCGAAGGGGATTTCATCCTCCAGACCATGTTCCTGCGGGGCCCGGGCTTCGACTCTTCCGCGCCGGAAGTCCTCCTGCCCTGGATGGACGTGGTCCGCGACCTGCGCCCCCGCAAGGTGATGGTGTACACGCTGGCCCGCGAAGCGCCGGCGCAGGGGCTGGAGGCGTTCACCGCCGCGCAGATGCGCGCCCTGGTGCGGCCGCTCCTGGAAGAGGGATTCGATATACAGATCAACGACTGATAAATCATAAAGATATGTTGGAATTACTTGAAAAATATGGCTATGCGCCTGACGAGGAACAGATCGGAAAGCGCCTTGAGATGATCGCCGCCGGCATCGACGACGTCACGTCCGTTGATATCCTCACGCGCTGTCTCTCCCTGATGGACATCACGACGCTGCAGACGCAGGACACGCCCTCGTCCGTCCGCAAGCTGGTGTCGAAGGTCAATGCTTTCGCGAAGGACTATCCGTCCTATCCGCTTCCGGCATCGATCTGCGTATATCCTAATTTCGCGCCCGTCGTGCGGGATGCGCTGCAGGTGCCCGGCGTCCATGTGACGACGGTGGCCGGCTGCTTCCCTTCCTCGCAGAGTTTCCTCGAGGTGAAGGCGCGCGAATGCGAACTGGCCGTGCAGGGCGGCGCCGACGAGATCGACATCGTTCTCGACCTGGGCGCGTTCCTGGACGGTGACGAGGAGGCCGCCCGGACCGAGATCCGCACGATGCGCGCCGCGGTGGATGCCGCTGCGGCGGCGTGCGGCCGCAAGGTCGTCTTCAAGGTCATCCTCGAAACCGGTCTGCTTGTGAGCCACGCCCGGATCGCGGCCGCCTCCTTCCTGGCCATGGAAGAGGGTGCCGATTTCATCAAGACCTCGACGGGGAAGGTGAGCGTCAACGCGACGCCCGTGGCGGCCTATGTCATGTGCGAATGCATCCGTCTCTTCGAACAGCAGACCGGCCGCAAGGTGGGCTTCAAGGCCGCCGGCGGCATTTCCACGGCGAAAGACGCCGTCTGCTATTATTCGATCGTGAAGACGCTCCTCGGCGAGGAATGGCTCAACAAGGACCTGTTCCGGTTCGGCGTGAGCCGGCTCGCGAACGCGCTCATGTCCGCGATCGAGCAGAAGACCGTGACGTATTTCTAGCGGTCAGGAGACCCCTGAACGCTGTTTCTTTTCGGTATCCCTGACGATATTGTCGTCGGGGATCGCTTTTTCCAGGGTTTCCAGGTACGCCCGCAGGGTGTTCCAGTCGTAGAATCCGCCGGTTTCGGCCGGAAGGGCGGGGATCGATGTTTCGCGCTCGTTGTACAGGAGCTGGACGAGGACGTGCCCGCGCTTGTTGCGGAAGAAGACCATCTGCAGGTTGGACGCCATCGGCACCATGTCGAAGGCGAACCAGTGGGTATGCACGGTCTCGGACGGGAAATGCTCCTGCATGCCTTCGATGCCGATCGTCCCGACCAGCGGAAGCAGTCCTACATCGTGTCCGAAGCGCAGGTCCGCCGCCCGCTCGCTGTCCTCGCGGAGGGCGGCGTCGGCTTTCTCCAGGATGTCGTGGATCAGCGGTTTGGCGATTGCCCGTACGAAATCGCCTTCCTCCGCCGAGATCCCGTTCCGGTAGTACATCCGGTTGTTTTTCCGGATCCAGAGTCCGGCCAGTTCATCGTCGGTGAAGTGGGCGAACAGGTCCGGGTGCGCTTCGGTGTTCGGGCTGATCGTCGCGGCGTCGAACAGCGACTTGACGAAAGCGTCCGTGTCACCGGTCAGCGCCCGGGCCGCCTCCGGGTCCGTGAACAGCGCCGCGTAGAGCCGGTCGGGAGACGGAAGGAAACGGGCGATCCGGCCTTCGAAGGCTTTCGACCGTTTGCTCAGTTCCTTTGTGTCCAGGTCCATGCTGATGTAGTCCAGGTATTTCGGGCCGGTGATGAAGGTGAAGTCCAGTCCGTCCGCCTTCTCCTGCAGGCCTTCCGTGAAATTGGCCATGCTGACCAGGCAGCGCGGCCAGTAGCTGGAGACGCATTCGACCTGGTTGCGCCCTTCCTTGCCGGAAAAGACGCGCGGGAAACGCGCTCTCATCCGACGCGCGATGCCCCGGTGCTCTTCCGCGCCCCGGCGGGTGAGCATTCCGTACATGCCCTCATGTTCTTCCATCAGGGTGTCCAGCTGCCGTGAAACCAGCTTTCCCTCTTCGGTCAGCAGCCCTTTTTCCGCCGCTGCATCCAGGCCGGCGCGGGCCTTGGCGAAGAAGCTGCCGCTCGTCAGGTAGCGTGATCCGTGCCTGCCGTAGTGGCTGATGTAAAAGGGCTTGTATCCCTTCGGAGCGGGGGAGACGGGGGCGGAAACGGCTTCGTAATAATGGTATTCGGCGGATGCCCTCTCCCGGTTCTCGCGGAGTTTTTCCTGGTATGTCTGGCCGCGGAGCGTCACGGCGGCGGCGAGAAGGACGGCCGCGAGGACGGCGCCCCTGCCGGCGATGAAAGAGTAGGAACGGTTCATTCTTGACGTTTTATCTTTTCGCTAAGATACGAAAACCGGCCAAAAATCGCAAGGACGGGCTTTTTTCGAGTTTATCCGTTGAACATTTCAACCTACGGATAACCTCATCTAACTTTGCGGAGAAACGATTAAAACTCTTTGACTATGAAAAGGTTCTTCAAATGGTTGTTGCCGCTGCTCGTTTTCGCGGCGTGCAACAAAGAGGCCGGCTCGCCGGCCGCTCCTGCGCCGTGGCGCGCTTCCTCCGTCCGCATCGAAGGTGCCGCCACCCTCCGTCAAGTCACGCTCGGAAAGCACCTGGACAGCCCCTATCTCGTGGAGAATGTCCGCCGTGCCTATGAGTCAGTCTATCCCACCCGTTCCGGCATCCGTGTCGAACCGACCGACCTGTACGTCCGCTTCCTGCCCGACGGCCCCGAAGAACTGGCGCGCCTGGAAGACGCGGACATCGACCTGTTCGACTATCCGCTCGATTATGAGATCCTTTCGGACGGCGACTGGTACCATGACCCGTCCCTGCCCGAAGACCGGATCACCTGGCAGTATGCCGTCGTACCGGTCGGCTTCGATTTTCCCGAAGGCATCCCCTGTGAAGTGCTGGGCCGGTGCTGTTTCCCGGGCAGCGCATCCCTGACGCGTGCGGCCGGCGAGGCCGACTGGGACGCCGTCGAACGCGCCGCTTTCGAAATGACCGGCAACGGGGACATGCTCGAATCCGGCACGCGCGGATCGAAGTCGCAGCCGGAAGGCCGGATCACGATCGTCGACACCGGCACGTCCGGGCGGAAGGAGGTCGGCGTGTCCGGCGTGAAGGTGACGGCGAACACGCTGCTCAAGACGTCGTCGGCCTACACCGACGCGAAGGGGAACTATGCGCTGTCCGCCAAATTCTCCGCGAAGCCGCACTATCATCTCAAGTTCAAGAATACGCTTGGCTTCAAGATCGGACTGAACCTCCTGCTTGTCCAGGCTTCCACCTCTTCCCTCGGGAAGGGGCCTGCGCAGGGGCTTGACGTGACCGTCGACGCCTCCTCCGACGGTACGCTCTGGCGCCGCTGCGTCGTCAACAACGCCGCCTACGACTATTTCACGATGTGCCGGGAAAGCGGCATCGCGTCGCCCGCCTCCAACCTCCGTTTCTGGACGCTCAACTTCATGAACCCTTCCTGCGCGCTGATGCTCCACCACGGCGCCATGGTCGACACCGACCTGGCGTCCAAGTATCTGGGTGTCACCCGGCTGGTGCTGGCGTTCTTCTCTCCGGACATCACGATCGGCTGCAAGGGAAAGATCGGCGACTATGCCGGCCTGTATTTCGATACGGTGCACGAGATGGCGCATGCGTCGCATTTCCAGAACGCCGGGTCTTCCTACTGGAACCGTTTCGCCCGTTACGTCCTGTTCTCGTATTTCGCCACGACATCTCCGTACGGTACCGGGAACGGCGAGAATGCAGGGCTCTGCGAGGTGGCCGAGATGTGGGCTTATTTTATGGAAAACGCCTTGTACAAAGACCGTTACGGCAAGGAACACCATGCCGGTGAGACGTTCTGGTTCCGTCCGCAGATCCTGGCGGAAGTGGAGAAGGCCGGCGTCACCCGCGCCCAGATCTGCGCTTCGCTCGGGCCGGACGTACAGGATGCCTCCGCGTTCTGCAAGCGCCTGCAGGAAACCTGCCCTGCGAAGAAGTCGCAGATCGCATCCGCCTTTTCGAAATACGGGAAGAAATAAAAAAACTGCCGCCATCCGCAAGAAAAAGTTTGCAAATTATTCAGACAATGCTTACCTTTGCAATCCCATTCAAGCGCGGGTGGCGAAATGGTAGACGCGCTAGTTTCAGGAGCTAGTGTCAATTGCGACGTGTGAGTTCGACTCTCATCCCGCGCACAGGAAACGGTTTCGGAGTTTTCCGGGACCGTTTCTCTTTTTTTGTCGGTCCGGCCTCCTTGGAAAGCCCATTCGCCCGGATAGGGATGCACGAAGTGCAAGTTGGGCTTCCCAAGGAGGCCGGGACCCGATTTTTTGACGGGAGGTGATTGCAGATCAGCGATTTTTTCAGTATCTTGCGTAGTCATTCACTAAAACAACGACCGATATGACTTTCCTGATGATCGTACAGCTGCTCATCGTCCTGGCAGCGCTTTATGTGGGTTCGCGATACGGCAGTCTCGCTCTCGGCGCCATTTCCGGCATCGGTCTGGCCATCCTGGTCTTCGGATTCGGCCTCAAGCCCGGCACGCCGCCTACCGACGTTATCTATATCATCATCGCCGCGGTTACCTGCGCCGGTACCCTGCAGGCTTCCGGCGGTATGGACTGGATGATCCAGATCGCCGAACGCATGCTCCGCAAGCATCCCGACCACATCACCTTCCTCGGCCCCCTGGTGACCTTCTTCCTGACGGTGCTGGTGGGAACGGGCCATGTGGTCTACACGATCATGCCGATCATCTGCGACATCGCCCTGAAGAAGGACATCCGTCCCGAGCGCCCCTGCGGCGTCGCCTCCATCGCGTCCCAGGTGGGCATCACCTGCTCGCCGATCGCCGCCGCGGTCGTCGCCTTCGTCACCATTTCGAACGCCAACGGGTACATGGTATCCATCCCGCAGGTGCTGATGGTCACGCTCCCGGCCTGTGTCATCGGCATTCTCTGCGCCTCCGCCGCGTCCTACCGCCGCGGAAAGGACTTGGACAAGGATCCCGATTTCCTGCTCCGCAAGTCCGATCCGGAAATGTACAAGTACATGTACGGCTCCTCCGCGACGACCCTCGACAAGGAGATCACCAAGGAAGCCCGCGCCTCCGTGTTCGTGTTCCTCGCATCGCTGCTCGTGATCGTCGGCTTCGCCTTCTGCCAGATGATCCATGTCACGAAGGGAGGGGAGAGCGTCACCCTGGCCTCCGCCATCAACCTGCCGAAGATGAACATCATCATCCAGATCATCATGCTGACGGCCGCCGCCATCAACATCATGTTCTGCAAGGCGCAGCCCAAGAAA
>JAEEGL013066809.1_pt1 | contig 15519 bp, 14 predicted proteins | sample 9134231 | NCBI WGS metagenome assembly JAEEGL01 (sample SAMN16246548, study PRJNA631951) | gut metagenome | biome: gut microbiome; feature: rumen; material: fiber-attached | host: Bos | place: Iran: Karaj | collected 2018-10
CCAGATCTGCGACCTGATCGGCTGCGATCCGGACGATATCTATAAGGTTTCCGCCCGCACGGGCGAAGGCGTGCCACCCATACTGGACGCCATTGTAGAGAAGATTCCGGCACCGTCCGGAGACCCTTCGGCGCCGCTCCAGGCTTTGATTTTCGACTCCGTCTTCAACCCCTTCCGCGGAGTGATCGCCTACTTCAAGATTTTTAACGGGACTTTGAAAAAGGGCGACAGAGTCAAATTCTTCAACACGGGAATGGACTATGACGCGGACGAGGTCGGCGTGCTGAAACTGCGCCTCCAGCCACGCGACGAGATCGGCTGCGGCGATGTCGGCTACATCATCTCCGGCATCAAGAGCGCGACCGAGGTCAAGGTGGGCGACACGATCACCCACGTCGAGCCCGCGTGCTCGACCGCGATCGCGGGTTTCGAGGAAGTCAAGCCCATGGTTTTCGCGGGTATGTATCCCGTGCAGGCCGACAAGTTCGAGGAGTTGCGCGCCGTGCTGGAGAAGTTCCAGCTCAACGACGCTTCCTTCGTTTACGAACCGGAGAGCTCGCTCGCGCTGGGCTCCGGTTTCCGTTGCGGATTCCTCGGTCTGCTGCACCTGGAGATCGTCCAGGAGCGGCTTTTCCGCGAATTCGACATGGACGTGATCACCACGGTCCCGAACGTTTCCTACAAGGTCTATACGACCCAGGGCGAGGTGACGGACGTCCACAATCCTTCCGGCCTGCCGGCCCAGACGCTCATCGACCATATCGAGGAGCCGTATATCCGGGCACAGATCATTTCCAAGTCGGAATTCTTCGGTCCTATCATGAAGCTCTGCCTGGACCGCCGCGGGACGCTGATCGGTCAGCATTATATCACCGCGGAACGTGTGGAGCTGACTTACGACATGCCCCTGTCCGAGATTGTCTTCGATTTCTATGACAAGCTCAAGACCATCTCCAAGGGCTATGCCTCCTTCGACTATCACGTGATGGATTTCCGTCCGGCGCGGCTGGTCCGCCTGGACATCCTGCTCAACGGCGAGCCGGCCGATGCGCTGTCCACGCTCATCCACGAGGACAATGCCTACAATTTCGGCCGCAAGATGTGCGAGAAGCTCAAGGATCTCATCCCGCGTCAGCAGTTCGACATTCCCATCCAGGCGGCCATCGGCGCCAAGATCATTGCGCGCGAGACGGTCAAGCAGGTGCGCAAGGATGTGACCGCGAAGTGCTACGGCGGCGATGTGACGCGTAAGCGCAAGCTGCTCGAGAAGCAGAAGGAGGGCAAGAAGCGTATGCGCCAGATCGGTACCGTGCAGGTGCCGCAGAGCGCTTTCATGGCCGTTCTCAAACTGGACTCCTAGCCATGGTCCGCCGTTTCCAGGTCGCGGGACTGTCGTTCTCGCTGGAGTTGCCGGAGGATCATCCGGTCCTGGATCTGCTGCACAATTACGATCCGTTTGAGCTCCCCGGCAGCCAGCCTCTTGAGGCTGCTGCCGGAGTCGCTGATATATTCGAATTGAGTCTGACGGAGGAGGAGCTGGAAGAGAGAGGAGAGGTGATGTTCCAGTCGAAGAAGGAGAGCGGCGAGCCGGTGGTGGGCCTGTACCATTGCGGCGACGGCTATCTGGTCGAGTTCGCGCCGTTTCCGGGAGCACCGGTTTGCGGGCGGCTGGAGATGTCCGGCGATTTCAGCCGCGGACGGCTGCATGTCTGCGGCCGGCCGGCCGACCGGGCTTTCGCGGTCAACAACGCCCTGATGCTGCTGTTCGCTTTCGCCTCCGCGCCCTACGGGGTGCTGGAGATGCATTCCTCCGTGGTGATGCACGGCGGACGCGGCTTCCTTTTCCTGGGCCGCAGCGGCACCGGGAAGAGCACGCACAGCGCGCTGTGGCTCAAGCATATTCCCGGGACGGAGCTGCTCAACGACGACAACCCCGTGCTGCGCGTCACGGACGGCGCGGTCCGCGTCTATGGTTCCCCCTGGAGCGGCAAGACGCCCTGCTACAAGGCGCAGGACGTTCCCGTCGGGGCCATCGTCCGCCTGCGCCAGGCGCCGGAGAACCGCATCGAGCGCCTCAACGTGGTGGGCGCGTATGCGTCCGTGATGGCTTCCTGCTCGGGCTACCGCCCGATCCGCGCGATAGCGGACGCCCAGCACGAGACGCTGTCGGCCGTGGCGCAGCAGGTGCCTTGTTTCCAGTTGGACTGTCTGCCGGACGAAGCGGCCGCCCGGCTTTGTCAGGAGACGGTAGATGGATAAGCGCACGGTTCCCAACGACATCCTCCTCGGGGAGGTGGCGGCCGTCCTGCAGGAAGGCCGGGAGGCCGTGATCCTGCCGACGGGCAGGAGCATGCTTCCCTTCATCCGGGAAGGCGTGGACCGCGTGGTCCTGCGGAAAAAGGACAGCTATGCGGTCGGAGACATCGTGCTGGCCCGCTTCGACGGGCGCTACATCCTGCACCGCATCGTCGCCCTCGACGGCGACGCCGTGACCCTGATGGGCGACGGGAACCTGAAGGGGCAGGAGAAGGGCAGTACCGACGGGATCGTCGGGGCGGTCACCGCGATCGTCCGGCCGGACGGCCGGCGGCGCGTGCCCGGGAAAGGACGACTCTGGCGGGCGCTGAAGCCCGTCCGGCGCTATTTGTTGGCTATTTATAAACGATTGATATGAAACTGCGTGAAGGACTCGTACTGCGGCCGCTCGGCGCGCAATATATTGTCACGGGGGACAACCTCTCCCCCGTCGATTTCAGCAAGGTGGTGTCGATGAACGCGACGTCCGCCTATCTCTGGGACAAGCTCAACGGCAGGGATTTCGCCGCACAGGACATGGCGGACCTGCTGACGGAGCATTTTGACGTGGACGCGAAGACCGCCCTGGCCGACGCCGAAGCCCTCATCACCGCCTGGCAGAACGCCGGGCTGCTCGAAGCTTAAATTTTCTCCGAAGCGATGATTCCGGTGCGACAAATCCTCCAGGGCCTCAGGCCCATGGCCCGTCCCGTCCGGGGACGGATGGTGGTGAGCGTGCTCATCGGTCTGGTCCGCATCGCCGCCTCGCTCTCTTTCGTCTGGGTCAGCAAACGCCTCGTGGACATCGCCACGGGCGCGCTCGACGCGTCGATGGACCTGCACATCGCGCTCCTGCTGGGCGTGATGCTGCTGCAGCTCGTCTGCGCGGCCGGCGCCGCGGCCTGGGAAAGCTACATCACCGTGCGCACGGGCAACGACCTGCGCGCCGGGACCTTCGCCAGCGTGCTGCAGAGCGCCTGGACCGGCCGGGAGGCCTATCGCAGCGGCGACGCCGTCAACCGCCTCGAGGAGGACGTGCGCGTGGTCACGGAACTGCTCTGCACCCGCATCCCGGACGTCGCCATCACGCTCATCCAGCTCGGCGCCGCGTCCGTCTATCTGCTGATGATGGCACCGAACCTGCTGTGGGTCCTGCTCGTACTGATGGGCGCCGCCGTCGTGGGTTCGCGCCTCTTCTTCCGCACGCTGCGCCGGCTCACCGAGCGCCTCCGCAAGCAGGAGGCCGAGGTCCAGCAGCTGATGCAGGAGAACCTCCAGAAACGCCTCGTGGTGCTGACCCTGATCGGCGTCGGGCGCGTGCTGGACCGCCTGGGCCTGCTCCAGAAGGACGTCCAGGGTCTGACGGTCACGCGCATCAAATACAACACGTTCGCGCGCTTCTTCATGATGTTCGGCTTCATGGGCGGCTATGCCGCCGCGTTCCTCTGGGGCGTGCTGGGCATCCGCAGCGGCGTCGTGACCTACGGTATGATGACCGCGTTCCTGCAGCTCGTCGGCCAGGTCCAGCGACCGATCGCCGAACTGTCGCGGCAGATTCCCGCCTTTATCCACGCCGCCACGTCCGTGGAGCGCCTGATGGAGCTCCACGCGCTGGAGCAGGAAGCCGACGAAGCGCCGGTGGTCCTGTCCGGCGCCCCGGGCGTCCGCTGCACGGGCGTCCGTTTCGCCTACCCCGACCGTCCGGAGGCCATCCTGACGGACTTCAACTACGATTTCGCGCCGGGCACGATGACCGTCATCATGGGCCAGACCGGCGCGGGCAAGAGCACCCTCACCCGCCTCGTCCTCGGCCTGCTGAAGCCGGACGCGGGCAGCGTGTCGCTCTACGGCGCCGAAGGCGAATTTCCCGCCGGCCCCGCCGTGCGCGGCAACTTCCTCTATGTCCCGCAAGGGAATTCGCTGCTCAGCGGCACCATCCGCGAGAATCTTCTCTTCGCACGCGCGGACGCGTCTGAAGAGGACCTGCGCGAGGCGCTGCACACGGCTGTCGCCGAATTCGTGTACGACTTGCCCGAAGGGCTCGACACGCCTTGCGGCGAGACCGGCAGCGGGCTCAGCGAGGGACAGTGCCAACGCATCGCCATCGCCCGCGCGCTGCTGCGCGAAGGCGGCATCCTGATCCTCGACGAGGCCACCTCCGCGCTCGACGCGGAGACCGAGGAGACCCTCCTGGATCGCCTCTATGCCCGTTACCACGGCAGCAAGACCCTTTTGTTCATCTCGCACCGCGACGCCATCTCCGCCCGCGCCGACAATACCTTACGGATCTAGATGGAGTGGTTGGAGAGCCTGGGGCTGTTGGGTCTGTTCCTCGGTAGCGTGCTGGCGGCATCGATCGTGCCGTTCAGTTCCGACGTACTCTACATCGCCGTCCTGGCGACGACCGGCAAGGGCCTGGGCTGCTTCCTGGCCGCCACCTCCGGCAGCTGGCTGGGCAGCCTCTTCACCTACTACCTGGGCTGGCTCGGGAAATGGGAATGGATCGAGAAATGGTTCAAGGTCTCGCGGGAGAAACTGGAGAAGCAGCAGGAGCGCGTCCGCAAATACGGCGTCTGGCTGGCGCTGTTCAGCTGGGTGCCGATCATCGGCGACATCACGGTCCTGGCGCTGGGATTCTACAAGGTACCCCGCGGCTGGGCTTTCCTGATGCTGCTGATCGGCAAGGCCCTCCGCTATCTGTTCTGGAACCTGGTGGTCGGTCTCTTCTAGATGTACACGATGATATAGTAGAGCATCACCGCGGAAGCGATGAGCTTGATCCCCGTACCCGAAAGGAAACCGAGGAAGGCGCCGAGCGAGGCTTTGAGCGAGGAGCCGGCATCCTTGCCGGCGAAAAGCAGCTCGGCCAGGAAGGCGCCGGCCAGCGAGGAGACGACCATGCCGACCGGCATCGGGAGGACAAGACCCGCGAACAGGCCGATGATGGCTCCCCACGAAGCATACTTGCTGCCGCCCGTGATCTTGGTGAACCAGGCCGGGACGACGTAGTCCAGCACCGTCACCACCACCGTAACCGCCAGCAGGACGAACAGGAGCGTCAGCGAAAGCGGTTCGCCGGCGGCGTTGGTCCCGCCGAAGAAATACATCAGCAGGATGCCCAGCCAGCTGAGCGGCGGGCCGGGGAGGCCCGGAACCACGCTGCCGATGATACCCACGACACCGAGGATGACGGCCAGGACGATGAAGACGACGTTCACGGGAAACAGGGCTTAGAAGAGGACGCAGGCGCCCGCCGAAAGCGTATTGAAGTGCAGCTCCTGCTCCGGGACGAGGCGGCTGACGCCGAGGGCGTAGCTGACGCGGAGCTGGACGGCTTCGGCGACGGTGATGGCCAGGCCGAAGTTCCACTGGAGGCTGGCCCGGGTGAGCTGGTGGTTGGGATCTTCCAGGTCCCTGAGGGTGTTGAATTTCCCTTTCTCATAGAGATTGCCGAGCAGGCCGACGTTGAAGACGGGGCCCGTGAAGAGGGCGGCCGTCGTGGCGCCGGAGAGGCCGAAGGTGTATTTGATGTCCATCGGAACGGACAGGTAGTGCATCTTGATGAACTTGGGTTTCAAGCCATTGTCGTTGCGGCCGGACTGGTAGTAGAACAGCAGGCCGGGCTCGAAGGTGAGGCCGGCGAGCGCCGAGAAATAGAACTCGTGCCGGACCCCGGCATAGAAGCCCTCGAGGGGGTGGTTCTTCATGAATTGGGAACCGTCCACGCCGTTGAAAGTGGTTGTGGCATAGCCGATGCCGGCGCTCCAGTCTTGCTGGGCGTATGCGGAAGTCCCGCCCAGCAGGGCGGCGACAAGCAGGAATATCTTAATCTTTTTCACGTTTCTGTTACTTGGTTTCTCAGACAAAAATACGAAAAATTCTTCAAGCGGCGTCCGCCGGACATCTCCGGATTAAGAAAGGATAAAACCTATGTCAAAAATCTATCGAATAGTTGATACTTGGCATAATGGGAAGCAGTGAGATCTGACGCCATTCTTCCGCCCGGTCATCGTAGGTAATCGCAAACGGATTATGCCTGTTCAGAACATTGTAGACCCCAATATTCAGCGATTGCGTGTGCCTCCCCTTGAATTTGAAAGTGCAGCCTAGATCCAAACGCCTATAAGATGGCATCTCATAATTATTCACCCCGCCCGAGTAATAATCCAGGGTAAACAAGCCGCCAAGAGGCAGAAGAGCCAGATACTCTCCGTCCGGAACCGTTTCCCAATGGCCAGATTGAAAGGTATAAAACGCCGTCACGCCAATGTCACGTCTGTCATTCGAGACAATAATCCAGGATGCCTGCATGTTCAAAATATGGCGACGGTCGAACTTGGCAGGGAAAGGTCGTCCCTCGTTTACCCTCGCAAAGGACCGGTCCGTCTTCGACCAGGTATACGCCAACTTATAATTCAGACGTTCGCCCTCCTTTTCATACAGGATCTCCACGCCCCGAGACGAGCCCCGGCCGACGGCGACATTGTCTTTCCAACCTGAAATGGCTGGCGAGAACAATTGCCCGGCATCCACGAACCACACCAAGTTATACAGCTTCTTCCAATAGGCGCCCACCGTCACACGGTGTCGCCCAAATCCAGTCAAGATGGCGCCATAATATTGCAAGGCCTGCTCCGGACCGTGTTTACTGTCTGTCGGTATCATCAAGTCCAACGACCATCCCAACGGGATACCCTCAAGAGTATGATAGTACTGCACGGCCCAGTCAGCAGTTCCCTCAACCGCCAGCCAGTCAGCCAGATTGATTCGCCCCAGAAAGCCCGCTTCCGGATTGACGCGCAGCCGGAAACGCCGGTCTTCATCGGAATCGGCTTCGTTCACATTCAATTTCGCGCAGATCATCAACTCATAGCGGTCCGCCCGTTCCAAGTTCCACTGTGCATACAAGGTTTGCGTCAAGTTCCAGCTCCGATTGTCTGTCCGAGGCGAGCCCGGCGAGACCCAGGCTCCAGTTCCCGAAAACGTGGAAGATGTACCCGGATTGAACAGGGCGTTACGCAAAACCGCCCCGAACCGGATTTCTTTCCCCTCGGCATATGGCTTCACGAAATCCCCCCTGAATGTCAGTTCGTCCAATGAATTCACGATAGCCAGATTGTTCTCCGTTCCTGACATATCCCGGACGATGCCCTGACGGCTGGTGAAACGATTATAGGAGACACCTGCATTCAATCGCCAACCGTGGGGAAGCAGCATTTTATCCTCGGCATTCAGGATTAAATTGTTCCATGCCATGCTTTCATCAGAGTCTCCCCCATAGACATAACGGTATGCGTCCATACTGTTAAACACGCTGAAAGCCAGTGTATGGTTGCCATTCATCCGCCAGGTCACCTTGGCGAAGGCATCATAAGCAAAAGCCCGCGCATGAGATAAACTGTCCAACGCTCCTCCAACAAAACCACGCACGGCATTGAATTCCGGGCCGACAGGAGAAATGCGCAGCGAGGTAATCAGAGCCACCTTATTCTTCACCAACGGTGTCGAGCACGTCCCGCCCAGTAGAAAGTTGCTGGCCGACAGACTCCATTTCCGATCCGTGAAAGATCCGTTCTCCGTCATTAAACTGATATGAGAGGCGGTAAGGTTATTGTCCGTCCCGCGGAAACCGCCGTTTCGAAATGCCGCCGAAGAGATAACGGCCGACGGATAAGCCGCCGCCAAACCAAGCAGATGGCTGCTCCCGTAAACCGGCACGCCATCTAGCGTTGTCAAGTTGCTACCGATATTGCCGCCGCGGACAAAGATGGCAGAGGAACCTTCTGCGCCCGTGGACACTCCCGGCAGGGCTTGAATATACTTGACGGGATCCGCCTCACCCGTGGCCGCCACCATCGCACGAATACTCAAAAGCGGCAGCATGCGTGTCCCCGCATCCCGTTTCACAGGACGGTCCGCCATCACATGAGCAGCACGGATGCTGTCCCGGATTGTTGTCGATTCCTGCGCAGACATGTCAAGCATGCTGACACAAAGCATGCTCGACAGGATTCCGGAAAGAAAAGGCGACCACTTCATCGTATAATCGGATTTGTCTTGATCATATAGGAGCCGACGATCCCCTGCCCGTTCCTGACGTTCGAATACACATTGGCTGTAGAATAAAGGGCGGTCAGGTCATGACCGATCTTCCCTTTCCGGGTATAGACGTCTCGCAGATACTGATCATAATCGTCACAAACGGAATACACATCGAAATGGTCCACCCGGGGCGGACTCAAGAGGTCGTCCTCCATCGGGCATTCCTGAGGGCCGCAAACCATGATAAACTGGTTCTCATTGGATCCGAATTCCTCTTTCTCCCATTCTGTTTTGGGATTCACATAATTGGCGGGCAGATCGATGCGCACAAAGCCCAGATGCAGGGGCAGGTCCGGCTTCCAGGTTTGCCGCCTGCGATGTTGCTTCCAGTACTCGGCATATACCTGTCCGGGGGTCCCGGAAAAATCCAAGTCCGAAAATTTCAGGCCTGAAACATTAAAATCATCCGCGTATGAGTTATCCGTCACCAAATACTCATAAAGATCTTCGTCCGTCTCTCCCTCCACGTGCGGCCCCCCTTTATGAGCAAATATCCACAAGTGATGAGGAGAGACGGGAGAGCGGGAAAAATCAGGGGAACCACCCATACTGTTATCCGGTTCATACAGATACATCATTCCCCAAATAGCGGCAAGGTTGAAATCGGCGGGAATCGTCGTACTGGCGGTAATCTTATCCCGACCGGGGATTTCTACGCATAGTGTATATGTGGTTCCGGGGAGCAAGATGGGGATTGGATTCACATCCCAGCGCGTTCCGGAAGAGTGGACGAAGCGGGCAACAATCTCCCCTCCTACGCTAGCCAGATACACATCCGCATTTTCAACCGGAACATATCCGCCGCCAGTCTTTCCTTTCGCATAGAACAAGTCTACGTGTTGAGGGTATCCAGTCGTCCACATCGCGGATCGCGTACTGCCCCGTAGGAGGCAGTTCACCACTACGGGCAAGTCTTCCGTCCCCGGGTCCATCACAATCGTTTCCACGCAGGATACGACCAGGAAAAGAGCCGAAATAAGGCCTATCGCCAGTGTCCTCATATTAATGCGTCGTATTGAACTGCTGCCCCGTAACAATACTGTTCCCCCATGGATCCTGGAAGGTAACCCACAAGGTTACAGGGTCCAAAGTCTGGCCTTCCGAAACAGCTACTTGCGGAGATCCGTATGGGTATATAACGGTCCAGGCGTCATTGTCGCTCGTCCATCGATAACCAGAAGCACCCTCGCCTGTCTCCACCGCATAGTGCCCAGACCCACCATAAATATGACTGTACCCGTAATATACCCCTGGCTTCCAGATTGAGGAAATGTTTTTATAGAGATAATACTGCGTCCCTTCAAGGGTGAAATGCGCCATAATATATCCATTGTGGGAAACATAGAAATGGTACGGAAGTGCGCCCTGTGCAACTACGGAGGTATTGGTCGGGGATGTCAGATTGATATCCCCGGAACTGGTCCAAGTAACGGATGCGGAGACTGGAAGGCCCGAAATAGTATAAGAGGAAGCAAAGTTACAAGACAGAAAATTATCCCCGCTGAGCACAGGGCAATTATCTGCACCCAATAAATCGTGCGTATATCCATAGATCAATGGCTGTGACGCATACTGAGGATGCTCGTTGCCAGAAACAGCAGCTGGATCGTGAGACTGTGCATACAAAAAAGCCTCTCGAAGAGAAATCATATTATCGACATTAGAATCCACAGCGGGCGCGTTCAGAGGATCAAATGCATCGGTCCAGCAACGAAGGAAATAATCATACAAAAAACCATTCCCCCTTGAGCTCTCCATTGAAGAACATGCCGTACTAACCGACCTGTTTAGCTCGCAAAGAGGTTCAACAAAAATCCCGCTATTGCACTGCCCCATAACAATATCCATCCTCACATCAGGCAATTTATCCAGTTCAGCATCTAATTCCACCGGAGACAAAAACTGATTATTTCCCCACAAACATATACCAGATGAAGAACCGTGATCGGTAACGAAGACCAGCAGGTGGTCAATTACGGATGATTGTTCCTGAAGCAAATTGAAAACCGTCGTAATATTCTCTTTCGTCGCCGAATACTGTATGTCGTTATCTCCATCGCCATCAAAATCCAGTGGAGAACTTTTATATAGGGGTTTATCATTAAAATAGTCATACGCGTACATCATATCCAATGCGGGATTAGTTCCGTCAGCAACAAGGCAATAGATATGACTTTCATCATAGCCAAGTGTCTGGGTCAACCTTTGATAGATATATTGGCAATCATTCCAGTATCGTGAATAGTTCTTCCCCTTATTCATCCCGCCGCTGATAATAACTGCAAATAATCCCGCTGTCGAGGAAGAAAATCTGCGGCTGCGTATCAACCCAGTTGGAGCTGCTGAATCCATCACAAAAGACGAATCGTCGGTATTTGCAGAAAAAGAATAATCCCATTCTATCCCGACCACTTCTCCTTGAATACTCATCTCCACATATTCCCCGGTTTTGACATTAACAAATATGTTCACTGTTTCATATGCGGAGCCATTGATGTTCATGTCTGGCATAATCACAATCAACCATGCTTTGTAATTTGGTGATTTAAACGTTCCGCTATTCTCCGATTCAGAGATAAAGCTTCCTAACGGGCCATACTTTAAGGTTGAGCGCGCCGGGATAGGATTCTTGCTTATGAGCCAGAATCGATCCTCTCCCGCATATTTATGAATAACCGGTCTTACAATTTCCACAGCCTCAGCGGCCGTGATATCAGAACCGTCATCGTGATAGGACTCCACTTTTTCACAAGACACCAATAGCCACAGAATGGCAATTATTGGCATTGACAGCCATTTCATAGGATTTCTGTTCATAGTTTCTAATTCATTTAAGTCACAATTGTTTACAAAAATAATGTAAATTTGTATAATGTCCTACTTTTCAGAAATTATCCTGTCCTGGTACGCCGCCTATGGGCGTGACCTGCCCTGGCGTCGCAGCGGAGACCCTTATGCCATCTGGCTGAGCGAGATCATCCTCCAGCAGACGCGCATCGCGCAGGGGCAGGCCTACTGGGAACGGTTCATGGAGAGATTCCCCACCGTCGAGGCGCTGGCGGCTGCCAGCGAAGACGAAGTCCTGCGCCTCTGGCAGGGCCTCGGCTACTACAGCCGCGCGCGCAACCTGCACGCCGCCGCGCGGCAGATCGTGGCGCTGGGACATTTCCCGGATACCCTGGAAGGGATCCGGGCCCTCAAGGGCGTCGGCGACTACACGGCCGCGGCCATCGGCTCGATTGCCTTCGGCCTGCCCGCCGCCGTCGTGGACGGCAACGTCTACCGCGTCCTGGCGCGCCACTACGGCATCGCCACGCCCGTCGGCAGCACCGCCGCGAAGAAGGAATTCTCCGCGCTCGCGCAGGCGCTCCTGCCCGCGGAGCGCGCGGGCGACTTCAACCAGGGGATGATGGATTTCGGTGCGCTGCAATGCACGCCCGTCGCACCCGTCTGTCCGCTGTGCCCGCTGGCCGGGAGCTGCGCGGCCCTCGCCGCCGGCGCCGTGGACCGGCTGCCCGTCAAGGAGAAGGGCGCCGCCGTGCAGACGCGCCGCTTCGACTACGTCTATCTCCGCTTCCGTGGCCGCACCGCCATCCGCAAACGCACGCAGGGCGACATCTGGGCGGCGCTTTATGAGCCGCTGGTCTGCGACCAGCTACCGAAAGATGCCGTGCTCCTGAAATCAGGGGTAAAGCACCAGCTGACCCACCGCACCCTGCTGGTGGATTTCTATCTGTGGGAACCGGCCGAAGAACCCGTCCTCCCCGACGGCTACCGCTGGATCGACGAAGCGGAGCTCGACCGCTACGCCAAGCCCCGCCTCTTCGAACTTCTGCTGGAATCGCTGCCCTGATGCCTTATTGGCTCAGATCATAGCGGTATAGAACTTCGTCAGCAGTCAAACCGTATAACGTTTTACCATCCTCACAAACGGCAATAGACGTTACCGGATTATCCAAATGATATATGGTCTTCAGTTGGCCGTCCCACGAAAAAGCATGAATCGTAGAAGAAGCCCATCGGGAATCCTGATCACTCCCATCACTGTAAAGAGCCAAGATAATGTCATTCGTTACGGCCACCGTGATGTAATAGATTTCTTCCCCCCATATATCGGACTCAATTGCCTTGTTTATTATAGCCGCATCGTTGACATTTCTCGAGGTTGACACACTCAAGTGATCTTCTCCAAAGATATCAAAGATGTTAATTTCATCAAAGTAGAACATACCCAGACATATTTTCCTCCCGTCTGGTCTAATTCTTCTGGCACAATTTAACAACGGTTCATATTGTGTGACATAATCCCCTGCCCCAAAAGGCTGTACGGTTCTTGTGACTTTCTGATCCCTCCAATTATAGAACTTATAGGAAACTTGATCCTCGTCATAGAGTACTTCGGACAAAATAGCATCGCCAAAGGGATACGAAAAACTAGAATTTCGAAGTAGCGTTCTCCTCTCCGGTATAACTATTCGTCCATCCTGAAGAGTTTGTCCCAAATCAATCGTGAGCAGAACACCTTCATTTATCGCCGTTACATCAAGCAACACTTGACCGTCAACTCTTCTCACGCCAGAAAAGAACCCAGCGACCACTTCATTCGGCCCACGGCCTTTATGCAAAAAATCAACAGATTCCTTCGTGCTGTAATTCAAGGCCCGGAAACAATTCTGAGTTTGGCTGATCAGTTTAATAATAACTATAGAGTCTACAACGCAGGCTAATCCCCCTGCGGCTTCCAGATTGTTTCCGCCAACGGAATCAATCGCAGTCAAAGCAACGACCTCCTCAGGCACGGAAGATACAACCTTGCGGCCAATTTCATATACCCTGTCGGCCTCATTACATGAAACGAGAACAAGTATGCAAATGCAAACAGCAATAAGATTCTTCATATGATACCGCCTTCATCTAAAATAGTCCCCACAAGTTACAGCGCCAACTTGCGGGGATTCTCTTAATTCTATAAATTGCTTTAACTTACTAAAACTAGTATCTCCGGGAGCACTTGGCTTTAGGCCCATCATAATGCCCAGGTAATACCGTACAAGACGCACAATTCACATAGTTGCCTTCCTCGCCGAACCCCGCAGACCAACACGGGACTTTTTCTGTTCCACCACTTCCTCCTCCATCATTAACAATAATATCCTTTACGACCTCATATAATACCGGCAGTATCGGCAAAAGCCCTTCCCATCCATCATTTGCTCTCGCAGGAACAACACTCGTCATCAGTACTCCGGCCGCAAGAAACGCCACAATTCCACCCTTCAATTTCTTCGTTTTAGTCTTTTTCATTGTTTGTAAGATTTAAAGGTTGATAATTAAGGTTTGTCGATTATTTCGCGGTGAAACATCTTCATCAGTCGCTTATTACCTACTGGATCTAACGGTAGTAGCACCTTTCCTGCGCCGTCGACTGTCATGGCATAAAAACGCGGGTGTGACAAAACCAGTGGATTATCATGCGCGAAGGTATGGTCCAGATCCAAATAGACGGGGAAAGGCAGTTCTATCTGCTGAAGGTGTTCGATGATTTCCGCTTGCTCCGATCTGGCGGTTGAAAGGAGAAGGATGGGGACAAAGGCCCGCGTCTCGGCCGACAGCCGGAACATGTCGCCATAGCGGACAAAACGCGAGATCCTGCACTTGCTGCATTCCGTCGAATCGACAAAGACGATGAATTTGGTCTTGGTGCGCAGAGAATCCGGCATCGGAAAGACTTCGCCATCCTGGACACAGGCAACCCGTTCAGGAAATACGACCGTGCTCTTCATCAGCTTCGTCACCCGCGTAGCCAACCGGAGACCCTTACAACCGGTTGAGAGTGTTGCAAGGAGACAAAGCGTAGCGAGAATCAGGAGCCGGCGCATGGGTTAAGTCATTCGTTTTTCACACAAACACCGCGAATGTAGAAAAAAAAAATTAACTTCCACAACAGTTCCACTCGAAATCCCTTTTACCCGATTCCAGACAGGACAGCCCGACATAAATGCTGCCGATGTCCCCGCGCCGGGAGGTGCAGGTGTGCGGACGTATAGGAAGGAAAGGATAGCGGGGCCCGGCGAGGGCAGCGGTGCGGATGAGGAGACGGAGCGGAAAGATGCGACAGCATATTTCCGAGACGTCGACGAAGGCGCAAGACGGCGTGTGTTTGACGACCGTTAGACGGCTCCGGAGGAGACGGCTATGAGGGAGGAGTTAGCCGTCCAGCAACCGAGACGGATAGCCCCGCCCTTTCCCGACGTACGTCCGCGCACCTGCACCTCCTGGCGTAGGGGATTGGGGAAAAGGATTCGCCGGTCAAGCCGGCGCATGACGGGAAAAGGCCTAGATAAAGCGGCCGTCCTTCATCGTGAGGATGCGGTCGCAGAGGGCCGCCAGCTCGGGATCGTGGGTCACGATCACGATGGTCTGCCCGAGGCGCTCGCGCAGGTCGAACAGCAGCTTGTGGATTTCCTGCTTGGTGGCGGAGTCGAGGTTGCCGGTGGGCTCGTCGGCGAAGAGCACGGCCGGGTCGTTGACCAGGGCGCGCGCGATGGCGACGCGCTGCTGCTCGCCGCCCGACAGCTCGGAGGGCTTGTGGTCCAGCCGGGCCTGCAGGCCGACTTCGCCGAGCAGGCGGACGGCCTTGCGGCGCGCCTCCTTCATCGGGACGCCCGCGATCAGCGCGGGAATGAGGACGTTCTCCTCGGCGGAGAACTCCGGCAGGAGGTGGTGGGCCTGGAACACGAAGCCGATGCGGCGTCCGCGGAAGGCGGCCAGCGCGTCGCCCTGCAGGCGCAGGACGTCCTGGCCGTCGACCAGCAGGCTTCCGCCGTCCGGGCGGGACAGCGTGCCGAGGATCTGCAGGAGGGTGGATTTGCCGGCGCCGGACGCGCCCATGATGGACACGATTTCGTGCGCTTCCGCGCTGAAATCGATCCCCTTCAGGACCTCCAGGGTCCCGAAACTTTTGCGGATATCGCGGGCTTCGATGATCATGGACCAAAGGTAGCAATTATTTGTTAACTTTGCGGCCGATTCCGGGGTGTGGCGCAGTTGGCTAGCGCATCTGGTTTGGGACCAGAGGGTCGCAGGTTCGAGTCCTGTTACCCCGAAACAAAAAAAAGACAG
>JAEEGL014078931.1_pt1 | contig 15519 bp, 12 predicted proteins | sample 9134231 | NCBI WGS metagenome assembly JAEEGL01 (sample SAMN16246548, study PRJNA631951) | gut metagenome | biome: gut microbiome; feature: rumen; material: fiber-attached | host: Bos | place: Iran: Karaj | collected 2018-10
CGGGTCCCCATCCAGCCACTTCTCAAGCAAAGACAATTGTTTGTCGAGCGTCTTTTGAAGAAGCCCCACGATTTTATCATGAAATCGGGCTTCTGTCCAATCCAGGGCCTGTTCAAGAACGCTTGCAATCCAACATGGGGAAAGAATGGAAAACCAATCACTGAAATGGGAATAGTCCTTTGTGGCATCGAGATATTTGATTGCCAGCCGGTAGCCTTCATCCATCAAGTTGAACAATCTGATTTCCTCTTCTGCAAATCTTGGCCTTCTTCCTTCGGCACTGCCGCGGAAAAAACCTGCCGCGATTTCCCAGACTGTATCTACATGGTTTTCACAGGCGTCCTCTAAATACTCTTTGAAATACTCAGTGCGGCTGAACTCGGAAAACAGGGGGCCGGAAACAAACATGGTCAGAAGTTCAGAAGCTTTCTTCGTCATCTTCTCCCTGTCTCTATCGCTTTCTGGCAAATAACGAAGAAGAATATGAGCGCAATCCAAGCATCGGGTTGACCATAGCGGGTAGCGCCAGGAGAAGATCTCTGTTTCAAGCAGCAGCTTTTGTATAAGACTGTCAAGATAATTCCTTTCTTCTGATGATAATTGATCACTGCCATCCAGGCAGCCGATCAACAGCTGGAAGTCTTTATACAGGTGGCTGTGTCCCGATTGATGATCGATTTTCCGGATAAAGGATTTTATCTCTCTTTTAAGTATCGACTTTTTCATGACTGGTGGTTGCATCTCGATTGTTCAAATTTACACAATTAAAATAAGAAGTCAAGCAGGAGTTGGATAAAGACATTATAATGACTATATTTACAACAATATGGAGCCTTTTTCATGTGAATGCCATCATTAATGATTATCTAGAACGATTTTAGCCGATTATAAATGACAATCATTGTTAAAGACGAAGAAGGGCTGGGAAATGCCCTGATGATGGACGGGTATACGGATCCGCAGATATGTGGCGCCTATGACGCCATCCGAGATCAGTTCCGGGAGGCCGCCGTTCTGGTATTCTCAGAAATCATGGGGGAGACCCTGCCGGATCGTATGATCGTGAATACGGCACATAGTTTTCGAGAAGATCCGGAAACGGCTGGAATTGCCGCGCTTGCTTCTTTCAATTCTATGTTGAGCTGCGACGGTCTTCTGGTTTTCAATGTCCATGAGAATACAATCAAAGGCTATCTGACTAGAGATGAAGGAGAGATCGGGCAATTCCGGTCGACTGTGATTCATGAGATGATGCACGCTGCTGACCTGCCTGAACTGACCAGAAAGAACCATACGTTGCTGGTGATTAATAAGCAGATTGCCCAGTTAGCGCATCATGAATCTTTCGGTATGCGTGATGAGTATCCGCTGATAGCTTTGTTCAACCTTATGAATATGCTCGGACACAACAGGGCGGAAGGAATTGCTTTGCTGGGAGAACATATTCTTACAGAGCAAGAGTTTACCCATTATTCCGATGCGCCGCTTGTTTTCGAGAAGGCTTTTGAATTGACCATGCTTAACGCTGACAAATGGCTCTCTCACATCAAGGCGGATGATCCTCCCACGAAGAAGCTGGTGTGGAGAATGGCTTATTATTCGGCACCAGTCATCCTTTTGAAGGTATTGTCCATTCGGGGTGACGTGGATGAATCGGTTTGCGAAAGAGTACAGGCGGGTTTCCAGACGGGAGTTTATGACTTGTCTGACGAAGAAGTGAGACATGTTCTCAAAGCCGCATTGTCATTAAGCATGCAGGACTTTATCGGCGGATTATTGCAATTGGGAGATGATGTGGCCCCTATCTGGCCAGTATTGCGATTCTGCGCCCAGCTGCAAGGTGATTTGAACCAGGCAAACATGCTCCACTTCATTCGTATGGTACGTTCTCCTGAATCCGTGGAAACATTCAATCAGGCGATGGACGTCATCATGGGGGTTACCATTCCGGAATCTGAACTGGACGAAATGTACAGCGATTTCATGCAGAGTACTTTCGATGCTGGAGAAAATGCGGAACTGAAGGAAAGGGTCATGCGGTTGTATTCCGTGATGAAGACGACTGCGGATTCGAAGGATAAAAGCATAGCTATGTGGGCTTTGACCTATTTCTTCGATGATCAGGACTTGATACACGATGATATCCCCGGGCTAGGATTGGTTGATGACATGCTTGTCATGGATCAAGCGTTACGGGTCTTATCGGTGAAATGAGGCCCGCCTCGTGAAAAATAACACCCGGATACTTGCAAGGAAGCCGATTATTGGTTATTTTTGTTTACTTGTAGGAAGTAACATCCGATGCTGCTGCAATTCGTTATAAATGGACTGATAACCGGCTTGCTCTATTCGCTTCTGGCGATAGGGTTCGCGTTGGTCTATAACACGACGCATATTTTCCATATCGCCGCTGCGGGCATCTATGTGTTTGCGGCATACATGTTTTGGTGGCTTGGGGTGAAGTGTAGTCTGCCGCTCGTGTTCGCAGCGGTGTTGGCCATTCTGCTGACCATGGGCCTGAGTCTTCTTACAGAATTGGGCGTTTATCGTTCCTTACGGAAAAAGAAATCCTCGCTCAACGTCATCATGATTGCCTCCATCGGCTTGATGACCGTGATTGTCAACCTGATTGCCATGGTTTTCGGAAACGAAACCAAAGTGGTGGATAGCGCGGTCCATCGGATTTTTCAGCGTGGAGCACTGATCATTACAACCCCGCAGTTATATCAGGTTATTGTTGCTATAGCATCCATCGTTGTTTTTATGGTTTTGCTTGACCGCTCGCGACTCGGGTTGAAGATTCGTGCTGTCAGCGCAGATGATTCTTTATTCGAGGTGTTGGGATACAATAAACAATCGGTTTTTTCTTTCTCCTTCCTGGCCAGCGGGCTGTTTATCGGTCTGGCGAGCTGCTTGGCGGTTTATGACTCGGGGATGGATCCCAACATGGGTATGACCGTTCTGATCTACGCCATGGTGGCTATGATTATCGGTGGAAGCGGGCGGTTCGGGACTTGCGTACTCGGGGGGCTTCTGCTTGGCGTGCTGCAATCCCTGACGGTGTTCTGGTTCGCTTCCAACTGGCAGAATGCCATCACGTTCGCCCTTCTGCTGGGATTTCTGTTCCTTCGCCCGCAAGGCATTGCCGGCTATAAGCAGAGAGTGGTGTGACAATGGAATATGTTTTTCATATTCTCATTATGCTGAACATCTACATCATGTTGGTGCTCAGTGCCAATCTGACTGTGGGTATGGCAAACCTGCTTACGATGTGTCAGGCTGCGTTTTATGGGATCGGAGCATATGTCGGCACATTCTTCCTGATGCGCTTTCATTGTCCTTTCCTTGTGATTGTCGCGGCAGTTTCCCTGCTGACGGGATTATTCAGTTTTCTGGTATCCTATGCCTCCGTCAAATTGAAGGGTGATTACTTCGTCTTGGCGACCATGGGGTTCCAGTTGATTATTTATACGATTCTGTACAATTGGACTTCGGTAACCAAGGGACCCTATGGTATCCGGGGCATTCCCGGTATCCGCTTGTTTGGTTTATGGGAGCTCTCCGGAGTTTACGCCTTTCTGGTTTTTTCCATCGTTCTGGCGGTTTTGACCATATTGCTTTTCAACAGCATACATAATTCTCCTTATGGACGCGAGCTGAGGGCGGTCAAGGCCGATGAGTTGATGGTTCAGTCAATGGGGCGCGATACCGCGGCCGCCAAGTCCTGGGCTTTCTTCATCTCCGCCACTGTGGCGGGGGTGGCGGGTGTCCTGTATGCCTCCTATGTCACTTACATCGACCCGACCAGTTTCACTCTTAATGAGAGTATCTTCATCATCAGCGCTCTTTTCATCGGGGGGGTCGGAAATATCAAAGGACCTGTTCTCGGTGCCTTGTTTGTCATACTTCTTCCGGAACTGCTGCGCTTCGTTGGACTCCCGGATTCCATCGCCGCCAATCTGAGACAGATTATCTATGGTCTGTCGCTTGTTCTCGTCGTTTTCTTCCGCCCCCAGGGCTTGTTAGGCAAAGTTGTGATGAAGTAGTTGTATGTTCCTGGAGATTAAGAATATTAAATTGAGCTATACGAACGCCCTTAACGAGACGTTCAATCTGCTCAAAGGTGTTAACTTGCATGTTGATGCAGGAAAGGTTACCGCACTGATGGGGGGCAACGGCTCTGGGAAGACCACGCTTTTCAACATTATCTCCGGCTTTGAAAAAAAGTATTCCGGAGATGTGCTCTTTGAAGGAAATAATCTGAACAAGATTTCTCCGCACAGGATTTCCTTGATGGGGATTGGCCGGTTGTTTCAAGGCGGGCAGCTCCTGGATGGACTTTCTTTGATGGAAAACATGAAGATCGCCTCTGATGATGAGACAGGAGAATTGCCTTTCTACAGTCTCTTCCACAAGAACAAGGTTGCGGAGACGGAACGTCGCAAGGAAGAACAGGCCAAACAGATTCTCGCCCGTGTCTTTGGAAAAGAATGCAAGTATTTGAAGATGCTTGACAGAAACGCTGCTGATTTCTCTTATGGCGAGCAGCGCCTCTTGTCTTTGGCGCGCCTTCTGATGGGGAATGACAGGCTTCTTCTGCTGGATGAACCCACTTCCGGGGTGAATCCCGTCTACATAGCAACCATTCAGAAGATTATTCGCGAAATGGTGGAAAAGGACGGGATAACTGTTCTTCTGATTGAACATAACATGCAGTTCGTCCGGGATGTGGCTGACACCTGCGCCTATCTGAGTGACGGAGTCATCTCCAAGGTGGGCGCTAAGATGGAAGTCTTGGATGACAAGAATGTCAGAAACAGTTATCTGGGCCTATGAGAGAGTTGTTAAGAGTCTCGTCCCTTTGGGGCGGATACAAGGAGGAGGTCGATGTCCTTCAGGGGATTGATATGTCGGTACAGGACGGGGAGACGGTCGGTATCATCGGCTTGAACGGGTCTGGCAAGTCCACACTAGGAAAGGCGATTATGAACATGATTCCTTTTCGGAAGGGGAGAATCAAGTTCAACGGAGAAGATGTTACAGGGCTGTCCACCCATGAACTTGCACGCAAGGGCTTGGCCATCATGCAACAGGGAGGCCAGGTGTTTCGGAATCTGTCCGTGTGGGAGAATATGGAGATTGCATTTGCTTCCGGATCCTCTTTGTCTCGGATTAAGGATGCTTTTCCTCTTTTGCAGCGTCCTAAACGCGAACTGCAGCATCTGATGGCCGACAAGTTGAGTGGAGGTCAAAAGCATGAGCTGGCTCTGGTGATGGCATTTGCATCCGATCCGAAGCTGATTATCCTTGACGAGCCTAGTGCCGGTCTTTCGCCTAAGGCGGTCGAGGAGATGTATGGGACACTCCGGGCGATGCGTGAACGGATGAAGTTTACTGTTCTGCTGATTGAGCAGAATGTTGCAAAGGCCCTGTCCTTTTGTGATATGTGTCATGTCTTACAGCAAGGGAAGGTGATTGAGTCGGTCATGCAGTCCGATTTTCATTCCATTGACAGAATAATGTTTAATAAGATAGGTTTATGAAAAGGATTACCGTTTTATTGTTTTTAGTGTGCGCATTGACTGCCACCTCATGTCATCGTGACAAAAACGTCGTTGTCATCGGTGGCGCATTGTCTTTGACTGGAGACAATTCTCTTCAGGGTAACAGAGGTTACAACGGGATGATGCTCGCCGTTGATATGGCGAATGAGGCGGGTGGTATCAATGGGAAAAAGGTCAAGCTGGTGGCTGAAGACACTCAAACTTCCGCCAAAGGCGCCATAAATGCATTGACAAAGTTGGTCCGGATAAATAAGGTTGCGGGTGCTATCAGTACGGGAGATGTTGAATTCCAAGCTATCAATGATATCACCGGCAAGGAGAAGGTTGTCACATTGGCGACAATCTGCTCCGGCATGTTGGAGAATAACCGCAGTCCCTATCTATTCCGCTATTGTTTCAATGAAAAGATTCAGGATGCCATCCTGATGCGCTTCGTGAAGGAAGAGATGAATGAGAGCGAAGTGGCATTGTTGTATCCGAACAATTTGTGGGGAAAGGAAATCGAACAGTACAACGAAGAAGGAGCCAGAGAGGCGGGTGTTTCGATTAGCATCAAGGAGACATATGATCCGAATTCCTTTGATCAGAAAGGAGTTGCGACGAAGCTTTTCAGTCAGAATCCAAAAATCGTATGCGCACGCGGTTTCGGGAGCGGATTTGAAGCCGTTCTGCGTTATCTGAGCGAGCTGGGCTTTCAAGGGACGATTATTGGTGATATTACGATTTCACTTCCTGGCACGATCAACAACACGAAGGGAATCGCAGAGGGTGCATACTTTGTTTCTGTCGATCTGAAGCCTGCGGGTGACAGCTACACCGACAAGTATAAAGAATCTTACTTCAAAAAATACAACGAAGAGTCTTCTGTCTGGGACGCTCTTGGATTCGATACCTGCAAGTTCTTGATTGAGGCCTTGAAGACGGCGGACAAAGAGAATATTTCCCTTCAGGATGCGATGTTCTCTACGAAAGATGTCGAATTGCTCTTAGGGAATAACAGATTCGAAGGATCCAACGACGTTCAGTTTGAGATGTCCGTTTTCAAGATTGTAGACGGCGGTGTTGAGGTTGTCCGCTAATTTCAGAGAATATGGAGAACAAGGAGCTTCTCTACAGCCTTTATCAGTCAGTTTCGCAGCTTCGCTTCATCGATGTCAATAATAGGTCGAGAAGTATTTTGGATACCATAAAAGGCGCTTATAGGGGTGTCTTCGGTCGGGAGTATGTGAATAATGATCAGGAGATTATTGCTGAGGAAGTCAGACGTGATATCAAGGTCAACGGTGTTTTTCGGAAAGATAATGATGAAACGAGTTTCTATGATTTCTTAAAGAATCATCACTGTTGTTGGATTGATTTTATCGGCTGTGATTCCTTTTCTTCCAGGTTCAAGACACAGGTTTTCTTCTCCAATGTCTCCATGACGAGACAGGACGTGAAAAGGAAGAGAGTCTTTTTGAATGAATACAATGCTCGATTGCGGCAAGGAGTTCCGGTTGATGTTTTTGTACAATTATTCTTTATTTCGCCAGACTCGTTCTACAGTTTGGGCGATCAAAGGTTGTTAAAAAGCATTCAAGAGAGGGGGCTTCTGATCAGTTTTGATCCCGCATGCCCCTCCAGCAATGACCCGTCCCAGAGTGTTTCTGGTTTGATTACGAAGTATTTTGACTGCCCCCGTGTTTTGAAGGAGGAGGAAGTCGATGAGCTGGGATTCGACAACATGGACTATTCGGAAGTGTCATTGAAGAATGAAATCTCCAAGTTCCTCGTATCCATCCAAGATGGCAGCCCCGCCTCTCCTTTTGCTCAAAAGATCGCGCTTCTGAACAGATCTTTGCATGAGGAAGTCAAATATTTGTATTTTTTCCCCATGCATGGCGCAGATGGCGCAATCGGACTGTATTGTTATGGCGCAAATACTATGTTAGAGAGGGAGGAACGCCGGGAATTGTTGGTTTTCGCCTATAACATCCTATCCCCATTCGTGTCAGCATATAAGTCATCCTGGGAGAACCAGCAGATTGTCCAGGAAGCTGTCAAGTCGGCCATCTCGGCGATTATGTCTCGGAATATGAGCCATAACCTGGGAAGCCATTGCATGCATTATACGAGAACGGCGCTCGAGAACCTGGCCGGCAGGGCTTACGGGCACGGTCCTGACCTTCGAGGCGCGGCCAAACTGATGGCATATATCCAGGCGCGGATGGATTTTGTCGCTACGATGGTATCCGGAGAGGTCTTCCCCTATGGCGCAGTCAATTTCAAGTCGCAGATACTGGATGTCCTGACCATTGATGATTTTTCGAAAAGACATTATCCTTCATCCGATACGGCTACCATTTACCGACGGATTAAAGAGAACAATATCCAGAAAGAACTGGAAACTGTATCTCAGTTCCTGAAGAAATTAAGGAATGATCCGAAAGCTGAAGTTCGGGAGTCCGTTCTGAAGAAGGCGGTTTCCCAAACAGAGGGTTTGATTGCTTCGCTGGGGGCGATCACTCTTGATGACTCCTACTTGAGGACTACGAATTTCTTGCTGGAAAATCTGATTAAGTCGGAGCATTTTTACAGGGATGATATTCCGGTGCAAAGTCAGGGGAAGCATTTTTATCTGTATGTCAGATATAACAACAAACTTTTCACAGGAGCGGCGATCAAACCAACGGTCATAAGACCCAAGATAAGGCAGGCCGAACGTATCATCAAGAAACTAGACGCGTATTCGAATTCGCGTGGGTCTTCTGAAAAGAATAATGAGATTTGGCTGTTCTTGGGACAACTTCAGAATAGAAGACTCCAAGATCCGGATAATCAAGGCAGGAGAATCCGGGATGTCTATAAGACCTCGTTGCGGAGAAATGCTTTGAAGCCAAGAATCAAGGAGGAGATGGAATTGCTCCGGCAGTCTGTTGCACACTATTCCCGTCTGTTGACCCAATACGATCAGGATAACTCGGTAAAGGCGCAGCTGGCGAACTTGAGCATAGCCATGCCTGGCGGCATCATGTCCACGCATGCTTTTTTCAATATTCTTGAGAATCTGATTCGTAATTCTGCAAAGCACCGTATCAGTGATTTGAAAGGCAACGACCTTGTAACGACGATTGACATAGTCGAAGTTCCCGATAAATCCGAGTATCAGTTTACCATTTACGACAATAAAGCGAATGCGGGTATTGTCATCCCGATCATCGAGAAGCAGCTGTGCGAACTGCGCGTGTTGAATAAGGAAGATTCTTCAATCAATAAGAAAAGCAAAGGTATCAAGGAAATGTTGGTGTCAGCTCTTTGGTTGAAGGCGAACGAGAGGAATTCCAATTATTTTGACTTGCTGATCGATATTGAGCAAGAAGACGGTTTCAACAAGGTTGAAAAGATCAAGAATTACGCGTTCGAGTTGCTTGGGGTTGATGATGAGGGGAATCCTTCAGAAGCCCCTGACGCGAATATGGGTTTGCGTTTTACGCTTCCCAAGTTTGAGTATTTTACGACACTGACTCTTGAGTCACAGGGGCGTTCGACACCGAGTTTGATCCGTTCGATCAAACAGCACCCCATTCACGCTGATATCATTCAAGTACCTCAGAGATCATATCTGGAAGACGCGAAAAAATGGTTCCCCCGTTTTGTCTCTTCCGATGACCTGCTCGATCCGGTTGAGGTCGATGCGCTGAAAGCATCCGTTGCCGGCAGTATGGAGGAAGGAACGGATTGTGAGGCGGTAAAGAAGTTATATGGCATCATGAAGAGGCGATTCGGAAGAATTGTCGATGACCATGTCATCGTTTTTGATGAAGACGGAACCAGGGCAAAGGCCTACAGCCCCGAAAGTCTCATTTATTTCAGACGTCATTTCAGTGAGAAAAATGATTTTTCCGACGGCCTCCGCTATCTGTATGCCGATTCTGTTTCCGGAGGTAATTTTACTGTGACGCTCAAGGATATCTTCTTGGATGGGATAGAGGAGAATGGACAGTTCAAAACGTGGAAAGACAGGTACAATGCATTGAAGATAGCAGAGTCGGCGATGACCCGCATCACGCTCATTGATGAACGACTTTCCAATGACAGAAATGAATTGGAACTTACGATGAAGAACATCCGCGTACTGAACTTGAATCCTGAGGCACAGGATGAGAGTCAGATCTGGTCGGGAAATTCCTTTAAGGACAATGACGATTATACGCTTTTCCTCTCCATCCATCTCGGCTTGATAGAAAAAGTTATCGAAAATGATGATAACTGGTTCATGAGACAGTATAAGGAGGCCGGCGCAAAGACAAAACGCGTTGACCGTGCCAGATTCTTTATGGATCTGCTGAGAAAGAAGTTTGGAAAAGACAAGGAGATTTTCATTTCCATCCACTCTGGCAGAGGTAATTACAGTTATGAGTTGGAACACTCTTTGAAGTCTTATCCTTTCATCAATCTTTCCGCTCTTGAAAGTGTTTTTTCCAATTCAAAGTATCTGCTTTCCCAGTTGTTCTACAATACGATTTATATTGGCAAGGGGGAGTATAACAAGTATTAGAGCAGTTTATATATGCGTAGAATAATAGTAGTTACTACGAAAAAGATTCCGGTCGACTTCTATGACGAAGAACTCTCCAAAAGGATTGGGGCCGAGGAGTTGGGCGGGTATGTCGTGGATAACCTGATGATCCATCAGGAGTGTGCGGATTCCTGTATCGAGGATTATCTTTCAGGTTACGAACAAGATAACCTGCCGGGAACGGTGCGTAGTTTTTTGAATCGTCAACGATTGATGCCTATCTTCAAAAGAGTCCTTGGTGAGAATCAGGAGTATATCCTTTATATTACCCTATGTATCAGTCGCAACCTCCTGCAGGGGAGTTTGAAAGCCAAACATGGGTTTGTCGCCAAACTTGTCGAACTGGCCAGGCGGGATGCCATCATTCAAGGTGACGATCAGGTGTTCATCATCGCACATGATAAGGACTTGGGTACTGAGGACATTGGCTATTATGACAGAAAGCATTGTCGGGGGGCGCTTGCCGGCGTCGCTTCCGATGATATTTTCTGTTATCAGCATAAGATGGGACATCAGGTTTATGATGATTTTATCTGTCATTTGTCCGACGATGACAATGACCTCTTCCCTATATGTAAAAATCTTTTTACCGGTTTCTTCGATTGAAGCGATGAGTGGGATAAACATCAATTTCGGACGCGTCGAGTATCTAACCTGTGACATCCACCATGCCAGGATTGCGCAGGAGTTTGTCGCCAAACTGCATTTTGATGCGGATTTGACTGCTCCGGCTCTTTTTGGCACCCAATTCATATCGACTCCGTTCGATCTCTTCCTCCGTATTGACCGACTGTTTTCCGGACATTCTCAAGAGATTTCCGTAATCATTGACTATCAGTCGATTCTGAATCTCAAAGACAAAAGTCAGAGGAAGGATTACTTCAGTGTTATTAGAGACACGGTTCTCTGTTTTCCCGAAGTGGGTTTCTTTTTTGACGAGACCGTTTGGGAAAAGAACCCTTGTAGCGTTTCAGATTTCTTTGAAAAGGTATCAATGGGGAGCAAGATTTTCAAGGATTTTTCTGGAGATGTTGATTTTTCTCTTCATTCATTCCGTTTTCTCCCGGAACAGCGGGGAATCCTTTCATACGTTAATATTCAAGAGGAAAGTGTCTGTTTTAACGAAAACAAGTATTGGCGGGACCAAGAGGAAAAATGGAATCCTCTCAAGTTCATTTTGTTGGGAAGGAAGAATTTGTTTGACGCATCCAATCTGAGATGCCTGTTCAAGCGTCATAAAGCCGAAGAACTCAATCTGAAGCAGAATTTCTTCGATATGCAGAATTCCCGCTTCTCCAATCTCGCGTTATGTGTGGAAGAAGAAAGGGGGCAGAGCATGTTCAACTCATTGGCCTTGTTTTTAAATGGCTTCCGAGTCCGCCCTATAACAAGTTCCTACGAACTGAAGCAGGTTAATCAAGATAGCAGTGGAGAGCATACTCCTAAGTTGATTCTGAGGGACTATGATCTTCAGTTTCCGGATGCCCCGGCAGAGTCTTCGGACATCAAAAATGCCCGCCTTTGGAATTTTGATTCTTCTGAATTAAAACCACGGTCTGTCCTCCATTGTTTGAGAGAATCAATCAAGATTCGTAATCTGAAAGAAAAAGGGTGGAATCCAGTGAAGGCTTTCCGGGAGGAGTTCAACCGCAACACTTTGTGGCACTATCAGAAGGACAGTGATTATTGGTCAAATCTTAGTGAAGTTAAAACCTATTTTGTTTCAAAGGGGTTCCAGGATAGAGAAGGCAGGACGAGACTGTTCTTTGAATTGCCGGTGAAGCAGCCGATTAGTGAAATCAAAGAGCGGCTGAACCATTGTCTGGTTCTGCCGGGACTGAATAAGCCAGTTTCAGGACTCTATTCCCCATTCCATAAAATTCCTTTGATTGAAGAAACGTACCGGAAGGTCCAAACAGGGGAGAGCAAGCATCCGATTATAACCAAAAGAACCACGACCGAAGGTCATAGCGTTCCTTTGGATCTTTATAATCTGGCGAAAAATATGGTAGGAAGAGCGGAAGCATATTATGACGAATCCAGGTTTGTTCATGCTGTCATTGTGGCGAATGAGGCCATTGAAATCATGAATGGATTCCACCAGGCTCTTTCCTTGCGGGCCTATCGCTGTCAGGCGTTGGCAGAGAATGCGGTTGCCGCGAATGTTCTGGGAACCGATGAAAATGACTTGGCTATCGATACGGATTTCCGCTTGAAAAGGATTGTCAGTCAGGTGCTTAGATTGTCTTCTTTGGGAGACGAAAAGGGCAGAAAGAGCCAGAATACGCTTAATCAGGTTTTTAATGACATCCGTCTTTTCTGTCAGGAGAAAGAACACTTTCAGGCAGAAAACGTCGTAATCCGGGAGATTGGCCATTTGAATGAAGGTTTGTTTTTTAAAAGACGATGATGCAAATGCGGCTTTTTAAACATATTTGCAGGTTTTTCCCTGTCTGGGTATGCCTTGTCGCCTTGTGTGTCGCCGCTTGTCTGGCGGAGCAGGGTAGTTGGTGCGTTGCGAAGATTGTCGGCGGCATTTCGCTGTTTGTGATTCTTTTATTGTTGATATTCAAACCCATGAATGCCGTGTATGGTTTAATGGGTACAACGGGCAGCATTCACTATTTTTTCGTTACTTTCCTGATTATATCAGCCCTTTTTTCGGGAATCTATTATTGGGGGTTCTTCTGGAATGCCGGAGTCTCATATGACGTGAATCAGCCACATATTGAGTTTGGCGTTTTCAGCGATGCTGACAGGGATACTCTTACAATCGCCATCCATAGGAATACACCGATTATTATGAATGGAAAGGGAGAGCCCGATGCCTATGTCATTGACATGGAGGAGTTGCACTATCAACGAGTTCTTTTATTGGACGTCATCAGTAATACGGTGATGACGTCACTTATGCAGTCACCGACGGAGTTGTTTTCTGCCGCGGCAACATACAACAGATCGCAAGATCTGTCCAATCGCTCACCGGAAGCTGTGCTGCCTTCTGATGTTCAGTTACAGGAAATGAATATTCAGAAAGCACAGGCTTTCCATGTACTCCTCGTCTTCCAGATTCTCATATCCTGGATCTTCTTCGGCGTTTTCATTTCGCTGTTATACAGCAAGTTCCGTTACCAATCCTAATACTGATATGACACAACTCAGAACTGAAGCCGAAACCATTCCTCAAGACCTCCGCACCAAACTTTTCCTGGACCTTGATATTCCTGTTGAAAAGGCGGACGCTTTCCTGCGTGACATGGAGCTGAATCCGCAGAAGATTCCGGACTATATAAAGCTGCTTTCTTTGCATCTGGATGAGACGGTCCGGACTGCGGAAGACCGGTTTGCGGGCGAGATCAGACAGACATCCATCCAGCGGATTCATGACTGGGAGGAAATAGTCGGTCCTGCCTCCATCCGGGAAATCGTGGCCATGAGCAAGCAGTGGAGTGTTTCTGTCGACAAACTGATCAATCGGAAACTGACGCCGGAGCTGATCAAGGCCATGCTGGATGAGTTCATCATCGGGCAGGAGGAGTACAAGATCCAGCTGTCTCTGGCTTTCTTCACTTACCTGATGAAAAAGACGCGCCACGGGACGCTTCCTAAGAGCAACCTGCTGGTATGCGGGCCCAGCGGTTCCGGAAAGACCTATGGAATGCAGGTCCTGTGCAGCCTTTTCAATGTTCCTTTTACCATCATCCATTGCAACAATCTGGTACAGGAAGGCATCGTGGGGGCGTCGCTGACGGATGCGTTCACGTCGCTCCTTGAGAAGTGGCCCGAAGATGACATCAAGTATGCTCTGGTCTGTTTTGACGAGTTTGACAAACTATTTGAGAAACGTCGTGGAAATGATGATGGCGGGGTCTATAACGCTCGGGTTGTCAACGAGATGCTGAACATTATCGACGACAAAGGAGAAGTGGAATTCAAGAGAAACTTCAGGAATGACAGCGAACGGATTTCCGTTCCGACGAACAAGATGATGTTCGTGTTCGCCGGCGTCTTTGACGGTCTTCGGAAAAAAGAGGAGAAGATGCCGCCCATCGGGTTCAATTCGGTGGCTCCCGAAGGGGAAGAGAAAGAACTGACCGCCGATGATTTCATCCGTTTCGGCATCAAGCCGGAAATCATGGGACGGATCCAGAACTTCGTCGTCATCGACGCTTTGTCTGAGGAGGAACTGATTCGGCTCTTCGATATGGGCATGTCCTCTCCTTTTGCCGAATTCGAGCGGTATTTCGCTTACAACGACATCCAGGCCATCCTTACGGACGAAGGAAAGCGTACGCTTGCGAAACTGGCCAGGGAGCGCGGGCTCGGCGTCCGCGGCCTGAAGAGCCTTCTTCACCAGGCTCTCCTGGAGGATATGTACGATTTGGAAGTGGGGGAGGAGCGGGTTTTGAACATAACCCGGCAGTATATTTACGACAACTTAAAGTAGTTTGCCATCATGGACGGTTTTATTTTTGACATCCACAGTCTTTGGAAGGATATCCTGGAAAGAAGCAAAGAGTCGGATAACCCGGATCTTGCGGGATTCCCTGATTACTTGGAAAAGAAATACCCGGGGGAACCGGAACTGGAAGAACTCACCTGCTATAAAGAGTATCTTTCGCAATTCGTTCTCAACGAGGAACTCTGTGGAAAGGAGTTCCTGAACGACTGCGACATGTCCCGGGACGAATGCATACTGCTCCTGAAACTTGTTGCGGCCTCTTCTTCATCCACGTATGAAGTGGCCTACTTGAAAGACGTAGACAAGTTGGAGCTGACCATCCATGTGACGAGCGGGGGGCAGAGCATTACAAAGAAGCTGCAGGAAATATGGAGTTTTCAGGTCTATACTCTGTATCAGATCTATCTGGAGGAACAGCTTCATCTCGAGTTTCTCCTTGCCAGTGGAGAACGGGTGGCTGAAGGTGAGAGAAAACAGCGCTTGTCCATCTTTGAAAAAGAGATGGCCCGTTGTATATTTGACCTGCATGGCATATCCGGCGGGCGTGGCAGCGTAGTCAGCATCGATGATCAGTTGGATGACCTGCTGAATAGCTAGGCCCCCTTCCTTACAATTTTAGTTCCTGCTTGAACGTCGTGCGGGAATTGTAATCTCCGTGGACTGTTACGGAATGGGTTTTGGCATCAGGGAAAAGTAGTACCCGGATGCCGTCAGGGGATGTTTCCCGGACGACACCGCCGTTGACGCGCCAGTAGAGGCGTCTCACTTCGGAATTGTCGATCTTCACCCAAGGACCCTCCTTGCCTTCAAGGTGGAGGTCGACGGGTGCGGTTTCCATCTGCTCGGCAAAGAATTCGGCCATCTTGTCTGCAATGTCGTAAAGCTGGGAGTAGATGATCGAATCGGCATCGTTCAGATGGAGGCTGTGCTGGTGC
>JAEEGL014817908.1_pt1 | contig 15519 bp, 13 predicted proteins | sample 9134231 | NCBI WGS metagenome assembly JAEEGL01 (sample SAMN16246548, study PRJNA631951) | gut metagenome | biome: gut microbiome; feature: rumen; material: fiber-attached | host: Bos | place: Iran: Karaj | collected 2018-10
GCCGGGATTGGCTTCCCAAAGGGGATTGCCCTGTTCGCTTGTTCCGCTTTCGGTAAAGTCGATCAACAGCTCGCCGAGCGCGACCACATCATACTGTTTCATGTTCACACCTCAATATCGTATTTTTCGACGTCGATGATCGCCGCGCCCTCTGCGGAGAACGAGATCGAATCGGCGGTGACCGGCGTATAGAGCACGAACGACGCCGCCTGCTCGCCGTCGTTGACGAACAGTTCGAGGCTGTACCGATCCATGACGATCCGCAGCTTCAGCTCGTCCCTTGCCGCAATCGGAAAATCGCGCACGTTGACGATATCGTGCGGGAAGCCGGAACGGCTGCGATCCACGCGGATCGTGTTGTTTTCGGGCTTGTGCCGGATCGTCGTCACGCGCTCGCCGTCCTTGGCGACGCTGATCTTAAACCCGAACTCCGGGAACATCTATATGTTCTCGATCATGCAGGATCAGCGCGGCGCGGCCGAGCAGGGTGCGTCCGGCTGGGCGCATACCGTTGGCGTTGCGCGGCGGATCTGGCTGAACGACGACGGCACCGACCTTTGCATCGAGCCGATCGACACGATCCATACATTAGAGGACAAGACGTGGATCGACGAAAAGAACCTCACGCTTGACGCCGCGAACAAGGCGCTGTCCGAGGTCAACGACGATCTTCTGTATATCCGTATGACCGTGGATGTATCCAACGCGTCCGAGTTCGGCATCACGATGCTGAAGGGCGGACGTTGGGATGCGACCGGACTTTGTGTATGACGTTGCGAACGAGTTGATCCAAGGCCGCACCGAAAACAAGGGCGAAGGCGCCAAGGCGCGCGCCGTTTCGGGCTCGCTGTCGCTTTCTGACGGCATCCTGTCGATGGAGATCACCATCGACCGGTCGCTGATCGAGGGCTATTTCAACGACGAAAAGGCGCTTTCCATCCGCGCCTATCCCGAGGACAAGAATTCCAAGGGCATCGAGCTGTTTGCCACGGGCGAGGTAAAGATCATCGAGCTGTATGTGGCATCCATGAGCAGTATCTTCGACTAAACCAAACCATTCCGATGGACGGCGCGACTCCACGTTTTTCGTTCCGTACCATCCATCAAAAAGGAGGTTATGTCCCCTCGGCTTGGGGTGCGGCAGCGTGGAGACCTGTCGCAAGGCGTGTCCGAAAAAAGCACGGAACGCGAGACGGTTCGTTGGAGAATTCCGGGACCGAGCATACGAACCTGTCCTCGAACGGCGGCGTGACCGGTACGGTCGATGTGGCCGAAATGATGGGCTCCAGTGTTCATCTGCACATCACCGCAGAAGGCCGCGACATCATCATTGTCCCGACCACCGACATGGAAGAGCGCCTCAACATGGGCGACACCGTCCGCTTCACCTTCAAGGGCAACGTTGCGCACGTCTTCAGCAAGAAAACCGATAAGAATCTGGAATGCTGATTCCGACACAACAAAGACAGGCAAGGCGCGCCGACCGGCGCGCCTTGTCCCTTTTACCTCGTTTCATTTATAAATGCAATAGATTCAATCGGCTGCTTACAAAGCACTGTCAAAAAAGGCAAGTCGCGCAGTTAAAGCGGCTTGCCTTTTTGCAGCAAATCCTATATGTGACAGGGCAGAAGATGCTTATGCTTACGAGCCTGCTTTTTCATTGCGCCGCTTTTTGATCCATTTCCGCGGCAGCTGTCGATGCTTTCTTGGCGGCGGCCAGCATCAGCTTGATGCGATTCAGCTGGTTGACCTCGCTTGCGCCGGGGTCGTAATCGACGGCGGCGATGTTCGCCATCGGATAGGCTTTTTTCAGAGACTTGATGACGCCCTTGCCCATGACGTGATTCGGCAGGCATGCAAACGGCTGAATGCAGACAATATTGTAAACGCCCTCGTTCAGCAGCTCGACCATCTCGCCGCAGAGAAACCACCCTTCGCCGTACTGGTTGCCGATGGAAAGAAACGGCTTCGTCGGTTCGGCGATCCGGTCGATCCGCTGCGGGGCGGAAAACCGCTTGCTCCCTTTGAGCGCATCGGTCGCGGGCTTTCGCAGGGCTTCGAGCGCATCGACGCCGACACGGGCGATCACGCTCTCATACCACGCGCGGCCGAGGAACTTGTGCTTATAATCCTTGTCGTAGAGGAACATGGCCAAAAAGTCCATGAAGTCCGGCACGACGGCCTCCGCGCCCTCGCGCTCCAGCAGCTCGACAAGATGGTTGTTCGCCAGCGGCATGAACTTGACAAGGATTTCCCCGACGACGCCGACGCGCGGCTTCTGCACGGTCTCGTCGATCGGGAGCGCGTCAAAGTCCGCAACGATCTTTTTGCACAGCTCGCGGTAGCCGTATTTCTCCCCGGTGCCGAGGATCGATGCCACGATCGCCTTTTCCCAACTGTCATGCAGAGCGTCGGCGGAACCGGGAACCCTTTCATACGGACGCGTGCGGTAAAGGCAGCGCATCAGAACGTCGCCGAGCACAAGCGTCTCCAAGCCCTCCTTCAGCATCGGCAGCGTGACATGGAAGCCCTCGTTGGTCTCCATGCCGTTCGCGTTCAGCGAGATCACGGGGATATAGGACAAGCCTGCCTTGTCGAGCGCGCGGCGAATGAAGCCGACATAATTGCTCGCACGGCAGCAGCCGCCCGTCTGCGTCATCAACAGCGCGAGCTTATGCGTATCGTACCGACCCGACAGCACGGCCTCCATCATCATGCCGGTCATGATGATCGACGGGTAGCATGCGTCATTGTTGACGTACTGCAGGCCGACATCCACGGCCTTTTTGGTCGCATTGTTCAGCATTTCGAGGTGATAGCCGTACTTGGTGAATATCGGCTCCAGCAGATTGAAATGCACCGGACTCATCTGCGGCGCAAGGATCGTAAAGCCTTCGTCGAACATCCTTTGCGTGAACTGTGTGCGTTCGTAGGCAATCGGCTGCGGCTCCGGCTCGATCCGGCAGCGGCGGCGCATATCCATGGCGGCGAGCAGACTCCGGATGCGGATGCGCGCGGCGCCGAGGTTCGATACCTCGTCAATTTTCAGCACGGTATAGAGCTTATTGCATTTGGACAAGATCTCTTCGATCTGATCGGTCGTGACCGCGTCGAGTCCGCAGCCGAATGAAAAGAGCTGCACAAGCTCCAGATCGTCGCGCTTTGTCACAAACTCCGCCGCCCGGTACAGCCGCGAATGGAACACCCATTGATCGACGACGCGCAGCGGCCGCTGCGGATCCTCCTCCGTGGGCAGACTGTCCTCGGTGAACACGTCGAGCCCGTAGGACGCGATCAGCTCCGGGATGCCGTGGTTGATCTCCGGGTCGATATGGTAGGGGCGTCCCGCAAGCACGATTCCGCGCCGTCCCTCCGCCGTCATTTGCGCTAAAAGTCTTGCACCCTCGGCGCGAATATCGGCCTTGGCCCTGCGCTGCTCTGCCCACGCCGCCCGCGCGGCTTCACGCACTTCGCCGGCGGGAATCTGCCATTGGTCGTGGCAGAAGCGGACGAGCCGATCCTCCGCGATCTTCTCGCTTGTAAACGCGATAAACGGGCGCAGGTATTCCATCTGCCCGGACGTGATCGCCTCCACGTTGTTTTTGAGGTTCTCCGGATAGGAGCAGACGATGGGGCAGTTATAGTGGTTCTCGGCGTCCGGCGTTTCCTGAAACTCATAGAACACGCAGGGGTGGAACACGGTCTTGATCCCGTGGTCGAACAGCCATTGCACATGTCCGTGCGCGAGCTTGGCCGGATAACATTCCGATTCGGACGGGATCGAGTCCATGCCCGCTTCGTAGATCTTCCGGCTCGAAAACGGCGACAGCACGGTGCAGAAGCCGAGCGCCTTAAAGAACGTCGCCCAATACGGGTAGTTTTCGTACATATTCAGCACGCGCGGCAGACCGAGTACGCCGCGCGGCGCTTCGGCCTCGGGCAGCGGCTCATAATCGAAGATGCGGCGGCGCTTATAGGCGAACAGGTTTTCGCCGGGGCGCGCGCAGGTGTTCGTCTTGATCTTCTTTTCGCAGCGGTTGCCGGACACATACCGCCCGCCGCCCGCGAACGTGTTGACCGTGAGCATACAGTTGTTTTCGCACCCGCCGCAGCGCACGGCCTTGGTCGTGTAGGAAAGCGTGCGAACCGCATCTGCGCCGAGCATGGCGGAGCCTTCGCCCGCATCATTTTCCCGAGCGATCAGCGCCGCACCGAACGCGCCCATGATGCCCGCGATATCGGGGCAGACGACCTCGGTTTGCGCGATCCGTTCAAACGCACGCAGCACAGCCTCGTTATAGAACGTGCCGCCCTGCACGACAATGTGCTGCCCAAGCTGCTTTGCATTTGCGAGCTTGATGACCTTGAACAGCGCGTTTTTAATGACGGAATACGCCAGTCCCGCCGAAATGTCGGATACCGGCGCGCCCTCCTTCTGCGCCTGCTTGACGTTGGAATTCATAAACACCGTGCAGCGCGTGCCGAGGTCGATCGGCGCGGACGCAAACAGGGCTTCCTTGGCAAACGCTTCTGCGGTATAGCCGAGTGAGGCCGCAAAGTTCTCGATGAACGAGCCGCAGCCGGACGAGCAGGCTTCGTTGAGCATGACCGTATCGACGGTCCGGTTTTTCAGCTTGATGCACTTCATGTCCTGCCCGCCGATGTCCAGCACGCAGTCCACCTGCGGGTCAAAGAACGCCGCGGCAGTCGTATGCGCGACGGTTTCCACTTCGCCGTCGTCCAGTCGGAACGCGGCCTTTAGAAGCGCCTCGCCGTAGCCGGTCGAGCATGCGCGGGCGACGTGCGCCGAAGCGGGCAGCTTTTCAAACATTCGTCCGAGCGCCGTCCGTGCCGCCTCAATCGGGCTGCCCTCATTGTTCGCGTAGGACGAGAACAGCAGCTCGCCGTCCTTGCCGATCAGGGCAAGCTTGGTCGTCGTGCTGCCCGCGTCGATGCCGAGATAGCAGGCGCCGCTGTATGTTTCGATTTCGCCCTTCGGCACAACGGCCTTTTTGTGCCGCGCCCGGAAGGCTTCGTATTCCTCCTTTGACGCGAACAGCGGTTCGAGGCGTTTGATCTCCAGCTCCATCTTCACACCGCTGTGCAGACGGTCGATCAGCGCGTCGATTGCACACGGCACGCCCTCGCTCTGCGCCGCGCCGATGGCGGCAAACAGATGTGAGCTTTCGGGATCGACGGTCGTTTCGGGCGTGAGCTTCAGGGTGCGGATGAACGCTTTTTTCAGCTCGGACAGGTAATGCAGCGGCCCGCCCAAAAATGCAACGCAGCCCCGGATCGGTTTCCCGCAGGCGAGGCCGGACACGGTCTGGTTTACGACGGATTGGAAGATGGACGCCGCAAGGTCGCTCTTTTTAGCGCCTTCGTTGATCAGCGGCTGAATATCGGTCTTGGCGAACACGCCGCACCGCGCGGCGATGGTATACAGCTCGGTATAGTCCTTGGCGGCTTCGTTCAGCCCCGCCGCGTCGGTTTGCAGCAGCGCCGCCATCTGGTCGATGAACGAGCCGGTGCCGCCCGCGCAGACGCCGTTCATGCGCTCGTCGATGGAACCGTTGTCAAAATAGATGATCTTGGCGTCCTCGCCGCCAAGCTCAATCGCCACGTCGGTTTGCGGGTACTGCTTTTTCAGCGCATCCGCCACCGCGACAACCTCCTGCACAAACGGAATGCCGAGCGCCTTGCCAAGGCCGATGGCGCCGGAGCCGGTGATCGACGCGACAAGTCGGCAGTCGCCGAGCGCGTTTTTCGCTTCTGTCAGAAGCTCGGCAAGCGTCGCCTGCGTATGCGCCTTATGGCGGCGGTATTCGCCGAACAGGATTTCGTCTTTGTCTCCGAGAACGACGAGCTTCACGGTCGTGGAGCCGATGTCGATTCCCGCATGATAGTCTTTCATGAATGGTTACTCCGATTTTTGACTGTGAAAGGAAAACTTGGATTCGGTATGGTGCAAGAGCCGCTTGATGTTTTCGCGGTGCCGCACGATCATAAAGACGACGCAGCATGTATACAGCGCGACGGCGACCGGATGACAGCCGAACGGCAGCAGCAGGATCGCGCCGATCAAGAGTGCGCACATCGTGGCAAGCGACATATATTTGGTCGTCAGCAGCAGCACGACCATGATCCCGGTGCCGATCAGCCCCGCGCGCCAGTCCAAAAGGTACAGCACCGACAGGTTGACCAAAAAGCCTTTGCCGCCGTGGAAGTTATAATAGATCGGGTAGGCGTGGCCGAGCACCGAGAACACGGCGGTATACGCGACGCCGATCTGATAAAAGCCCGGATACACGCGCTCGAACCACAGCCCGAACAGCCAGCAGAACAGGGCGCTTTTCAAAAGATCGAGCACGAACACATACCACGCGTAGCGGTTGCCGAACACGCGCTTGAAGTTCGTAAAGCCGGGGTTGCCGCTGCCGAGCTCGCGGATATCCTGATGATAGATCAGCTTAGACAGCACGATTGCCGGGTTCACGCCCGCCGTGAAATAGCCGACGAGCGCGGCCAGAATCCAAATCCATACCTTCATAGTGTCTTACTCCAAAATCAGCAGATAGTCGTACACGGGCTGTCCGCCGTCCTGCACGAACACCTCGCAAAGCGGATGTGCCTTTCGGATGTGCGCGGCGATGGCCTGCGCCTCGTCCGGATCGGCGTTCTCGCCGCAGAGCAGGATGCAGATCTCATGATCCGAAAAGTCGAGCCGGTCGGCAAGCATGCACGCGGTGTCCCGCCGGTCGTTGTCTGCAGAAACGATGGTCTTGCCCGCGATGCCGATGTACTGCCCGCGATTCAGCTTAAAGCCGTCCATTTCGGCGTCACGGCTGCAGACCGAAACGCTCGCGGTCACCACGCCGTCCATCGCAAAGCGCATTTCCTCGGCAATCTCATTCACGTCGGTCAGCTCGGAATTGAGCATCGACAGCGCCGCATACCCCTCGCCGACGGACTTGCTTTCCAGTACGGTCACGCGGGCTTTTTCATACATGCCCGCCGCCTGCTTTGCCGCAAGCAGGATGTTGCCGTTGTTCGGCAGCACGATGAGCTCGTCCGCGTTGGCACGGTCGAACGCCGCCAAAAAGTCCTCGGCAGACGGGTTTTGGCATTGCCCACCGTCCACGATCTCGCTTGCGCCCATCTCGCGGAACGCGTGCTTGATCCCTTCGCCCGCGGCGACCGCCACGATGGCATAGGGCTTGCGCTCGGCGGCTTCGACAAGCGCGCTGTCCTGCGGCAGATTGTTGTGCTGCAGGTTCATATTCTCGATCTTCACGGTCAGGTATTCGCCGAACCGCTGTCCGTATTCGAGCACCTTATACGGCTGCATCGTATGCACATGGATCTTCACGATGCTGCCGGTCTTGACCAGCACCAGGGAATTGCCGATCGCCTGCAAAAACTCGCGCATCGGCTCGATATCGAACGCGTCCACGTCCACCTTTTTCGTTTGCAGCCGCAGCAACAGCTCGGTGCAGTAGCCGTAGGTCAGCTCGCTCGTCTCGGTGAAGCGGTCAAGGTCGAACGAAGCGGTTTTCGGCGCGGCCGTTTCGTTTTCCTCTGCCACAGCTTCGCCGCGCAGCGCGGCCGCCATGCCCTCCACAATGTACAAAAGTCCTGCGCCGCCCGAATCGACGACACCCGCTTTTTTCAAAACCGGCAGCTGCTTAGGCGTCTCGGAAAGCGCGGTTTGCCCGTAGGCGAGAAAGCCCTCAAAAAACGCTTCCATATCGGCGGGCTGTGTGGCCGATGCCTGCTCGCTCGCGCGCCGCGCGACCGTCAGGATCGTTCCCTCGGTCGGCTCGGACACCGCGGCATAGGCGTGCTGTACGCCCGCCCGGAACGCGTCGCCCCAAAGGGAAGCGTCTGCGCTGTCCGCACCGCAAAGCCCCTCGGCCACGCCGTCAAAGAACTGCGAAAGGATCACGCCCGAATTGCCGCGCGCCGAAAGCAGCATCCCATCCGCAATCGAACGCGCCGCCGCGCCGATGGGTTCGCCTGCCGCCGGCATCCGGTTCACGCCGCCCGCGATCGTCAAATACATATTGTCGCCCGTATCCCCGTCCGGGATCGGGAACACGTTCAGATCGTTGACCTCGCTTGCGTGGCGATGCAGCATCTGCGCCCCGCCCTGCAGCAGCTCCCAATACCGTCTGCCGTCAATCCGCTGTGCTTCCATGGCTTATTTCTCCGCGATCCGATAGGTGATTTCCTTGCCGTAGCCGAACAGCGCGACCGCGTCCGGCCCGATCGACGCGCCGATGATCGGCCCGATGTAGCCCGTGTAAATGTCCTTGCACGGGATCGCCTCGCGCACCATGGCCTTGAACGTTTCGATCTCCTCTTTTGAGCAGTCCGAATGTGCCAGATACAGAACCTGCTCCTCCGGCTCGATCAGCTCGTCCTTGAGCATGGCAATCATTTCCCGGAACGAGCCCAAACGCCCCTTGGCTTTTTTGATCGCCGTCTGTTCGCCGTCCGCATCCGTCACAAGGATCGGCTTTACGCCGAGCAGGTTGCCGAAGAACGCCGACGACGCCTTGACCCGGCCCGCCCGCTTCAAGCTGTCGAGCGAATGTACGGTCACGACCTGATGGAGATATTTCAATTTTTCTTCGGTATACGCCGCGACCTCTGCCGCGGTCGTGCCCTCCGCCGCAAATTCCGCCGCGGTGATGGCCAAAAGCCCCTCGCCCATGGACGCGTGCTTGGAGTCGATGCAGTAAATGGAGGCGTCGGGGTATTCCGCCTGCAGCTTTTTGGCGAGCACCGACGCGGTGTTGACCGAGCCGCTTTGCTTTAGCGAGCAGCCGATATACACGATGTCGCGCCCCGCGTCCAAATGCCTGCGGAACACACGGTCGAACTCGTCCACCGGCACCTGCGTCGTCGTGACGCGGTTGCCCGCCCGCATGAGGTTGTAAAGCGCGTGCACCTCGTCCGGCGTCCACGCAAGGTCGGCAGGACTGGTCTTGCCCTCGTAAACCGTATTCATCATGCAATAGTCAATGTGATAACGCTCCATCAGCTCCGGCGTCAGGTCGGAGCAGGAATCCGTAATAATCTGTACCTGTCTCATTTTGCAAATCTCCTTCTGTGCGGTAGGGCGGCATTTTGCGCCTGCCTCTCCCGATGATAGGAGACATTTTAGGAAAGAAATCTAAACCGAATCGAAACAAAACAACAAAAAACGCCGAATTTACGGCGTTTTTGCATACTATAGACAAATGCGGTTCAGTTCCTTTCGGGAAGCAGCACGGTGAACGCTGCGGTGTTTTCATCCCCGCCCGCCGTGACCGATCCGTTATGCAGCTCGACAATGGCCTTGACGACGGCAAGGCCGACGCCGTTGCCTTCGCCGGCATGGGATTCGTCCCCCTGATAGAACTTTTGGAAAATGCGTTCCCGCTGCTCCGGCAGGATCGTGCTGCCGGTGTTGGCGACGGTCACGGAAAGCTGCTTGTAAACGCGATGGAGATGCACGGACACCGTGCCGCCGGGGTTGCAGAACTTGATCGCGTTTTGCAGCAGATTGATCCAAACCTCCTTCAAAAGCTCCTCGTTGGCCGTGATCTCGTATTCGGCAAAGTCCAAATCCCACTCGATCCCTTTCCGGCTCCACATCTTCTCCAGCAGCAGGATGCAGCTTCGGAGCTGCTCGGAAAGATTGAAGGTGGTTACATCTGTCAGAATGACTTGGTTTTCGACCTTCGTCAGATTCAGTACATTCGTTGCCATCGCGGACAGCCGCGCCGATTCCTCCTCGATGATATCCAGATATTCCTGCCGCTTTTCCGGTGCAAGATTGTCCCTTTTCAGCAGCTTTGCAAACCCGGCAATCGAAACGATCGGCGTCTTGAATTCGTGGGAAAAATCGTTGATGAAGTCCGAGCGCAAGATCTCCGTTTTCCCAAGCTCCTCCGCCATCGTATTGAAGCTGTCGGTAAATTCGCGGATCGCCGGATGCCGGGCAAGCGGCTGGTTCAAGACAAGCCGCGTGCTGTAATCTCCGGAGGAAACGCGCTTCATGGCGGCCAAGATGCGGTTCATCGGGCGCATCATGATCCGGCTTAAAACCAGCGTAAGCCCTGCGCCGATGATCAGACTGATCCCGACAAGGAACAGTACCAAAAGCGTCGTGTTGTTGAAAACGTTCTCTGCCAGCTCGGCAATCGCGCCGGTTTTTTGCAGCACAAAGAGCAGCGCGCCGATCACCAAGGCAACGGCAAGCAGGATCAAAAACACCACGCCGCCGAACAGCAGCGTCAGGGCCGTGCGCGTTGTGCGATCCTCTTTATGTGTTCTCATGTTTTTTCACCGCCCTGTAACCAAGTCCGCGCACGGACTCAATCGAAAATTCGTCCCAGTTCTCGAACCGCTTGCGAAGCCGCCCGATATGCACGGTCACGGTTTCCCAGCCGGTTTCGCTGTCGGCGCCCCAGATTTCGTCCATCAGCTGAATCCGCGTGAAGATCTTGCCCGGATAGGACAGCAGCTTATACAGCAGCAAAAATTCCTTCTGCGGCAGCACGACGCGCTCGCCCGCGCGCTCGACGGTCATGCTGTCGTAATCCAATACGATGTTTTCGAAGGAAATCCGTCTTTCGTTGGCAATTTGCGCCCGGCGCAGCAGCGCCTTGATGCGCAGAAGCATTTCCGTTTCATCGACGGGCTTGGTCATATAATCGTCCGTTCCGGCCAAAAAGCCCTTGTGCCGGTCGATGGGCAGCTGCTTGGCGGAGATCATCAGAACCGGCAGCGCCGCATTGGTTCGCCGCAGCTCCTCGGTGAAGGTATAGCCGTCCATCTTCGGCATCATAATGTCCAGCACCACCAAATCAATATAGGTGCTGTCCAACACGGAAAGGGCTTCCTCTCCGTTGCACGCGGTCGTAACGGCATAGTTTTCTTCCTCCAACACCGCCTGCATGTATTTTCTTGTGTTTTTATCGTCGTCTACGACCAGAATATGAAACATTTCGCTTTTCCCCGTCTGATGGCGTTTTTTTGGCAGTCCCGTCCCGATGCGTCGATTGGCCTGCCGCGTTTTCGCTGCCCGCAAAGCCTCTTTTTGCGGTGCGTCCGTTCCCTTGCGAACGGCGGCAGCTTTTGCCGATCCCTCTGTGAAATCCGGCGTTACCATCCTGTATTTTCGCCTTGTATTATAAAATATGCCTGTCGCTTATGTCAAGCGCAGGGGAGGGGGGGTGAAGCCGCACCGCGCAAGCCTTTCAAAGCCTGATGAAACACTTTTGCGGCAGGGCGAAAAAAAGACGCAATTTGTCATGCGCCTGCAGAAAAAACGTGACAACAGGGAAAAGAAGGTTTATACTGAAAAAGTAATAAAATCGAAATCAGGTGACTGCCGTGCAGATTTGGGAAGAGGAAGTACAATACATCGAGGACACGCCCGTTCGCATCATTTTGGACGACAAGATCTCCATTCTGCGCGGCAAGCTGCCGCCGCATTGGCACAGCGAAATCGAGATCGATTATGTGCTGAAGGGTACCGTGTACTATCTTGTAAACGGCATAAGCTACCGCGTATCGCAGGATGAAATTCTCATCGTGGACAGCAGCGTGATCCATTCCGGTCGGTGCAGCGACGGGGACACGGTGGAGCAAACGCATGCCGAGGTCATGACGCTGCAGCTGAACCGGGATATTTTTCGGTATGCGCATTATCAAAGACCTGCGTTTCAGGTCTTTCTGCCGCGCTCGGAAAACGCGAAGCTCCGTGCGATCCTTTGGGAAATCAAGGCGATTTATCAACAAAAACCGGTCTATTATGAGCTGCTGATCAACGAGCAGCTTTTGAAGCTGTGCTATTGCCTTTTGACCAATCACAGTGCACAGGATGAAAAAAACGACGCCTCCGCGCACGCAACGCGGGAAATCAAGCGCGCGATTCAATACGTGGAGGAGCATTGCACCGAAAAACTCAAATTAGAGGACGTTGCGGGCTTTACGCATTACAACCCGTCTTACTTTTCGCGCCGGTTCCATCAGTTCACCGGCTTCACGTTCAACGAATATCTGAACCGCTGCCGCACGGGCAGCGCGGCAAAGCTGCTCCTCGAAACCGAAAAATCCATTTCCGAAATCGCCTACGAATGCGGCTTTTCGAACGTGGCCGCCTTCATTACCTTTTTTAAGCGCCAATACCAGACGACACCCGAAAGGTACAGAAAAGCATTTCTGCCCGAAAAAGTAAAAATTTCATAATAACCGGTAAAACAACCGAAAGACAGCTCTGCCGGTATCGCGTATAATTATCGTATATAGATTTACACTTTTTTGTCGTGCACAAAAACGGAATCCGAACAGCGGCAAGAAACCATTTCAACGCAGGAGGCAAGCTATGCGACCGACGTTATATTTTGCAATTCAACGCGCCCATCGCTACATCAAAAAACACAATCCGCCGGATCACATGGAGATGACCGACGAGTTTGTGCAAAAGCTGCGCGACCGGGTCGAGCACATGGATTACGACTGTACGACAGTCGAGGAAAAGCTCCGAAAGGGCTTGACCTTGGAAAAGGTGCAGCTGGCGCATTGCACAAGCTGGCTCGTCTGCCGCGAGCAGAATCCCAAGGACAAGATTATTTATTACATCCACGGCGGCGGCTTTGTCAACGGCAGTGCCAAACAGCTTTTCAAGTTCATTTCCTATGCCGTCAGGCATTTCGGTTACAACCTGTATGCGGTGGATTATCGGCTGACGCCGGTGAACACCTGCATCGACACGATCACCGACTGCGAAAATGGGTACAAATACCTGCTCGAGCATTACGCCCCCGAAAACATTGTTTTGATGGGCGAATCCGCGGGCGGCAATCTGGTGCTCGCGCTGCCGCAGAAACTGAAGGACGACAACCTGCCGCTGCCGGCTGGTATTGTCGCGTCCTCGCCGGTCGTGCAGTTTCTGCATTATGCGTACAGCTATTATGAGTGCGCGTTCAAAACGGATTACGGCATCCTGTTCGGGATCAATGATGTCACAAAGTTGTATAAGGGCGAGCTGCCGCTCGACCATCCCTATCTTTCGCCGTTGTGCGGCGATTTGAGAAATTATCCGCCGACCTACCTTGATGCTTCCAATGTGGAAAGTCTGCGCGACGATGCGCGAATGATGTTTGTTCGGCTTAAGGAGGAGGGCTGCGATGTGGAATACCACGAGCTAAAAGACTTCTTCCACGCGATGCTGACCGCGCCGCAATACCGTTTTGTGCGCAAAGAGGAGCATACGCACGTACTGGCCTTTATCCATAAGGTATTCGGAGATAAACCAAATGAAAAATAAGCTGCTGCTGGATATTCATACGCACACGCTCGCGTCCGGTCACGCCTACGGCACCGTGCGGGAAAACGCGCTCGGCGCGAAGGAGAAGGGCTTGGTCGGACTTGGCATCAGCGAGCATGGCCCCGGCATGGCCGGCACCTGTGACCCGATCTATTTCGGGAACCTGCACGCGATCCCGCGCAAGCTCTATGGCGTCAGCATCTATTACGGCGTCGAGAACAACATGCTAAATGACGGCACCATGTCCTTGGACGACCGCTATCTTGCTTACTTGGATTACAGCATCGTCGGCATCCACGGCGGGCCGCTCTATCAGGATCAGGGGATCGTCAAGAACACGGACAACCTGATCCGTTGTATGCAGAACCCGAAAACGTTCTTCGTGTCGCACCCGGACGACGGCTGGTTCCCGCTTGATTACGATGCCGTCGTGCAGGCGGCGAAAGAATACGGCGTGGCGCTTGAGGTGAATAACCCGCACGTGAAATACCCGTGGCGCAAAAACTGCCTGGAAAATATCCATACCTATCTTGCACTTTGTATGCAGCACCGCGTGCCGATCTTCGTCGGCTCCGACGCGCACGATCCGTCGCAGGTCGGGAGCTTCGACGAGGCGATCGCCCTGCTCGACGAAATCGGCTTCGACGAGGCTCTGATTCTCAACAATTCCGAGACCAAATTCCGCCGGTTTATCGGCATGCCGACGGCCTGAACACGTGGAAAACAGAAAGGAGTGACCGCCGATGGTTGATATTTTTCCGCTGACGATCCCGGAACTCACCGAAAACGAAGAAAGAACCGCTTATGTCTATGTGCCCGATATTCCCGATACGCGTTTTCCCGTGCTGTATATGTTCGACGGGCAAAACCTGTTCTTCGATCATACGGCGTCGTTCGGCAAAAGCTGGGGACTGCTGCGCTATCTGGAGGAAACGAAGCTGCCGCTGATCGTCGCATCCGTCGCCTGCAACACGCATCCGGAAAGCTACCGCCTCGGCGGGCGGTTTTCCGAATACAGCCCCTTCACGTTTGACGACGAACGCTTCGGGCACATTGAGGGCCACGGCAAAATCACGATGGACTGGCTGACGCAAACGTTCAAACCCTATATCGACGCGCATTATCCGACGAAGCCCGAACGGAAATACACGTTCATCGGCGGCAGCTCGATGGGCGGACTGATGACGCTGTATGCGATCACCAACTACAACGCCGTTTTCTCACGCGGGGCGGCGCTGTCGCCCGCCACATATTTCTCCTCGAAGGAGGTCATGGATATGATCCGCTCCGCCGAGGTCGCGCGGGACACGGTTTTATACATCGACTATGGCGAAAAGGAGCTGTTCGACAGCCCGGCGGAAAAGGACTTCCGTGAGGCGGTTTCGCTTTTGCAGGAAAAGCGGATCTTGCTGGAAAGCCGTATCGTGCCGAACGGGATTCATTCCGAGGTCACATGGGAGAAGCAGGTGCCGTTCCTGCTGAACGCGCTGTTTTACGAGCTGTGAGTTGTTTCCCTGCAAAAAGGGTTTTGCATTCTCCTTGAACACTAAACAGAGAGGAAGCGTATGCACACATGAACAACAAGACAAAACCGTCCGTGTGGAAAAATTATTTTTCCATGCTGCGCCATGCGGGACTGCCGTGGGTGCTGATGATCGTCTGCTTTGTGCTGAGCCTGCTGGTGTCGATCCTGACGCTTGCGCTCGCCAATCAGCTTGCCGTCGTTTTGCAGGAAAACGTACCGATTCATTCCGTTGTACCCGAGATCTGGAAGCTGATCGCGGTCATCATCGGCGGCATCGGCTGCATAATCGCAAGCTCGCATCTGCAGGGCATCGTGACCGCGCAGATCGACCGCAACGTGCAAAAGTACGCGGTCGGCAAGGTGCTGTATCTGAAAACGAAGGATCTGGAAGCGACCGATACGCGTGAGTTCATCACCCGCCTGACCGATGATACGACGAAGAACGCCCCGTTTCTGATCGAGCTTGTGATCAACGAGATCCCGCGCTTGTTCTATCTGGTCGGCGCGATCATCTCCGTAGCTCAGATGGGACAGCCCACGCTTCTCGGCGCGATGTTCCTGCTGATTCCCGGCATTCTGATTTTGGCGTTTCTGTCCGGCCTTATCACGTTCCGCAACCGGAACAAGATCCAGGCGCGTCTTGCCGCCGTCACCGCCCGCCTTGCGGAGA
>JAEEGL015371698.1_pt1 | contig 15519 bp, 15 predicted proteins | sample 9134231 | NCBI WGS metagenome assembly JAEEGL01 (sample SAMN16246548, study PRJNA631951) | gut metagenome | biome: gut microbiome; feature: rumen; material: fiber-attached | host: Bos | place: Iran: Karaj | collected 2018-10
GTTACTATTCCACTAACAAGTAAATTTAATGTTTATAACTATCTTACAATGCTTTCTATTGTTAATAGTTATGGAATCAATATAAATGATATTATTGATAAAACTAGTTCATTAAAAGCCCCTAAAGGTAGATGTGAATCATATAGTGTTAATAATGGTTTTGCAATTATAGATTATGCTCATACACCCGATGCAGTAGAAAAAGTAATAACAGCATATAATGAACTTAAGAAAAATAGAGTTATCACAATAATTGGTTGTGGAGGAGATAGAGATCCAAAAAAGAGACCTATTATGGGAGATATTGCTACTAAATTAAGTGACTATGTTATATTTACTAATGATAACCCTAGAACAGAAGATCCAGAAAACATAATGAAAGATATTCTTTTTGGAGTAAAAACTAATAATTATGAAGTAATTCTTGATAGAAGAGAAGCAATTAAAAAAGGTATTGATATTATGGAAAAAGATGATATTTTATTAATACTTGGAAAAGGTCATGAAAATTATCAAATTATTGGAAAAGAAAAGCATCATTTAGATGATGCTGAAGAAGTATTAAAATGGAAATAAAAAAGAACATAATAAACTAGTCAAGTAATAATAGGCAGTTTATAAAAACTGCATTTAAAGCCCTAATTTAATTTTGAATTGAATTGGGGTTTTATAAGTTTAATGCATAACTAAATCTTCCAATATCATTATTTCCTTTACAAAATTTTAGCATAGAAAAAGTAGACTGGTCTTTTTTTATTGTCTACTTTTATCATATCACTTCATAAAAAGTGTTTTTTATTATCTAATTCTACCTTTTGCTTTATGTACAAATTCAAGTTCTTCCAAACCATCTAACATTCTAATAAAGTCATATCTATTATTTAAAACGGCTTTACGAACCCAATCTATTGATCTAGCACTGTTTATATCTTGAGGTATATCACAATCATGTGCTCTGAAAAAGGCCTCAAATTTAGGAAGTAATTTGTATAGAGTACGATCTAACAAATCAACATTTCTATATTTATTTGTTAAAGCTTTTTCTTTTCTATTTTGTCTTCTAACGGTTTTATTAATATAACTTAATTCACTTTTTACTGTACGTGTTTTACCTTTCCAGTCCAAAACTGTTGTCTTTGCTTCTGCAGGAAAATGAGGATAAGAAACTTCTCTTTGAACTACCCAATCAACCAATGATTCAGCTCGTCTGATTTTTTCATTATCATATCTATCTTTAGCATAAGCACTACCAACCATTTCTAATTTGCTGGCAAGTTCAACATATTTTACATCCTGTGTTGATTTTAATGCTTCAAGTACAATTCTTTTAACAGTTTGATTTCTTCCATATTTATGAGCAAACAAAGTATAAACTAATTCACTTGAACTAATACGACTATCTTTTTTACCTACTTTTGCAATTAATTCAGATAAAGTATCACTATATAATATATAATCCTTTAACTTGCTATTTAAATTTCTTCCTTTTAAATATGCTCTAATTGACTCATCATCATTTCCAATTTCCCTTTTTAAAGCGACAAATTCACCTTCTAATTCATTATAAAGTGCTCGCATTTCATCTTTAATATCTCTACTCATAATTATCCTCCATTTTTTTAATTAATTCTTCATAATGATTAACAACTTTTTCATAATCTTTCTCATCTACTCTTTTTATTATTTTATCTCCATTTTCATCTAGTTCAATTCTTCCAAAGTATATTAATTCATCATCATTAGCAAAACCGCCTAAAACACAATAATCATTATTTTCAAATGGAAATTCCATCAAAATATTTTCATCATTTATTTCGATACATTCTTCTGATAATAATTCATCATGTTTCGCATTTGAAAATTTTTCCAATCCCATTAATGCCTCCTTATTAAAAATATGTTTTCGAAATAACTTTAAAGTATGCATTTATCATCATATATATGTTATCATACTTGGATAGAATCAAGCAAGTATAAATCATTATTCTGTGTAAATATAATGTAATATTTCAATAAAAATAACACCTATTGTTTGGTGTTATTTTGCTATAAAATGCATTGAATGATTAACTTTAACTTTTTCAAGTGGTTTATAATATTTACCTTCAGAAGTAGAATACCATCTCTTTACACCTTTAGCATAAGGTAAAGTATAATAACTACCCTCTTCGTGTAAGAAATCATTTTTATTTAAAACAACATCTTTATCAGTAGTAACCATCCATAATCTTTTACCGCTACCATTAGTTGGTACTTCTAAAAGCATATCTTTATTTAATTGATTTTTAATTAAATAATATCTAAATATTTCTTTACTAAGACCAAAATTAGCTAAGAATTTTCCTTCTTCTGCTCTTAAGCCTTTAAACATATAATAAGGCATAATATCTTCAAATTCACTATATGAATATAATTGATTTTTATCATTGATTACACTATTTCTTACTTCTTTTGGCCACGTTACGTTACTGTTAAATCCATAAAGATTAGATAATATTACTGTTCCATCAGTAGTTAAGAAATCATTAGCAATTATATTATAGTATCTGGCAGAAACAACATGATAATGATTAACTTTTTCTCTAATGTGCTCTATCTTAACAACTTCTACTTCTTTTAATTTACCGTTTATTACTTTATATACTTTTGTTCCAACTTTAAACTTTTCATAATCGTCTACAGAAATAAATGAATTATATGTTGGACTATATACTCCATGATAACCAACTGTTTTTAGAACGCTTCCATCAGAGAAAGTATTTTTTTGATAAGAAGTATTTTCTGCAGTTTTTTCTATCCAAATAGGATATTCAGGGACTAACTTACCTGTATCATAACTCCATACAGCAAGTAAGTCATCATATGTAATATTTTCTATTTTCTTATATTTTCCATTTGAAAGAAGAATATCTGTTCCTTCAACTAAACACCATGTTGCTGTAATGCTTATTTCAATGTCCGCTCTTACATTAGTGATTTGAACTCTACCACTATTGGCAGTCCATGTATATCCATTGCTACCACTATTTACTGTAGTTCCACCAATTTTTACTGTTGGAGTATCAAGGTTATACATATTAGCAGCACTAAATGTTGCGGTTAACGTATTTCCAATTACTACTGTATCTGGACCACTATTTTTAGTAACATTATTTCCAACACTATAAGTTACACTAAATACCCATTTATAACTTGACCTTGTACTTGCAGAACAGAATCCTTGTGTAGTATCACATGATGTTGCTTTTTCTTTTCCTTTATTTTGTTTTGAATCTTCTCCATATACCTTAAAGTAATATGTTCCATTAGATAAACCAGTTACTTGATAGTTTCTACTATCATCAGGTGTATTATATGTATTTAATAATGCATCTGTATCATCATAAACTTCAACAACAAAATGATCTATAGCATTTATATCTGTTGCTGACCAAGTCAAATTAACTTTTCCATTATCGGCAACAAATGTGGCTTGTACATCACTAATTAAAGGTGGATCATCATCTAGCAAAGTTTCATCCTTATCAACAAGTATCTTAACACCACCTAAACTAGTATTTCCTCCAGTTTTATGAAATATTAAACTATCAGTCTGATAATTAGTGGCAAAAGTAATACTATTGCTTTGCTGAAAATAAACATCATATGATTGCGTTGTATTCGCAGGAATAGTTATAGTTCCAAGATTATTTCCAGAAGAATTAACTAATTTAAAGTTAGAGTTGGTATTGCTAAATGAAAAACTTTGAGCAGTATCAAATGAATTCATTACACTTACTGTTACTTTATCACGAACAGTCCCATTTCTTAAATTAACTTGAGAATTGCTAGGAAGACTAGCCATTAAACTACCAGTTGGCTCAGTTTCTTCTTGTTCTACAACAACGCCAGATTCACCACCTACATTGTATTCACCAGTAGTCTGTGGATACATATTTATTACTAGTGAAAATGTTTTAGTTGTTAGTTTTGGAATAGTTTCACCTATTTCTATACCAACTAAATCATATGAAAGTCTTAAATTTTGATTATTTAATGTTTCAACTGAAGGAGTAAACACTGCAGAAGCAAATTCATAATCAAAAAATGTTGCATTACTTATAGTGATATCATAAACAGCTTGATATTCATTGGCTAGTTGACTATTATTTTCAACATTAAAATTAAGATCAAAAACTATATGATCTGCATCAAACTCGGGGTCCGTTGGATTAGTTAAGTTACTATAGCTTGCTAAAACTGCATTAGTTATTGCAATTTCGCCATTTTTAGCAAATGTTGCACTACCAGCTATATTCATGTTGGCCCCATATGCTGCAAAACCAACAGTCATAAATAAAAAGATAGAAATAGCGATTATACTTACAATAAGATTAGTCTTATTTTTCATAAAATCACATCCTTCCTATCTTAAATTTTTACTTTTTGTATATTTAATTTTCCCATCTTGTAAATCCATACTGTTTTATCATTTACAAGTAAGAAATAACTCTTATCTCCATCTCTATAGAAATTTATTGGCATTCTAACTTCACTATGAGCATCAAGTAATTCTTCAAATGAAGATACCTCTATTCTCTTAAAGTCTCTTACATCAGGTATTCTTTTTACATTAACTATTATACTATCATAAGTATTAAGTATTTTCTTTAATGTATTTTCATATTTATTCAAATCATTTTTCTTCTTATTAATATAAAGTATTAATACTATTAAGAATACTATTGAGCATCCATAAATAACAGCCATACTCTTAGATACTCTTGCTCTATCAGCATTAATAACTTTATCTATTGACTTAACTGTATCATTTTCTTCTGAGTCAATAGCGGCTTCAATAGTCATTTCAGAAAGTGGCATTGATAATAATAATTTACCTTCAATTGGAGCACTTACATCATTTCCTTTAACATTATTTTTAATAGCCATACATATCTTTAATGTTCCATTAGCACTTAAAATCCCAAGTGTTTTCTTAAATGACATTAATATTTTATTATATTTGTTGTAATCGATGTCTACATTCTCATGTACCTTATATTCACCAGTATTTTTAACTTCAACTTTCTTTTCATCAGTTACTTTATAATCTTTAGACCAGTAATTAGCACTACCATTTGTCTTACCAGATTCAACTGTAACATAGATGTAATAACTATAATCTCCATTAACTAAATGATCAAATGCTATATTATAATTAAAATCAACATTTATATGATCAATCAAACTAGTAATATAAGTTTTACCTTTTCCTAAATATTTATCATCAAAGAATTCATTCTTTTTAAGATAAACTTTATAATCAATATCATTACTCTCTTGATATTTCAAAGTTACTTTCTTTTCTTCAAAATATCCATTTTTATACATAAATAATATAGTAAAAGAGAAAGCAAATATGCATATGACAAAAAATACTTGAATTATAGTATACTTTTTAACTGTCATTATTCAATCGCTCCTCTCTTGAAAAACTCGTTTATCCATACAGTTGGATATCCTATGTATCTAACTTTAAACACGACTTTTCCTAATACATTGGAAGCTTCAACTTCATAAGAGTCTACTGATTTATTTGCATCCCCCTTTGTAATAAATACTCTTCTTACATTTTTTCTTATCTCGACTATTCTATGTGTTACGATAATATCATTTTTCTGAAATGCAAGAATGTCACCAATTTGTAATTGATCAGCATTTACCTTTTCGTAAATCACTGCATCCCCTTTTTCATATGTCGGTACCATTGAACCAGATGCAACGGCTATCATTTTATATTTTAGAAAGCCAGATACTAGTACAATCATTACCAACAAAACAGCTAATATCGGCACATAAATAATTCTTCTAGCAGCTACTCTTGTATACTTTTCTCTCTTTTCTGAATAAGTAATTATCTTATTAGAAAAGTAGAATATTATATAAACTAATATAAGATTAAATACAGAAAACAAATAATTACCCAATCTAGGTATTATTGGTAATACATATTCATACATCTCAATAATTAGTTTAAATATTATACAAGGCACAATACTAACATTATATGCCAAATATGAGCATAATGCTTCCCTAGAAATAACTGTTATGACAACTACACTAATAAAGATAAAAATCATCTCTCTATCAGTAAAATCATAACCATTTATTCCTATTATAATGTTTAATACACACATTATTATAGTAAAAATAATTATAGGCCACTTTGTTTTAAATGAATTTTTAGCAGCTATATATCTTAATAACTCTTCACATAAAATAACTATCATTGTAAGTAATACTGTATTTAATAAATATTTCGGACTTAACTGAAATATAGTTTTAGTAAAACCTACAAACAATCCAATAATATAAGTAACCATAAAGAACGCAAGCAAACTAGCTATTATAATTCTATTAACATTACCTTTTACATATGAATTATCTTTATAAAATCCAAATAATAAATAAGTTATTACTGTTAGTAAAATGATAGATATATTTAATAATAATTCATTTCTAAAAAACAAATTAAACACTATAATAGAAATAAATAATAACAATTCTATTATATAAATTCTTTTACTCTTCATATAACCAACCCCAAGTTGATATATAAGAATTACCCCAAATTAATGGGATAATTCTTATATTAATTACTTTTTTATTATGCTACTGATTCATAACCAAGAGTTACATTAAATGTAACAGTTGTATCAGTTTGAGGTAAAGCAGAAGCATCAGCAGGTTCAAGATATTCAACTGTTACTTTAACTGTATGTTTTCCTGGAGTATTACCAGTTTGTTTTGGAAGAGTTACTCCAGATATACTAGCGTTAGTAGCAGTATAATCAGTACCATTATAATTTACTGTATGTGAAACATAAACTGGTACTGGGCTTGGACTTGGTGTAATAGTAATAGACTTTAACGCAGCATCCATAGTACCTTCATTTACTACATCAATAGTAAACTCATACTTATCACCTGGTTTAGCTAATGTTACAGTATAAGTCATATCAGTTGTAGTTGGTGTAGGTGTAGTTGCAGGATGTGCTGTACTATTTGCAGTCTCCGCATAAGAAGCAGTGTCATAATGTACTGACCACTTAGCTGCAGTGAATGTTGCAGTACCATTAATATTAAGATTTTGACTATAGGCAGCGAAGCCTACAGACATAACTAATATTGCTACTGCTAATACTGCTATTACAGTAGTTTGTATTCCTCTTTCTTGTCTCATAATTATATCCCTCCTATTTTCATACTAAAATAATATCATTTTTTTTTACGTTTTACAACAAATTGTAAAAATATTTACACTGTTATTTATATTTTTTACAAAAAATTCTTTTTTATTATGGTATTTATAAACATTTTTATTTATGCTATACTTATTTTATAATAGAGGTTGCAATGAAAAAGAATAAAATAATTATACTATTATCAACAATTATATTAGCATTAACAATGCCACTATTAACTTTTAATGTTAAAGCAGATAGTGGGTGGGATTTTGACTATGATTCTGGTGATAGCTGGGATTCTGGATCTGATTGGGACAGCGATTGGGGAAGTTCTAGTTGGGATAGTGACTGGGAAAGTTCCAGTTGGGATAACAGCAATGGATATAGTGGCAGTAGTTATCATACTACACATAGTCCTAACGGTATTGGATCCTTTATAGCAGTTGTGATATTTTTCTTTATCATAGGAGTATTACTAAAAGCGGTTTTTGTCAAGGCAATATCGGCTACCAAAGTTGAGAAAGAAACTATAACAAAAATAATTACTGAAGATGAAATTAAAGCTATAATACCTGATTTTAATAAGCAAGCATTTCTTAACAAAGTCTATCAGATGTTTATTGATGTACAAACCGCATGGATGAATTTTGATTATGATGTTTTAAGAAAAAATCTAACGGATGAATTATATAATACATATACTTCTCAGTTAAAAGCACTTGAAGCTTTAAATCAAAAAAATATAATGGAAGACTTTCATAAAATAGCTATTGACATATCTGACTTTAATTATACTAGTGATTCATTTACTATGAAAGTTGAATTAATAGTTTCATTCTTTGACTTTGTTGTCAATAAGAATAATCAAATTATGAGGGGAACAAATAATAGAAAAAATACCAATCATTATGAGCTAACATTTATAAGCACAAGAACTCATAATAATCAAAATAAATGTCCTAACTGTGGTGCTCCACTTCAAAATGTAGCTTCATCTACTTGTTCATATTGTAATTCAACTATAATAAGCAATAATTATGATTGGGTAATGTCTAAAAAACAAATAAAGAGGCGATAAAATGACAGAAGAAATAATAAAATATGATAAAAGCTTTACTGAAGCAGAATTCTTATCAAAAATAGATCACATATATATGATGATACTTAATTCAGTAATGGGAAAAAATTTAGATACTGTTAAACATTATTTAAGTGATAATGTTTATAATGAATTAAATGAATTAGTTAGTGATTACAAAAGTAAAAATATAACACGGATTTTTAATGAAACTAATGTTAAAACATCTTCAATCATAGATTATGAAGTTACTGAAAATGAAATAAATATTAAAGTTAATTTGATATCTAGATATATGGATTTCTTTGTTGATGATGATGGAAACTTTATATCAGGAGTAAATGATCATAGAATTGAAAAAGAACATATATTAATATTTACTAAAAAATTAAATGTTAAAACTTTAAATGAAGCAAGGCCTTGTCCAAATTGTGGACATAGTTTAAATATTAATGAAAGTGGAATTTGTCCATATTGTAATCAAATAATAGATATGAGTAATTATGATTATGTTCTTACTCAAATAGATTCAATTTAAAAAATCTTGATTTCTCAAGATTTTTTATTTAGTCAAGTTTAGACTATTTAATACATTATCTATAAGTGTTTTACATGTACCTTTATTAAATAATGCGTCATCATAAGTAAATACATATTTAACATCATTATAGTCAGTAACATAAACACCTGTTACAAATTTTTCATCGCCTTCAACTGATATATTTTCAGCACTTGCATATGTCCAGTCTTGGCCATTTATTGTTTTATGATTAATAGTATATGTCTTATAAAGTTCTTCTAATAGACGATTAGAAATAATTCCCTCTGAACTATTATCAATTTCTTCATAATCTTCATCATCATAAATAGCAGTTTCATATATATAAGCACCAAATTCACAACCAGATAAATCATAGTTTGAATCTTTAGTACTATAGACAAGATAATCTTCTGAAGAATAATCTGATTCAACATATACATCAGGTAATTCAAATTTTAAATTGTAAAATGCTATTTCTTTAGTTTTATTAATATCTACAGTTTTAACTTCTACTTTTTCTTCTTTACCACAAGCACTTATTAATATAATAATTAGTATAGTAACAATAACTTTTAAATAATTTTTCATATTACCACTTCCAATTCTTTATTTCAGGCATATCTTCACCATATTCATGAATATATTCTTTATGTTCAATTAGTTTATCCTTACACCATTCATTTAACGCAGTTCTTTTTTCACCTAATTCAGGTAAATATTTTAATGCATCCATTACTAAATGAAATCTATCCAATTTATTTTGAACTTTCATATCAAATGTTGTTGTAATAGTTCCTTCTTCAATATAACCATGAACGTGTAAATTACTATTAGTTCTCTTGTATGCAAGTTGATGTATTAAATGAGGGTATCCATGGAATGCAAATATAATTGGTTTATCTTTAGTAAATATACTATCATATTCTTCATCAGAAAGACCATGTGGATGATTATCCTCACTTTCTAATTTCATTAAATCAACTACATTAACTACTCTTATTTTTAATTCAGGAAATCTTTCTCTTAGTATTTTAACTGCTGCAAGTGTTTCAATTGTTGGAGTTTCTCCAGCACATGCCATAACTAAATCTGGTTCATTTCCTTCATCATTACTTGCAAATTTCCATACACCAAGTCCTTTAGTACAATGTTTAATTGCTTCATCCATATTTAACCATTGAGGTCTTGGATGCTTAGATGCAACTATTACATTAATATAGTTTTTACTTCTGATACAGTGATCAAAACAAGATATTAATGTATTAGTATCAGGTGGTAAATAAACTCTTACAGTATCTGCTTTTTTAGTAACAATGTGATTTAAGAATCCTGGATCTTGATGGGTAAATCCATTATGATCTTGTTGCCATGCATAAGATGTTAATATGTAGTTTAGTGATGATATATCACTTCTCCAAGGTAAATCTTTTACTACCTTTAACCATTTAGCATGTTGACTAGCCATTGAGTCAACTATTCTAATAAACGCTTCATAACTATGAATAAATCCATGTCTTCCAGTAAGAAGATATCCTTCAAGCATTCCCTCACATAAATGTTCAGACAACACTGAATCTATTACTCTACCATAGTTACTTAAATATTCATCATTATCAAGTATTTCTCCATTCCATTGTCTATTAGTTACTTCAAATATATGATTAAGTCTATTAGAAAGAGCTTCATCTGGACCAAATATTCTAAAGTTTTTCTTTTGCTCATTTAATTTAATAATATCTCTTATAAAGCATCCTAGTTCCATCATATCTTGTTTAATAACTGAACCAGGTGTTTTAACATCTACTCCATAATTCCTAAAGTCAGGAACTCTAAGTTCTTCTAAAAGTAATCCACCATTAGCATATTTACTTGCTCCCATTCTATATTCTTTAGGTGGAACTAATTCTTTAAGTTCACTTCTAAGTTTACCAGTTTTATCAAATAACTCTTCTGGTTTATAACTCTTTAACCATGCTTCAAGTATTTCAATATTTTCAGGATGTTCCTTATTTACTATCACTGGAACTTGATGAGATCTAAATGTCCCTTCTATTTCTTTTTTATCAACTATTTTAGGGCCTGTCCATCCTTTTGGGCTAACGAGTATTATCATTGGATAATCAGGTCTTTTAATTATTCTAGTTTTGTTTTTAATTAATTTTATTTCTTCGATACATTTATCTAATGTTTTAGCCATTAATTCATGCATCTTTTTAGTAGTATTTGCTTCAACTACATATGGATGATATCCACATCCTTCAAAGAATTCTAATAATTCTTCTCTAGGCATTCTAGAAAACAATGTTGGATTTGCAATTTTATATCCATTTAAGTGAAGTATCGGAAGTACAATTCCATCAGTAAGTGGATTGATTATTTTATTTAAATGCCATGAAGCAGCAAGTGGTCCAGTCTCTGCTTCTCCATCCCCTACCACACAAGCAGCAATTAAATTAGGATTATCAAGCACAGCTCCATATGCATGAGAAAGACTATATCCAAGTTCTCCACCTTCATTTATACTTCCTGGTGTTTCGGGCGCAACATGTGAAGATATTCCTCCAGGAAAACTAAATTGTTTAAATAGTTTCTTTAAGCCTTCTTCATCTTCAGTAATATTTGGATACACTTCACTATATGTTCCTTCTAAATAAACATTACTTACTATTGATTGACCTCCATGACCTGGTCCTGAAATATAAATCATATTTAGTTTATTTTTCTTTATTATTCTATTTAAATGAACATAAATAAAATTTTGTCCAGGAGCAGTACCCCAGTGTCCTACTACATTTGGTTTAATATGATCTAAAGTTAATTTTTCTTTTAATAAAGGATTATCCTTTAAATATAATTGACCTACTGATAAATAATTAGTTGCTCTAAAATAGGCATCCATTTTATTTAATTCACTATCACTTAATGTTTTCATATTGCCTCCTATTATAAAATAATTTTACTATATTTTTGAGCAAAATAAAAGAGTTATAAAACCCTTTCACATAAATCTTCATATTTGCTTCCATGAGGAGTAATTATAAATTGTCTAGTTTCTTCACCAATTATTCTAATTTTAATATCTAATCTGTTTTTAGGTAAGATATCTTCAATTAAATCAGCCCACTCTATTATACATACGCCTCTTTTATTAAAGTATTCTGGAATGCCTAAATCTTGTTTCATTTCACTTAGACGATAAACATCCATATGATATAATTTCATTTCAGCATTTTCATATTCTTTAATAATATTATACGTTGGAGAAGTTATATTATCAGTAATGCCAAGTGCTAAAGCAAAAGCTTTTGCAAAAACAGTTTTACCACTACCTAAATCTCCCTCTAAACATATAACCATGTTTGGAAATTTTTCAGACTCAATATTTTGAGCAAGTTCCATTGTTTCATCTTCTGAATAAGTTGTTATTTTATATTGCATATCATTCACCATATTCATTGTACCATTATTACAAAAATATATACAAGTATTTTTGTACACTTGACACAAAATAATTATAATTACCCATTCACTAGTGTTTTTAACTCATAAAATATCCTAGGAGGATAAAGAAAATGTATTTTGATGAAACTAATAATTACTTTGATATGACATCAGATGATACTATTGTTAATATTGGAACTATAAACTTTAATAGAGATAAAAATATTTATTCTAATGATGAAGGATTTAACAAAGGAAACATGTTTCCTAATATTTATTCTAAATATAAAAATCATTCTTATAAATTAAGAGTTGATAATAAAAAAGATGAATTACTTTATAAAATACAGATGCATACTTTTGCATTAAAAGATTTTAATTTATATCTAGATATCTATCCAAATGATACTACTATATTAAGAGAATTTAGAGATACTAATAAACAATTAGAAAAATTAAAACAAGAATATGAAACTAAATATGGTCCACTATGTATTACTGGAGTTAATAGTACTTCTAGGTGGACTTGGTTAAATAGCCCTTGGCCATGGGACAAAGGAGGTAATAACTAATGTTTAAATATGAAAAGATGTTAGAATATCCTATTAACGTTAAAAAGAAAGATTTAAAGATGGCAAAACTTCTGGTGACACAATTTGGAGGTCCAGATGGTGAATTAAGTGCTGCTTTAAGATATTTGAGTCAAAGATTTACTATGCCTGATGAAAAAGGAAAAGCATTACTTTCTGATATTGGTACAGAAGAACTAGGACATGTTGAGATGATATGCACAATGATTAGTCAATTATTAAAAGATGCCACTATTGATGAAATAAAAGACGCCGGTCTTGAATCATGGTATGTACAACATAATAAAGGAGTTTACCCAATGGATGCAAATGGTGTTCCTCATACTAGTGCATATATTGCATCAACTGGTAACCCTATAGTAGATCTTCATGAAAATATGGCTGCAGAAGAAAAAGCAAGAGCAACCTATGAAAACTTAATGGATCTTACTAAAGATGAATCATTGCTTGCCCCACTTAGTTTCTTAAGACAAAGAGAAATAGTACACTATACTAGATTTAAAGAATTATTAGATTATTACAAACAAAAAGGATATTAACACTTAATATCTTTTTTTATAAATGTAAAATAACTTAATAAATTGAAAAGTATTATATGAATAATATTTATAATAATTGCATATGTCATATTTAAATTAATTCCATATTCAAGATTAACAAGTGAAATAGATTCCCTACTAATAAATATATTAAAATCAAAATATGGAAGTAAAGTGTATTCAATAATACTAATATCTTTTTTAAATAAGAATTCTGCTATTAATCCACCAAAAGTAAATAAAAATATACATATTCCTAAATTAATGGGTGTATTTTTAATCAATATTGATAACATAATACATAAAGTTAATATTGTAAACACTGGAATACTATAACAATATAATTTAATAATAAAATGAAAATCTATATTCATATTAATAATAAATGATACTATAAGTAAAAATAAAAACAATATAAAAGTATAAATATATACAAATAATAATTTAGATGATAATACTTTAAATCTAGTATTAGACTTAGTTAAATAATATTTAAATGTCCCAGATACCATTTCATTTGATACTATTCCAGAAACCATAACGCATAATACTATTCCAATATAAGGTATTAATTCAAGTAAGTCATTGCTTTCAAAACTCTTATTAAAAAAGTATTCAATCATAACAACAATTAAAAACAATAAGAATGGTATAATGCTTTTAATAATACCTTGTTTTACAAATTCATTTTTAATAAGTCTAATCATGTTTATTACCTGCTATAGAAAAGAATTCTTTTTCTATAGTATTTTCACTTTCATGTATGCGATATACTTTAATGTTATTAAGTATCAACTCTTTATTAAGATTACTAATAGTTTCATCATTTTCATATACTTCTAAATTTTCATTAATACAATAATTATTCATTAATAGTTTTGCTCTAGAAAAATCATCTACTTCAAAAGTTACATTCTTTTTATCATTATTTTCTTTTATTTTAATGCTTTGTATTTTACCATCATCAATAAATATAACTTTATTACATAAACATTCTATTTCGCTTAACATATGTGATGATATTATAATAGTAGTATCCTTTAATTCTTTTAATGCTTTCATAATATTTTTAATTCCTATTGGATCAAGCCCATTAGTAGGTTCATCTAATATAAGTATTTTAGGCTTATTTAAAAGAGAAGATGCTATTGCAAGTCTTTCTTTCATTCCAAGTGAATAAGTTTTAAATTTCCTTCCTAAATACTTTTCCATCTCTACTATTTTAACTATTTCTTCTATAGTATTTTCATCTACTCCTTTAAACATAGTTTTAAATAGCTCAAGATTTTTCCTACCACTTAAACTTTTATACAAATCAGGACTTTCTATTAAAGTACCAACCATAGACATAGCTTTCTCAAAATCAGTTTTAAGATTAATATCATAATAATATATTTCTCCTTCATCCATTGAATATAAACCAGTCATTATTTTAAGTAATGTACTTTTACCTGCTCCATTCTTACCAACTAGGCCAACAATATCTCCCTCATATACATCAAAATTAATATTATCAAGTATTTTCTTTTTTCCAATTGTCTTACTGACATTCCTTACTTTAATAATTCTTTTCATAAAATCTCCTTTCTTGAAATGAATTATATAAGGTTTAGAAAATCTATTCAAATCGGTAAAATTCTTTTTTAAGATACTTTTTTATACTAAAAAAAGAAAAATTCCCTAGAGAATTTTTCAATTATCAGTACACTTTTTAACTACATATCGTTTAAATCAACATTTTCTTCAGTTAATACATCTTTAAATATTTCTTTAAATCTAACTATCTCTTTTTGTTTAGCATCTTCATATACAACTTTAGTTCTACATACTGCTTTATAGAAATGTTTCATCCTAACTACTGGACTATTTTCAAAAGATGCTATTGAAAATGCATTCATTACTAGTGTAAGAGCTATATCAGGATATCTATTACCTATTTCATATATTCTCTTATACTCATCAGTCATTTCTACTAAGAATCTAAATATCTTTTCTTTTAAGAAATCTGTATATTCTAATTTAACACCAGTTCTTTTTTCATATTTTGGATAAGTACCCATTAAGATTTGAGTACATTGATCTTGATTAGGTTCAGCAACATCAA
>JAEEGL011436952.1_pt1 | contig 15518 bp, 15 predicted proteins | sample 9134231 | NCBI WGS metagenome assembly JAEEGL01 (sample SAMN16246548, study PRJNA631951) | gut metagenome | biome: gut microbiome; feature: rumen; material: fiber-attached | host: Bos | place: Iran: Karaj | collected 2018-10
AATACTACTTCAACTGCTATGAAAGATGCAGAACTTGAAAATGGTATGACTGTTAAAGTTCCTATGTTTATAAATGAAGGCGAACACATACTTGTTCCTTCATCTGATGGGAAATATGTTTCAAGAGCATAGCAATATGCTTTTTTTTGTATAATAAAATAGGTGATTATATGGATGATTATGATATTGAAGATTTAGTTAATGATATTAACTTTGAAGATAATGCAATTAGTTATATAAAAGGTAATGTTGTATTAACTAATAAAGAAGTACAAATATTAAATAATTTAAATATAGATTATAAGAAATTTAAAAAGATGAGTAGTTTAATTACTGTTCTTAATGAATATGTAATAGATAACCCAGAATTAGAAGATATTATTAGAGATATGTCTGATAGAAATTATTATTTAAATACTGAAAAATAATTATTTTGTATTTAGTTAATAAAATGTTATAATAAAAATACAAAAATAGGAGTGATAATGTGATTCTTGGTATAACATTTGCAGTAATTGTTGCTCTATTCTGGGCATTTGGAGAAATAAAATATTCTAAGATATCTAAGAAGATAGATAGCCCAAATGTTTATTTCTATCAGTATTTAACTAGAGGAATAATATATACAGTAGTAGCATTAATATTTAATATAGGTATATTTGGAAAATTTGTAGTAAGTGATTTCTTAAGATTATTACCAATTATTATGTGTGATTTAATAGGATCTTATGTTATTAACAAATCGGTTAAGAATGGAGAATTATCTTCTGTAAGTCCAATAATGGCTGCTTATCCAATTGTTGATATTATACTAGGTATATTGTTACTTAGAGAAAGTGTAGGACTTTTAGAATTAATCTTAGTTGTAGTAATAAGTATATCTATAATAGTATTAGCTGCTAATACAGAAAAAACTAAATATGCACCACATCCAATATGGGGTATAATATTTGCAGTAATATATATGTTTTTAACAGCATTCTCAAGTTATTTTGAAAAAGATGCTTATTTAAGTAATTTATCAGTATATGATTTATATTATTACAAAGGAATGGTATATTTTATAGCTAGTATGTTCTTCTTAACAGTAGTAGGAGTAAGTAAAGTTAAATTAAAGAAACCTACTAAAGATATAATATTAGGTACTGCTATAATACCGATAGGTAATGTATTCTATTCATTTGCACTTAAATTTGGAAATATGATGATTGTTACTCCAGTTAGTTCAATATATTCAGTTATTTCTAATATAGGTAGTAGAAGAGTATTAAAAGAGAAGATAACATATTTAGAAAGAATATGTATAGCTCTTATTATGATTTCAACATTTACGTTGATAATATGTGGACTTTTATAGGAGGTAAATATGAGTGTAGTAAAAGTTAATAGTGAAGAATTTGAAAAAGAAGTATTAAAAGCTAAAAGTAATGTTTTAGTAGATTTTAATGCTGACTGGTGTGGACCTTGTAAAATGTTAGGACCAATTATTGAAGAAATTGCAGAAAATAATAAAGATTTAAAAGTTGTTTCAATTAATGTTGACGATAATTCTGATTTAGCACAAAAATATGGTGTTATGTCTATTCCATGTTTAGTTATGTTTAAAGATGGAGAAGAAGTTAAAAGATCAGTAGGTTTTGTTCCAAAAGAAGAATTAGAAGAATTTGTGGGAGAATAGTTAATGTACGACATTATAATAATTGGAGCAGGGCCAAGTGGTCTTACTGCAGCTATATATGGAATGCGTGCTAATAAGAAAGTTTTAGTTCTTGAAAAGAACTCTTATGGTGGACAAATAGTTAATACTCAAGATATAGAGAATTATCCAGTAGCAGAACATATTAATGGTTTTGAGTTTGCTACTAAACTATATAATCAAGCTAAAAACTTAGGAGCAGAAATTAAATTCCAAAAAGTAGTAGCTGTTAATGATTTAGGTGATACTAAAGAAGTTGTAACATCTAAAGATACGTATAAATGTAAAGCAGTAATACTTGCAACAGGAAATGAAAATAGAAAACTAGGTCTTCCTAATGAAGATAAATTAGTAGGTAAAGGTGTTTCTTATTGTGCTACTTGTGATGGTAACTTTTATAGAAATAAAACAGTTGCTGTTGTAGGTGGTGGAAATACTGCTCTAGAAGATGCTTTATATTTAACTGATATTTGTGAAAAGATTTATTTAATTCATAGACGAGATGAATTTAGAGGAGAAGAAAAGACAGTTAATCTTTTAAAAGAAAAGAAGAATATTGAATTTGTTTTAAACAGTAATGTTACTAAAATAAATGGAGATACTGTTTTAGAATCTATTGAAGTAACTAATAATGATGGTAAAACAAAAGAATTAAAAGTAGATGGCTTGTTTGTAGCAGTTGGTAGAGTACCTGAAAATGAAGCTTTCTCTAATCTAGTAGAATTAGATAATAGTGGTTATATTAAAGCAGGAGAAGACTGTTTAACTAATGTTAAAGGTATATTTGCATCAGGTGATAATAGAACTAAAGAAGTTAGACAATTAGTAACTGCAACTAGTGATGGTGCAGTAGCAGCAACAAAAGCTGTTAAATATATAAATGAACTATAGGGACTTTATAAAGTCTCTTTTTTTTGCTATAATGAACTCGGTGATTTTATGAAGAATGTTTTAATAACAGGTGGTTGTGGTTCTTTAGGTAGAGTATTATGTAAAGCATTTAAAGAAGAAGGATATAATGTTTTATATACTTATAATGAAACTAAACCTAATGAAGAATTAGATGGTTGTGAAGGATATAAATGTGATTTATCCAATGAAGAACAAATAAATAATTTAATTAGAACTTTATATGAGAAATATCCAAGTATAGATATTTTAATTAATAATGCTGCAGTAGAAATAAATAAAGATTTTAGTTTAAAATCTAAAAGAGATTTTATGAGAACTTTAGAAGTTAATTTAGTAGCGCCTTTTATATTATGTCGTGAAATAGGTTCTCGTATGTTTATGTCTCAAAGTGGTAAAATTATTAACATATCTAGTAATAATTCAATTAATAAATATGATCCAGTTACAGTAGATTATGATGCTTCTAAAACAGGTCTTAATATATTAACTAAATGTACTGCCAAAGAATATGCACCATTTGTTACTTGTAATGCAGTAGCACCTGGATGGATATTAACAGATAAAATAAAAAAACTAGATGATGATCTAGATAATAAGTTTGTTCAAGAAGAAAGTAAAAACATCTATTTAAATAGATTTGCAACATGTGAAGATGTTACTAATCTAGTATTATTTCTAGCAAGTCCTAAAGCTGATTATATAAATGGAGAAGTAATAAGAATAGATGGTGGAAGTTACGATAGATAAAATAAAAAAATAGTTATTTAACTATTTTTTTAATTGAATCAATTCTAAAATCATCACTATTATCTACCTTAGTCTTACAGTAATCACAGATAGCACCTTGAACAGAAGCTCCACAACTTGGACATCTATATTTATCACCATGTTTAAATTGTTTAATAAACATTACTTCAAATGATTCTTTAACAGGTTTAGTAGGATTTCCACTAACAATAGTACCATCAGATTTAATTGTATAGTTTATATATGTAACAGTTATTAATGTACATACAACTTGTTTTGTTTGAGATGTATATGTATCATACACAATCATATTATTTAATTCATGTAATTCAATAATTTTCTTTTCATCGAATTTTAAATCTAATTGAATACTTGAATGATAAAGGTCATACATCTTTTCAGTACATACATTATACATTGTATTGTAATCAAGAGCATTATAAGCATTTTCAAACTTAGTATATATATCATATAAATATAATTTTAATTTAGATAAATCACTAATATCAAAACCTTCTAACTGATCTGGAGTTACTTCAGTATAACGATCTCTTCCAGTTATATTCATTGATTTAAATACTTGTTTCTTTTTATTTCTTTTAATTATATATATTATTAATAATGGTAATGAAATTGGCCATGCCATCATTAATAGTATAATTATCATAATGGCAAGTATTAATAAAGTTTCTAATAGTTCCATTGTTTATCACTCCTTATATTAATGGTAGCACATTATTATTTTATTATCAATTTAATTAACTCTTTAAAATGTAAACGATTTTTGATATAATATCACCGGATGTTTGCAAGAACTCTAGAATAGAGGGTGTAATTATGAATAAAGAAATAATTAAATTATTTAATGATTCAGAAAAAGAATTAAGAAAAGAATTTGAAGAATTAGATAGACTATGTGACTTAAATAGTATTAAAGTATTAAATGCTTTTAAGAATAATAATGTAGCAGAAATGCATTTTAATTCTACTTCTGGATATGGTTATAACGATATAGGAAGAGATGTAATAGAAAAAGTATTTAGTGAAGTATTAGGTGGAGAAGATTCATTAGTTAGATCTCAGTTTATTTCAGGATCTCATGCTTTAACTGTAACTTTATTTGCACTTTTAAGACCAAATGATACATTATTAAGTATTACAGGTAAACCATATGATACTTTAGATGAAGTAATAGGAATAGTAGATAATAATAGTTCTTTAAAATCTTTTGGTATTAATTATGAGCAAATAGATTTAATAGATAATGATTTCGATTATAAGAAAATAGAAAAAGTATTAAAAGAAAAGAAGATTAAAGTAATAGAGATACAAAGATCTAAAGGATATTCAACTAGAAAGAGTATTACTTTAGATAAATTAAATAAAGTAATTGGATTCATAAGAAAGATAGATAAAGAAGTAATAATTATGATAGATAATTGTTATTGTGAATTTGTTGAAGAAAAGAGTCCATTAGAAATAGATAATAAAGCAGATATTATAGTTGGATCTTTAATTAAGAACTTAGGTGGAGGACTTGCTCCAAATGGTGCTTATGTATCTGGTAAGAAAGAGTTAATTGATTTAGTAGCAGATAGATTAACTGTACCAGGAGAAGGTAGAGAAGTAGGACCTACATTAGGAATTAATAAGAGTTTCTTACAAGGTTTATTTATGGCTCCAAGTGTTGTATGTTCTAGTTTAAAAACAGCAGTACTTACAAGTTATGTTTTAGAAAAACTAGGATATGATGTTGAACCTAAATATAATGAACAAAGAGCAGATATAGTTCAAAATATTATATTTAATGATAAAGATAAATTAATTAAATATTGCCAAGGAATTCAAGAGGGAAGTCCAATTGATTCTAATGCAACTCCAATACCATGGGATATGCCTGGATATACTGATCAAGTAATAATGGCAGCAGGAGCATTTACTCAAGGATCTTCAATTGAAATGTCATGTGATGGGCCAATAAGACCACCATACATAGCATATCAACAAGGAGGACTAACTTATAACTATGGAAAACTTGCAGTAATGTATGGAGTTAATAAAATAATTTAATAAAAAGGTATTGAATAATTGATTGTTTTGCTGTATAATCCTATTTGTACTTGAGTTATGTTCCGGTAGCTCAGCTGGATAGAGCAACGCCCTTCTAAGGCGTCGGTCAAGAGTTCGAATCCCTTCCGGGACACCATATTTTAAAAGGAAATCAGCATTTTGCTGGTTTTTTTGTTGCATTTTTATTGGTTGTACAAAACCCTTGATTTTACTACATTTTGATATTTTTTAATTTTTTGAATGGCGACATTTTATGGCGACTATTTTTATGTACTAAATAAATAGTATATTTGACAAAAGATATACGAATGATATAATTATCAATGCAAGTGTTAGTTTAGTGGTAAGAACAGTATCGAAAGATAAAGGGGCGGTTAAAATCCGTGCGTTGCATTTAAAAAAGCGCTTTCTGGTAATTCTCACCAGCGACCGCTTTTTTTATGTTATAATATTTTTAAGTGATGTGATGACGATATGTTTAAAATATTATTATTTCCACTATATTTGTTATATTATCTTTTACTAAATATTGGAGGAATATTAGATTTATTTGAAACATTAATTAGAAATATATTTGAAAGAAAATGTAAGAAAGATGTTAATGATATAGTGGCGATATCATATTATGAAGATTTACTTATTCAAAATACTGATTTTGCTTTATATTATGATAAAAAACTATTACCAGAAAATTGGAAAGACAATAAAAATGATACAAAAATATCTAAAAAGATTTTTGATGAATTACTAGAGTCAATTAAACAAAATAAATTGTTAAAAAAGAAAACTAGGCGTTTAAAATGGCCTTTTATATCACCATTTGAATATTATGAAGCTTTAACATGTACTGATGTAGGAGATCCTTTTTTAGATTTGACTTTTTATTTTAAAGATGGATCAAAGAAATCAGTTTATGGTTATTCAAGTGCTTCAGAGAGATTTAAAGATAAATTAGGAGAAGTATTACCTAAAGATATATTATAAAAATATGATGGTTATATATGTTTGAAAATAATAATAAAAGGATGATGAATTTATATGAATGATGTAGCAAGACCTTACTTTTTAGAAAATGAAGAATGGTATTATTATGACGAAGATGAGGAAATATTTAAATTAACTGATAAAGCTCCTCAAGAAGCTATTGATAGTTATAATGAGTATTATAGTGAAGAAGAAACTGAAGAGTTAACTGATCTTGAAGAAAGATTATTTGAAATGTTTAAAATAATGAAGATAGATAGTTATGATATAGTACCAATGATGTTAGAATTACATCATGCTGGAGAAGAAGGACAAATTGAATTAATTAAATATCTAAGGGATATAGATCCTAATAATTATGATAAAGAAGTATTACTTGATAAAATTGACGAGATAGGAAGAAAATATAATAAAGATTAGTTATTATTGGCGACGTTTTACGGCGCTTTTCTATTTGACTAAAAACATAACCTTTGAAACACTTATAAAATAAGGGTATATGAAGATACTATATATAATGCCGAGTATCTTCTAAGGCGTCGGTCAAGAGTTCGAATCCCTTCCGGGACACCATTTATGAAAAGAAACTAGCAATAGCTAGTTTTTTTGTGTCATTTTTTGACATTAAAAATCAATGTTTTTGTTTTTCGTTATATGATATAATTACAATAGGAGTGATACTCTTGAAGAGAAAGTATTATATTTTATTATCAGTAATAATATCTTTTGTAACTATTACTGTAATATTTCTATTATTAAATAAAAATGGAAATAAAGATGATATTTCTATGTGTATAGTTAAATTTGATTCACTTGGAGGTTCTCTAGTAGAATCATATGAATTTGAATGCGGTAACAAAATTGAGATACCTAAATCTGTACCAGAAAAAGAAGGATTCGAATTTGTTGAATGGACTTATATGAATCAAGCTTTTGATTTTGATAAAATAGTCGATAGTAATGTTGTGCTTGTTGCGAAATATAATTTAATTAATCCTGATAGTGAAATTGTTGTAGTGCAATTTGATAGTAAGGGAGGATCTACTATTAATAGTATAGAACTTATTAAAGGAACTACTATTAGTGAACCAATTAATCCTCAAAAAGAAGGTTTTAAGTTTATTGGTTGGTATGATAGAAGTAATGTAAAATTTAATTTTGATAATGCGATTGATGATAATTTAATTCTTATTGCTAAATGGGAAGAGATAAAAGATTATAAGCCAGAAACAAAAAAAGAATCAAATTCTAATTCCAATTCTAATTCTAATTCTGATCATTATACTGGTCAGTTAAAATGTGTACCATATATTAAAACTGATGATAAACCTGAAATAGTGTATATAGGATATACTGGTCATATTAGTTATATTTGGAATGCTAATGTATTTACTGGGTATGATCCTGTTTGTAAAGTAACATATAGTTCTTCTGATAATAGTGTTGTTTCAATTGATTCTGATGGATACATAAAGGCTAATAAAGTTGGAAATGTAACATTAACTGAATGTGTTTATGATAAAGAAACCAATCAGATTATAGGTTGCTTCGATGGAATATTAACTGTTGAGGAGCCAACAAATTTAGTTGTTCCTAATAGCATTGATTGCTTTGCGACTTTTGATACATTAGAAGTGGGAGATGAAGCATATCTAGGACACTGGTATGACACAGCAGGTGTGGATCCAAATTATTATTATGTTGAATCTTATGTTTCATCAGATAGTGATGTATTAAAAATTGATTCAGATGGTTTTTATAAAGCCTTAAAACCAGGAACTGCAACAGTTACTGTTAGAACTAATAATGGAGTTGTTGGTTCTTGCCAAATTAATGTAATATATAAAAAAGTTAAATCAGTAAAAATAAAAGGAAATACAGATAATTTGCGTGTAGGAGATACGGTTCAATTGTCTTATGAAATGACACCTTCTGATGCATCCGAGGAATTAATTTGGTCTGTAAACTCAAATGTAGCAGAAATTGATTCTAATGGAAAAGTAACAACTGTTGATGTAGGTACAGCTGAAGTAAGATTATCTAACAAAGATCAATCAGTTCAAGATGTTATTTATTTTGAAGTAAAAAAGATTGATGTACAAAGCATTTCAATTAATAAAACAAGTCTTCAAATGTATGTTGGGGATAGTGAAACACTAGCTCCGATTGTATATCCAAGTAATGCCACTAATAAATTTGTAAATTGGTCAATTGATAGAACTGATGTCGTAGATTTTTATACTAATGAAAGAGGAGAAATAGACGTAGTTGCGAGATTCCCAGGTACTGCAATTATTACTGCAACATCAGATGAAGGACAAACAGCAACATGTACCGTAACTGTTAGTGAAGTTGATGTTGCTAATATAAGTTTAAATTACAACAATTTAAATATGTATAAAGGTGATTCTACTAGCTTGATAGCGACTATTTCACCAGATAATGCCACAAATAAAAATGTTTCGTGGACTTCTAGCAATTCATCTGTAGCTTCAGTTTCTTCTGATGGAAATGTTATTGCCAATAATGTTGGAGAGGCTACAATTACTGCAACTTCTGAGAATGGAAATAAAACAGCTACATGTTATGTCGTTGTAGAAAATCGACCATTAACAGCAACTGCAAGTATTGGCATAACCACAGTGGTTTCAAGTAATTATGCAACAAGAGGAGTAGAGGTTACTGTTAATCCAAGTGGAGGATCAGGCATATACAATTATTACTATATAAAAATATATAAAGATGGAGTTTTAATTTTTGAAACATCTAATACAAGTAGTAATAAATTGTTTGCTGGCGGTTACTCTAATGGTTCATATTATGCAACATTTGAAGTACATGATAATCAAGGAAATGAATTTTCTGGTAGTTCTAATGTAGTTACAGTTTCTGGTTTTTAATAAAACCATTAACGCCCTCCCGGGACACCATTATGAAAAGAAACTAGCGTAAACTAGTTTTTTTTGTTATATTTAATATAGGTGATGGTCTTATGAATAAAAGAATAATTTCTATAATATCAATCATATTTGTTTTAATTATAGGAGTAGTAGGTTTTATTATTATTAATAATGATGAAAAGGTAGTTTCTACAATAACATTAGATATAAATCCTAGTATTGAAATTAAATTAAATAAAAAAGAAAAAGTAGTTAGTATTATACCTTTAAATGATGATGCTAAAGAAATAGTTAATGATAGTTTAAAAGGTAAAACTATAGAAGAGACAATTGATAGCATCACTGATAATCTTATTGAAAAAGGATATGCTAAAGAAGGAGAATTATTAGAGGTAATTTTATACACTAATGGAGATATATCTAATGAACAAATTATAATAGAATTAACTAGTACTTTTAAAGAAAAAAGAATTGATTCAGGTGTTATAGTTGTTGATAAAATAACTAGTGATGATGAAGAACTTTCAAAGAAATATAATGTTAGTCCAGCAAAAGTATCTTATATTAAATCAATAGCAGAAGAAAATGAAAACATTAGTCTAGAAGATTTAACAGATAAGTCAGTAAATGAACTAAAAGAAATAAAAGAAACAAAAAAGTATTGTGACGATGGTTATACACTTAGTAATAATATGTGCCTTAAAGAAAAAGAAAGAATAGATGCTTTAAGAGGCCCTGTATGTCCTAGTGACTATGTAGAATATAATGGAGCATGTCATAAAGAAACAAGAGCTATAGAAAGTGAACCAGTATTTTGTAGAGAAGGATTTAATTTAGTTGATAATGATTGTGTTAATGTTGAAACATATAAAGCGGAAATGAAATGTAATAAAGGTGAATTAAGAGGGGATAAGTGTGTAGAAAAAGTAATTGTTGCAGAAGCATATGAATTTTGTAGAGATCCTGGAAGAACACTTTATGACCATAAATGTTTAGCAACTAAACCATCTATAAATGGTGGATGTTTAAATGGTGATATGCTTTTAAATGGTAAATGTGTTAATACAAGAAATGATTATTATATGGCTGAATGGAAATGTCCGAATGGTCAAGTAAAATCAAATGATGATGGTTCACTTCTAGATAATGATACACATTGTTATGAAGAACAATATGTTGATGATGTTGTATATTTCTGTAATGATAATTCCACATTAAATGGTGATGACTGTACAGGTACATATAAAGAACCACCAAGAAGAGAATTTGTTTGCAAAGAAGGATCTATAAAAGTAGATGATGTTAGATGTATAGAACCAAATGATGTTAAAGAAAAAGAAGACGGCTATTACTGTGAAGGAAATAATATTAGATTAGATGGAAATAAATGTATTATTTATGATGTAGTTGAACCTAAATATAGTTAAAGAATTATAAAATAAAAGAAACTAGCATTAGCTAGTTTTTTTTATCGCTGTTCTATTCATAATTAGTAACACCTCATTCTTATTATAATTAAGCCTTTTTAATTATCAAGAATTTAAAAAATCATAAAATAATATTGAATAAAGATAGTTACATGATATAATTAATGTAGGGCACTACATAGATTATAATTAGTAATGCATGATAGTTAAACTAAATAGAAAGGAGTAAATAATGAAAATAGGAGGAATAATATCAATAGTACTTGGAGGTTTATTAACTGTTCTAGGATTTGCAGTAAATAGTACTCCAGATGCAAAATTATTATCTTTTATTGCTGGTAAAGGAACTAATCCAGGAACACCATTAATTATAATTGGTATAATATTAGTTGCTGGTGGAATAGCATTAGTATACTTTGCAGGAAAGAAGAAAAAAAATAAATAATTAAAGACATCAATTTGTGATGTCTTTTCTTTTTTATTATAATTTATATGATATAATCAAAATAGAGGTGTAACTTATATGTCATATTTATTATCTATAGAGAATGGTGGATTTCCAATACAACCTTTTATTTTTATATTTTTGATTGTATCAATAATTATTGGTATTTATTTACTTAATAAATCTGAGATATATTCTAATTATGTACGTAAATTAAGTAATATCTTGTTTGTAATTGAAATAATTATTGGTATTGGATTATTTATAGTTCAAATATTAATGTCTGCTATGGGAGAGCCATTTAATATAATAAGTATAATTGTTATTATTTATTCTTTGATACTACTTATTCAACCATTTTATTTTAGAGCAATAGATGATAGTCACTATAATAGTGAAGTATTTTCAAAAAGACCAGGTTGTAGTGAAGATATTGTAAAAAGTATCTTGCCTAATTATAGTTTAGAATCATTGAAAAAAGAATTATATAATTCTTATATTAATACTAAGATTGGTGTATCAGATGAAAACTATGATCTTCTTGCTAATTCATGTACAAATGAATTGTTTAATACTTACCTTGAACATAATAAAATTGATAAACTAAAAGGAGAAAAAACTATTAATAAAAGATATCGTAAAAAGTTTCTTTCTATTAGTGATGTTGAAGAAGTAAATGGTTTAGTTACTGCAACAGTTGATTTAAGAGTATCATTTATTGAATATAGAACTAATAAATCAAATAGAATAATATATGGAAGTAAATTTAAAAAGATTATTAATAATTATTTATTAACATTTGTTTTAGATAAAAAAAGATTATCTAATAGAACATGTCCAAATTGTGGAGCTGTTGTTGATACAAATGTAACTAGTACTTGTGAATATTGTAAATCTTTAATAGTATTAAGACCCAAAACATTTGTTTTATGCACTGAAGAAATTAAGGTATATAAACCAAATCGTACTATTCTTAAACCATATGTTGACCCATGGAAGAAAGAAAGAGAAGAACTTGAAAGAAGGAATAGAATATGAGATATGAAGATTATGTAAAAATGGATAGTTCTTTTGATGAAGCTTATTTTAAAACTAGAGTAGTTAATACTTTTGTTAAATATTATACTGCTGTTATGTTAAATGAACTTGATAATGTTAAGCATTTTATAACAGAAGAAGTATATAATGATGCTAAAAACTATATTGAAAATTGTTATACTAATGGATTTAGACCAATGTATGAAAAAGTTACTGTTGTTAATCAAATGATAAAAGGAGTAGAAGTAATAGGGGCTTCTTATTGTATAAATGTTGAAGTAACTTCACAATGTTATAAATACAAAATGAGTTTAGAAGATAATTCTATTATCGATGGTGATGACAAAAATATGGTTAAGATTAGATATGATCTTAAATTTATTAAAAAAATGGGAGCTAAAGATTTAGGAGAGGTAAGAACATGTCCTCATTGTGGACATAATATGGATATTAACAATAGTGGAAAATGTAGCTATTGTGGTGGTATTTATGATTTAAATGAATATGATTGGATTCTAAGTAGTATTAAAGAAGCACCAAATGTTATTTATGGTTATGGAGATTCGATAATTGAATAATAAAAAACTAGTATAGACTAGTTTTTTATTTATATTAATAATTAGTCTTTATGGTATAATACATTACAGGTGATTTATTATGTTTAATAAAAACAACTTGAAATGTATTTTAATACTTGCAATTGGTTTCTTTTGGTGTAGTTCACTTTATTTAACTCAAGAACAATATTTAACTAATTATGCTGATACTGGTTTTATAAATATAGCTGAGTTATTATTTGGAAGTTTTTCTATGGCACTTGGAATTTTAATTTTTGGATTGTTATACAAACATAACAAAAACGTTAAAATGATTTATATTATTTTTACGTTATTATCAATTGTTTCAATGATAACTTTCTTTGGAACAAAGAATATTTACTTAATGAGTGTATGTTTGTGTCTAACTTGTTTTTTTGGAACAGCTGGTTATGGGGCAGGATATCATTTTTCTCTTCTTGCTAGTGATGTATTAAAAGAGTATAGGGGAAGAGTATTTGCTATTGGTTATGGACTTGGATCAATTGGAACTTATTTAGTAACTTTATTACCTGAAGATTTTTATTCATCTATTAGTTCACTACAATTATATATTCCATTTGTTGTTATTAATTTATTATTAATAGCTAAAAATACAAAATTAAATAAAATAGTAGAAGAGAAACATACTTCTAGTTTTAGAAAATATTTTGTTAGTGTATCTATAGTTATTCTTGCAATGGCTTTAGTGTCAGCATTATCAACAGATGTAATTGCACTACATACAATAAGTATTCCTGGTGGATATGGAGCAACTAGAATATATTATTCATTAGGACTTTTAATAGCAGGATTCTTAGCTGATAAAAAGAATAATTTATTTGAAATATTAACTATTGTAAGTTTTATATTTTCATTACTTGCAATTATATTACTTAAAGATGATTATTCAATTAATATAATTGCAGGTTTATCATATTTCCTTGTTGCATTCTTTGTTCTATTTAGAACTATGGTATTTGTTAATATGGCTGATAATAAAACAAGTGTTATTTGGGCTGCAGCATTTGGGCTAATGTATTCTCGAATTATAGAAGGACTAATGGTTTTATTTGAAGACTTTTTAGTAGATAATTATACATTATTAATAATAATTATTATGCTAGCTTTATCATTAGTAATTATCTTATACTTTTTAGTATATTTTCAAAAAAATAATACAAGTGAAAATGATGCTATTAAAAGTATTTCTATAAAATATGGATTAAGTATACAAGAAGAAAAAGTATTAAATCTATTAGTAAAAGATTATAGTAATCAAGATATTGCTGATAACTTATATGTCTCTATTAATACTATTAGAAATCATGTAGCAAGTATTTATAAAAAGACTGGTATGAAGAAAAAAGAATTAAAAGAAAAATTCTTTTATAAGACTACTTAGTCTTTTTTTAGTGCTTTTTTATTTAAAAGTCGTATGATACTTTTGAATAGAAAGGTAGAGAGTATATGAAAAGAAATAAGATTAAAAAAACACCAAAGACCATTTTATCTTTTGTATTAATAATGGCTATGGTTATTAATTGTATTTTACCTATAACTAATGTATTTGCAGCTGCATCAACAACAAAGCTAATTGTTTCGTTTAGAGCAAATGAACAAGTTGATAGTGCTGATTTAGGTATAGTGCAATATAGTTTAAATGACGGTGCTAGTTGGAATGATATTACTTCTAATACAGGAGAAAATGGACTAGCTATTACAGTAACTGGAGATAATTTAAAATTAAGATTAGTTCCAAATGCGAATTATGATGTTGATTATGCGGGAATTGGATTATCTTTAGATAATACACCAGTAGATAATGTTTCTTCACTTGGACTTGATACAGAAGAAGGTTATAGTGTACCAAGTAATGCACAAACAGTATCACTAGGTAATGTAGAATTTAGAGAAAGTGAAAATAAACCAAATGGAAATATTGTTCAAGCACATGCTACAGTAAATATTTCTGGAGCAGAACTTGAATATGATCATGACTGGGATAATAATGCAACTGGATTTGTTTTTGGTATTAATGATTCAGAAATGAGATATATTTCTAAAGAAGAAGTTAATTATACTGTTGAAGGTGAAAGTATAGTTGGATTAGTAACAAAGAATTCTTTAGGATTAACTTATGATTATGATAATAGTGGAAAAGTAACATTCCATATTAGAACTCAATGGGATGACGTAATTACATCATTAAAAATAAATAATGCAACTTATAATACACCACAAACAAGAGATGCTTTAATTGAAGCTTATGATAATGGTGGAATTGCATTCGATATAGAAAATGTTCCTTATGCTGAAAACTATATTATCGAAGTAACTGGAAGAAAACAAACAGAACAAGAAAAGATAATGGGAAATTTTGGATGGACATATGATGAACATACAAATCAATATTCTGAAGATGATAAAATACTTCATGGTGTTTTAGAATTTGTTAGCGCAGAATATAATAATCAAAAATATACAACTATAGAAGCAGTAAATAATGCAGGTGGATTATTCGCATGGAATGATGGAGTTAGAGATACTGATGATCCAACTGGAGAAGCAACTTTACCAGTTGGAACAATTCTTACTTTAAGATTAATACCAGATGAAGGATACCAATTAACTTCATTTGATTTAAATGGAACACCATTTGAACCAGGTGAAGAACCAGGAATTTATACTTTTGAAATTGGTGGAGGTAACTGGCATTTAGGA
>JAEEGL011534291.1_pt1 | contig 15518 bp, 14 predicted proteins | sample 9134231 | NCBI WGS metagenome assembly JAEEGL01 (sample SAMN16246548, study PRJNA631951) | gut metagenome | biome: gut microbiome; feature: rumen; material: fiber-attached | host: Bos | place: Iran: Karaj | collected 2018-10
CACCAGGATCGCCGCCGTGTCCGACATCTGAAAGGGCATGATCTTGGGCAGCATCAGCCAGAAAAAGTACAGCTGCAGCAAAATCGGCGTGCCGCGCAGGATCTCGATATATACGCCGGCCACCGCGTTGAGCACCCGGATCCGGCTCATGCGCAGGATCGCGATCACCAGTCCAAGCACCGTGCCGAAGAGCACCGTCGCCGCCGCCAGCCACAGCGTCCCGCCCAGGCCTTTGAGGAACACGGGGTAGAACCTGACCAGGATCTTTATGATTTTATCCATCTGCTTCCCCTTTTGAGAACCGCCCCCCGCGCACGCGCGCGGGGGGCGGAGAAACGGTATGTTCCGCCCTGCGGCGGAGTTGGGGGAACTTTATCCCCCTCCGGCCTCAGTTGGCGTCCAGTCCGAGGGACCGGGCGTATTCGGAGTACTCCTTGTACCACTGATTAGTCTTGCCCTCGGCGAGCAGCTCGTCGATGCACTGATTGACGAAATCGGTGAGCTCTGTCTCGCCCAGAGGGATGCCCACGCGGGTTCCCTGGGTGGACTCGTCGATCGCGAAGCGGAACTCATTGGCGATGGCCAGTCCGCCGTTGGCGTCGGCGTACAGCTGCCCGTTGTTGATGTCGCAGGCGCAGGCGTCCGCCTTACCCTCCTTCACCATCAGGAAGCCGTCCGTCATGGAAGAGACGACCTTGAATTCCTTACAGGCCGGAATCTGATCCTTTACAAAGCCCTCCTGCACGCTGCCGCTCTGGGTGACAAGCACCGCGTCGGCAAAAGACTCTGCCGTGGGATACTTGTCCGCGTCCTCCTCCCGTACCAGAAAACCGTAGTTGGAGGTCTCGTTCTCATCGAAGCGGTAGCCCTTTGACAGGTTCATGCTCTCGGCACGGGCGGGAGAATAGGCCAGAGCGGAGATCGCCAGGTCGTACTTTCCTTCCGTTACGCTGGCCAGCACCGCCGAGAACTCCAGCGGTACGAGACGCAGCTCCACGCCGAGCTTTTCGGCGATGTACTTGGCGATCTCGATGTCCATGCCCACGTACTGCTCGTCGCCCTGCTTGCTCGAGTCGATGAACTCATAGGGGGCGAAGTACGGCTCGGTGCATACCTCGATATACCCGCGCGCCTTGATGGCCTCCAGCCGGTTGGCCGGCTGTTCCGCCTTGCTTCCGCCGCCGCACGCCGTAAGCGCCAGGGCGAACACCAGCGCCAGTACGAGTGCGGTGATCCTTTTCCGGTTTTTCATAATAAGGCTCCTCCTGCTTTATACGTTATGGCTGCATTATAGCCGCAGAGGAGCCTTACGTCAATACTTTAGCGTACTGATTTGGTATTATTGTAAAGTGTCACAAAACCGCGCCTCCTGCGCGGGGAGAATTCATCACCTGTTCCCCGCGGCCGCTCTGCCCTTGCGGATGGTGCCGAGCTGGCGCTTGAGCGCCGTCAGCTGCGGGCGGTTGGGCCCGGAGCTCAGCTCATGGGTGAGATACAGCGGCTCGATCTCGTCGAGCAGCCGCACGCACCGCGGCTCGGTCCAGGGGCGGTGCCGGTCGATGCTCTCTATATGCGGATACTCCATGAAAAACGCCTCAAAGTAGTCCGAGGGGAAGTTTTCCGGCAGCTTTCCCGTGTGCCTGCGGACATACTCACCGCTGAGACTCTGGTGGAAGTGCAGCCCGCGCACGCTTTTGGCCAGCTCCCCGTGGGCGCGGTACAGCCCGAGGATATACTCTATCCCCTCCGCCTGGGTGCGCAGAGCGGGATTCGTGTTCATCAGGTGTCCCGTATCCAGCATGATCCCCTTGCGCGGGTAGTCGATCCGCGAGAGCAGATACTCCGTCTCGGCCGGATCCAGGAACGTGAAGCCGGGCCACCACTGGTTTTCCACCAGGAAGTCGAAGGTGGGCTCCACGCCGCGCAGCAGCTCGTTGATAAACTCTATGGCCCCGTCCAGCACCTCCCGGTTCGTATGCAGCCAGCGGTAGGTATACCCCTCCTCCAGCGACACGTCGGAGACATGGAACACGGTATAGGGCGTGTTCATCGACAGGGCGAACTCCAGGTCCTGCCGGAAAAAGCGCATAAGGTCCTCGGGCTTCGTGCCCGGATAGGCGCGCCCCACCATCTCCCAACTGCCGTATTTGCGCAGGAGCTCCTTCCCGTTCCCCCGCCAGAAGTCCAGCCAGTCGGGGTAAAACACGAGATGGTAGCCCGCGAGCAGCTCCTTCGGGAAGGTCGTGTCCAGATCGACTGGGTCCACGATGCCCTCGATGCCGTCGAGACCCAGCGAGTGGATCTTCCGCCCCAGGGCGTCCCAGCTCCCGTAAGGCGCGATGCAGTAGGTGCATATGGGGAAATTGATGCTTTGGATCATGGCTCATCCTCTTTTCCGAACGGGAATGCTGATGTGTTTATACTTCCTCGCTTAATATTATAGTAGATATGATCGGAAAAAAACAGTCGGCAATTCCCGCTGCCATTCGCGGAGAAAGAAAGCAGTTTCTCTTGAGGTGCCGTGAGCACGGTGATATACTGTATAAGTAAGCGCTGCTGACGCGCCGAAACGAGTAATGAACAGGAGGATAAAGCCATGAAACGGGATTTTTCCAAGCTTGACAGACTGCTCGAAGAATTTGCCTCTCACAGCGTGCCCGGCTGCACCTGCACGATCATGCAGGGCGACAAGGCGATCTATGAGGGCGCCGCCGGCTACGCCGACATCGCCTCCGGAAAAAAAGTGAACGCCCACTCCATGTTCCGGCAGGCTTCCACCACAAAGCTGTTCACCTACGCGATCCTCGGCATGCTCTATGAGGAGGGCCGGTTCCTGTTCTCGGAGCCGGTGGGCAAATACCTGCCCGAGTGGAGCGAGACGAAGAAGTTCGTGGTCCGCCCCAACGGCGAGGTGGACACGGTGCCTACCGAGCGGCCGCTGACCATTCAGAACGCAGTGGCGATGATGTGCGGCCTGCCCTACTGCATGGCCCCGGCGCCGAACCCGACCACGCCCACGCTGGCCGCCATGAGCAAGCGCATCGCCGCCCTGCTGGAGAAGGGCACCCCCACCCTGCGCGAGGAGGTGCGCGCCATGGGCGACGTGCCCGTGATGTTCGAGCCGGGCAGCCACTGGGAGTACGGCTTCGGCAGCGAGATCACCGGCGCGCTGGTGGAAACGCTCACCGGCAAGGCCCTGCGGGAGAATTTCCGCGAGAAGATCATCGAGCCGCTGGGTCTGGAGGATACCGACACCTTCTTCACTCCCGGCAACCGCGAGCGTGTCGTGACCTCCTACGCCAAGACGCCCGAGGGCAGCTTCGTTGCCTCCCCGGACTTCTACGACGCCACGATGGATCCCGCGCAGACTCCCGTGGGCGCGCGGCCCAATCTGATCACCTCGTCCACGGACTTCGCGACCTTCATGCAGATGCTGGCCAACGGCGGCACCTATAAGGGCAAAAAGTTCCTCGGAGCCGGCACCGTGGCCATGCTCCACGCCAACCAGCTGGGCGAGGCGCAGATGAAGGACTTCACCAACGACTATCTGGCCGGCTACGGCTACGGCTACGGCTTCCGCACCCTGCTCACGCAGGAGTACGGCCACAACGGGCACATCGGGTGCTTCGGCTGGACCGGCGGCTCGGGCATCTGGGTGGAGGCCGACCCGGTGGACAAGTTCTCCATCGCCTACATGCACAACATGATGCCCAACGAGGAGCTCTACCATCATCACCGCGTCCGCGCAACGGCCTACGGCATCATGCTGTAAGGCGCAAACGATTGCATTCTTTCGCAGGCATGCTATAATGGGCAAAAGCGCCTCTCCGCGGCGGAGAGGCACCGCACATTCTTAGAAAAGGAGAGACATATGAAAAAGAAAGTGTTGGCATTTCTTCTGGTGCTGACCATGATCTTCGCTCTCGGCGCGGCCGCCGGAGCGGAGGGCAGCGAGCGCACCGGAGACGTCGTCATCCTCTTCACCAGCGACGTCCACTGCGGCGTGGACCAGGGCTTCGGCTACGCCGGACTGCAGGCGATCCGTGAGTATCTCATCGCCAAGGGCAACGACGTGGTCCTTGTGGACGACGGCGACAACATACAGGGCGAGCCCATCGGCACCATGTCCAAGGGTGAGCTCTGCATAGACCTGATGAACAAAATGGGCTACGACATAGCCATCCCCGGCAACCATGAATTCGACTACGGCATGGACCGGTTCCTGGCTCTTGCCGAAATGGCCGACTTCCCGTATATCAGCTGCAATTTCAATAAAGAAGGCGAGCTGGTGTTCGAGCCCTATGTCATCAAGGAGCTGGGCGGCACGAAGGTGGGCTTCGTAGGCGTGACCACACCCCAGACGCTGACCTCCTCCACCCCGAGGTATTTCCAGAATGAAAACGGCGAGTATATTTACGGCTTCCTGCAGGACGGGACCGGCGAGGCTCTGATAAGTGCCGTTCAGAAGGCCGTGGACGACGCCCGCGCAGAAGGCGCGGAGTACATCGTGGTGATGGCCCATATCGGCAATGACCTTTCCACCGCGCCTTATACTTACGATGAGATCATCGCGAACACCACCGGCATCGATATTTTCCTCGACGGCCACAGCCATGATACCGAGCAGGTCACCATGAAGGACAAGGACGGTCATGAGGTCCTTCGCTCGGCCTGCGGCACCAAGCTGGCCAATATCGGCTGGGCCAGGATCGCCGCGGACGGCAAGCTTTCCGCCGGTCTGTACACCTGGACCAACGGCGACTCCGTGCCCGCCATGCTGGGCGTGACCAACGACATGTCCGAGGCTGTCGGCACCGCGATGGATAAACTCAATGAAGAGCTTCAGACCGTGGTCGCAAAATCGGCCGTGAACCTCACCATCAACGATCCCGTGGCGGTCGACGCCAACGGCAATCCGATCCGAATGATCCGCCGGGCCGAGACCAACCTGGGCGATCTGTGCGCCGACGCGTACCTCGATCAATCCGGCGCAGACATCGCATTCGTCAACGGCGGCGGTATCCGCGCCAATATTCCCGCCGGCGACATCACCCTGGGCAACATTCTGAAAGTCCATCCTTACGGCAACGAGATGTGTGTGATCGAGGTCACCGGCCAGCAGATCCTGGACGCTCTGGAATGGGGCGCCAGGGCCATCCCGGGCGAGAGCGGCGGCTTCCTCCAGGTCTCCGGACTGAGCTATGAGATCCACACCTACATCGAGAGCACCTGCACCAAGGACGAGAACGGCATGTTCACCGGTGTGGAGGGCGAACGGCGTGTACAGAATGTACTGGTCGGCGACAAGCCCATCGACCCGAAAGCCACCTACACTCTTGCCAGCCATAACTATATGCTGCTGGACGCGGGCGACGGCTACTCCATGTTCGCCGGCGCCAAGGTCCTCCAGAACCGTGTAAAGCTGGACAACCAGGTGCTGATCGACTACATTACGGAGACGCTCGGCGGTGTCGTCGGTGAAGAATACGAAGAGCTCACCGGCCGGGGCCGCATCGTCATCGTGGAAGAAAAGCCCTGAGCATTGTCTCGGCGAATCGATACTTTTCTCCGGCCGCCCTCGGGCGGCCGGGGATTTTTATCCTCGCGCGTATTGTAGAACACGGCTCCGGGTGCTATGATAGGTGGCGTAAAAACCACACGGGAGGACAGTGCTTTGGATATTTACGAAGAGCTCTCTCTGCACGACTGCCCCTACTGCGGCGGGCCCGCGGTGCTCGAGGAGGAGGGCGGCTGGTGCTGGTATGTGATGTGCGCCGACTGCGGCTCCCAGACCGCTCATTTCGAATTCTCGGACGAGGCCGGCCGCGCCGACGCCGCCCGCAAAGCCGCGCATCTGTGGAACATCGGCAAGGTGGTCCGCGTCGACATCAGCGAGTAACGGGAGGTTCGGCATGGCGATCGTGGTTCTCGGAACGGTATTCGTGGACATCAAGGGCTTCCCGAACGACGCGTACAGCCCCACCGGCCGCAACGCCGGGTGGGTGGAGATCGTGCACGGCGGCGTGGGCCGCAACGTGGCGGAGGACATCGCCAACATGGAGCTGCGCCCCAAGCTGGTGAGCATCGTGGACGACACGGCCTCCGGCGCCGAGGTGCTCGCGAAGCTGCGCGACCACAAGGTGAACACCGACCATGTGCTCGTCCGGCCCGACGGAATGGGCATCTGGCTGGCGGTGTTCGACAACGAGGGCGACCTGGCCGGGTCGATCTCCAAGCGCCCGGATATGGACGCGCTGGCAGAATTGCTGGAGGAAAAGGGCGACGAGATCTTCGCCGACGCCGACAGCATCGTGGTGGAGATCGACATGGACCGCGAAATCATCAAGCAGGTCTTCCGCTTCGCCCGCAAGTACTCCAAAAAGGTCTTTGCCGTGGTGTCCAACATGACCATCGCGGCCGAGCGCCGGGATTTCCTCCAGTCGGTGGACTGCTTCGTGTGCAACCAGCAGGAGGCGGGGATCCTGTTCGTGGCCGACTATTCCGGCATGACCCCGGCGGAGCTCACAGAGGAGCTTGCCGACCGGATCGAAAAAGCCAACATCCCCTCCATGGTGGTCACCATGGGCAGCACCGGCTCGGTGTACGCCTCCCGCGGCGGCGAAAAGGGATTTCAGCCCTCCGAGACCGTTAAGGTCCGCGACACCACCGGCGCGGGCGACGCCTTCTGCGCGGGCGTGGCCGCGGGGCTCACCTACGGCAAGACCCTGCGCGAGTCCGTGCGCATCGGCACCACGCTGGCCGCCTCGGTGATCACGATCTCCGAGAGCACCTGTCCCCGCTTCCTCCCCCGCGAGCTGGGGCTGGACATCGACGTACCGGACTGATATGCGCCGTATCCTGTGTATCGGGGACTCCAACACATGGGGCTACGATCCCCGTTCCCGGCTCGGCGGGCGGTACCCGGAGGATGTGCGCTGGACCGGGCGGCTTATTGGCCGGGAAGCGGTCAACGACGGGGTCAACGGCCGCACGATCCCTCCGGCGCGGGAGTATCCCGACACGGAGCGGCTCCTGCGCGGGGAGCGGTTTGACGCGGTATGCGTGATGCTCGGCACCAATGATCTGCTGCAGGGCGCCTCCGCCGAAACGGCCGGGGCGGCCATGGAACGATATCTGTGCTTTCTCCGCGGAGCCGCGGGAGATATCCCGGTCATTCTGATCGCCCCTCCCCCGTTCCGGTCCGGAGAGTGGGTGACCTCGGCTGCGCAGATCTCGGAATCGGAAAAGCTTGCCGGGGTCTATCGCGCGCTTGCCGAAAAAACCGGTGTCTTCTTTGCCGACGCCGGGCTGTGGAACGTGGAGACCGCCTTTGACGGGGTGCATTTCACCCCCGAAGGCCATGCCGCCTTCGCCTCGGGACTGAGCGGAACTCTTGACGATATACCGTGATATACAAAACATGAGGGACCGGCTCGGTCCCTCATGTTTTTATCCCACGCCTCCGTCAAAGAACAGGAAGCGGTTGTCGAAGTCGGCGGCGGTGAATGTCTCGCCCGTGGGGCGGATCTCCAGGTTTTTCGCGGCCTTAACGATCGTTTCGCGGTCGAGCTGCCCGCAGACGCGGACGATCCAGCCCTCCTCGGCGTTGGCCAGCAGCACATAGTGATAGGTGATCGTGCGCTCGGGCACGCCGAATTCGGGCACGGCATCCAGATGCTGTTCCGCCGTAAAGATCAGCGCGTCGGCGTTCAGATCGTCCCAGTGCTCCTCGGTGATCTCCCCCGGCGTCTGATAGAGCATCAGCATGGCTCCGCCGTCGTTGAACTGCGGCATGGCGTAGACCTCTATCTCCAGCGGCTGATTGATGTCTCTTGCCTCGGGGCTGTCCTGCCAGGTGAGAGATTCCAGCGTCAGGCGCGTGAACCATGTGTCTTTGCTCAAGCCACTCCACGGCTGACTCAGCGGCAGCTCTCCGGGCATCTCGCAGGGCAGCCAGCCCGGCCGGAACTCGATGGCCTTGCCCTCCGCCGTCTCCGGGAACGTGACGGCCAGCTTGGCGTCCTTCCATTCCAGATAGCCCGTCTCGCTGTCGTCCCACTTGAACGGGAAGGTCTCCTCCGCGTCCGGGACGCGGTGAGAGATCGTGAAGTACGCAGCCAGCGCCGCCGTGGTCAGCACCGCCGCGATCGCCGCGGCGATCAGAAGGACACGGCGGATCGGCCGTATCTTTGCTCTTGTCTCATGCATCGTTTCATCCTCCGTTAAGCCGAGGAGGCCGGCCGCGGACTCGATATACTCGTCCCGGATCTCTCCGACGGCGTCGAACAGGTCTTCTTTTTTCATGCCGTTCCCTCCTCCTTCAGGCAGTTTTTCAGTTTCGTCCTCATTCGGCGAAGCCTGCCGGCCACGGCGTTCTCCGTAAGGCCCGTGCGCGCCGCGAGCTCCGCCGGCGAGGCTCCGAAGAAATACCGCGCCGTGAACAGGTCCCGCTCCTCCCGCTCAAGCGAGGACAGAAAGCGGTCGACGGCTTCGTTCAGTTCTCTTTTTTCCAGTTCCCGCTGGGGGTCTTCCCCGCCGGGCAGGCACTCGGCCAGCTCGTCGAGCAGAAGGGGGACCTCTCCTCCGCCGCGCTTTCGCGCCGTGGTGCCGCGCAGCCGGGTGATCGCCAGATTGCGCGTCACCTTCGCCAGCCACGCGGGCAGGCTCGCGGGACGGGCCGGCGGGATGGAGTTCCACGCCCGCAGCCAGGTGTCGTTTACGCACTCCTCCGCGTCCCGCGTGTCCGCGAGTATGCCGTCGGCCACGCGCAGACACAGCCGGGCGTATTTGGCCTGCGTTTCCTTCAGCGCCTGTTCCCTGCGCTGAAAGAACAGCTGCAGTATGCTTTCGTCATCCACGCTTTGCTCGGTCTCCTTTCTTCCGGGGAAAAGAACGTTCTCACCCCATAAGACGCGAAAAAGCGGCAAAAGTGTCGCTCCCGGCTTGAAAAAAGGAAAACCGTTGCGCGCCGTGCGCGGGGCATGGTATAATCCGCGTATCAGTGATCTGAGGAGGGATCGGCCATGGCGGAAAAATACAATCTCTGTCTGGATATCGGCGGCACGAAGGTGCTCGGAGCGATCTTCGACGCCGAACGCAATATCGTTTACCGGCTCAAAAAGAAGACCAAGGCGGGCGGCGACTCCACCGAGAACGTGGAGCAGGTCATCGTCAGCGTGGTGCACGAGATGCTCGAGGCCTCCGGCATCGCCGGGGAGGACGTCCACGCCATCGCCGCGGCCGCGCCGGGCGTGATCGACCAGGCACACGGCATCATTCTCACCTCGGCTAATCTGCCCTGGGAGAACTACGACATCAAGAGCGCCGTCGAGAAGGCCACGGGTATCCCCTTCTTCATCGGCAACGACGTGAATGTGGGCGTGCTGGGTGAATATAAATACGGCGCCGCCCGGGGCTACCACAATGTGGTGGGCTTCTTCGTCGGCACCGGCATGGGCGGCGGGCTGATCCTGAACGACGAGCTCTACACCGGGCACCTGTTCAAGGGCGCCGAGTACGGCCACATGGTGCTCGACCCGAAGGGGCCGCTGTGCGGCTGCGGGCAGAGGGGCTGTCTGGAGGCCTTCTCCAGCAAAAAAGGAATGTCCGCCTATATCCTGCAGCAGGCCGCCAAAGGCAAAAAGAGCATGCTGACCGACAGCATCGAAAACGGCGTATTCCGCAGCAAAAAGCTCAAGAAGGCCCTGGAGGCCGGCGACGCGGTGGCGATGAAGGCCGTGGACCGGGCCTGCCATTATCTGGCCATAGCCACCGGCAACATGATCAACACCATCAGCCCCGACCTGGTGGTATACGGCGGCGGCGTCATCGAGGCGGTGGGCGAGCTGTTTTTGCAGAAGATCCTCGCCGAGGTGGACCGGTACTGCATGCCGTCCATCCGCTCCACCGTGGAGCTGAAGATCGCCGAGCTGGGCGACGACTCCGTGATCTACGGCGACCTGGCCATGATCGAAGACGCCCGCTTCTGACCGGCCGGCGCGTCCCCGGCTGCCCCGATAAAGCTTCCCTGCCCCCGACGTCCGTGCCCGTAACCGCGTCGGGGGCAGGTTTTTTTGGCTGAGTATGCACTTTCGGGACGCGGATGCGAACTTTTTCCCCGGAACGGTTAGAAAGCTATTGAATTTTAATCCGCAGGATAGTATATTAATTATAATTTTTCTGTCGCGGGAGGAGGAGCCCCGACACGAAAAACTCAGAGAGTATCGGAGGAAAAGAGTTATGGACAAAAACCGCGAGCATCTCGCCAGCCGTCTCGGCTTTATTCTGCTCAGCGCCGGATGCGCCATCGGCTGCGGCAACGTCTGGAAGTTCCCGTGGATGACGGGCCAGTTCGGCGGCGGCGGCTTTGTGCTGGTATATATTCTCTGCCTGCTTATACTGGGCCTGCCGGTAATGGTCATGGAGTTCGCCATGGGCCGCGCCAGCCAGGCCAGCCCCCTCGGCATGTACCAGAAGCTGGAGAAGCCCGGCACAAAGTGGCACATCCACGGCTGGTTCGCCCTGCTGGGCAACATCGCGCTGATGGCGTTCTACACCGTCGTCACGGGCTGGATGATCTATTACTTCTGGATGTTTCTTACCGGGAACAACGCGGGCCTCGGCTTCGTGGAAATGATCACGAACGCCGGCGTCAACGTCACCTTCCTGGCCATCGCCGTGTTCGTGGGCTTCGGGATCCTTTGCTTCAACCTGCAGGGCGGTCTTGAGCGCGTCACCAAGTACATGATGGTGATGCTGCTGCTCCTGATGGCCGCGCTGGCCGTGCGCAGCTGCACGCTGCCCAACGCGGGCGAGGGCCTGAAGTTCTACCTGGTGCCCGACTTCAGCAAGATCAACGGCAGCGTCGTCGTCGGCGCCATGAACCAGGCCTTCTTCACGCTGTCGCTGGGCATCGGCTCCATGGCGATCTTCGGCAGCTACATCGGCAAGGAGCGCTCCCTGATGGGCGAGAGCGTCCATGTCATCATTCTCGACACCGTGGTCGCCCTGGTGGCGGGCCTGATCATCTTCCCGGCCTGCACCAGCTACGGCGTGGAAGTGGGCGCCGGTCCCGCGCTGCTGTTCAACACCATGGCCACCGTCTTCAACAACATGAACGGCGGACGCTGGTGGGGCACGCTGTTCTTCCTGTTCATGGTGTTCGCCGCCATGTCCACGGAGCTGGCCGTTTTCGAGAATATCCTGGCCATGATCCGCGAGAAGACCGGCTGGTCCCGTCCCAAGGGCAGTATCATCTGCGGCATCGGGATCTTCCTGCTGTCGCTGACCACCGCTCTGGGCTACAGCAAGCTCAGCTTCCAGCCCTTTGCCGACGGCTCCGCGTGGCTGGATTTCTGGGATTTCATCGTATCCACCAACCTGCTGCCTCTCGGCGCGCTGATCTTCGCTCTGTTCTGCTGCTCCAAATCCGGCTGGGGCTGGGACAACTTTGTGGCCGAGGCCAACGCGGGCAAGGGCATGAAGGTGAAGGAATGGATGCGTCCGATCTTCCAGGTCGTCGTGCCCGCGGTCGTCACCTTCCTGTACGCCTACGGTCTGTGGACCTTCAAGTGGAAATAATCTCCGCGCCGGACAGTCAACAGCAAACCGCCGCCTTTGTCCTTTCGGGCAGAGGCGGCGGTCCCGCTTCGGGAGCGGACGGCTAATTGTCTAATCAGCCATAAGAGTTTCCGCAAAAAACCCTGTATTTCTGTGCGATTCACAAATCTTTTTCAAGGCATTGACAAACCCGCGCCTCCCCCAATATAATCTTTTTGTAAGTGGTTTTCGGTCTTTGTGGTGCAGCCGAAGGGACGTGGTGAGCTTGCTTCTTTTCACCCGCATTCGATACCTTTCTCTCCTGCGAAACAAAGGCCTCTTTCTATGCCCATGCCTGTGACCGGCGGACGGTCCGGCACGGGCAAAATTCATTTTATGCCGCGTTGAAGGAGACTAGCATGAAAAAAGTCGGTATCATCATGGGCAGCGACAGCGACCTGCCTGTCATCAAAAAAGCCACCGATCAGCTCAAAGCGCTGGACATCCCCTTTGAGGCGCATGTCTACTCCGCTCACCGCACTCCGGAAGAGGCGCGCTCCTTCGCCCTGAACGCGCGCCGGAACGGCTTCGGCGTGCTCATCGCCGCGGCGGGCATGGCCGCGCACCTTGCCGGCGCCATCGCCGCCAACACCACTCTTCCCGTGATCGGCATTCCCTGCAAAAGCGCCGCTCTGGACGGGATGGACGCGCTGCTCGCCACCGTGATGATGCCCCGGGGCATCCCCGTGGCCACCGTCGCCATAGACGGAGGCGCCAACGCCGCGCTTCTGGCAGCGCAGATCCTGGCCGTGGAGGACGCCGATCTGGCCGCGAGGCTGGACGCCAAGCGCGCCGCCGACGCCCGCTCCGTGCTGGAAAAAGACGCGGCGGTCATGGAAAAACTGTAAAAAACCTACCGAAAAGGAGTTTAAAACAATGGAAGAACTGAAACTCGTGTACACCGGCAAAACCAAGAATGTATACGCGCTGCCCAACGGAAACTACCTGCTCAAGTTCAAGGACGACTGCACCGGCAAGGACGGCGTGTTCGACCCCGGCATGAACGAGGTCGGCCTGACCATCGAGGGCGTGGGTGACGTGAACCTGCGCATGTCCATTTATTTCTTTGAGAAGATCAACGCCGCCGGCATCCGCACCCACTTTGTCGGCGCCGATCTGAAAGAGACCACCATGGAGGTCCTGCCCGCCAAGGTGTTCGGCAAGGGGCTCGAGGTCATCTGCCGCCTGCGGGCCGTGGGTTCTTTCTACCGCCGCTACAGCGACTACATCGCCGAGGGCGCCGAGCTGCCCGCCTATGTGGAGATGACCTTCAAGGACGACGCCAAGGGCGATCCCCTGGTGACCCGCGACGGTCTGAAGGTGCTGGGCGTGATGACCGACGAGCAGTATGAGGACATCAAAAAGATGACGCAGCAGATCACCGGCATCGTCGCCGACGAGATGAAGGCTCGCGGCATGGAGCTCTACGACATCAAATTCGAGTACGGCTACGACGCCGACGGCAAGGTCATGCTCATCGACGAGATCGCCTCGGGAAACATGCGCGTGTACAAGAACGGCGAGTATATCGACCCGATGACGCTTTCCGAGCTGTTCTTCGCGTAATGGGCGGCTTTTTCGGAGCGGTATCACGCCGCGACGTTTCGCTCGACGTGTTTTTCGGCGTGGACTACCACTCGCATCTGGGCACCCGCCGCGGCGGCATGGCCATCTGCGACGGCCATGCCTTCCAGCGGCAGATCCACAATATCGAGAGCACGCCGTTCCGCACGAAATTCGAAGGCGATCTGCGCGATTTCCACGGCTGCAGCGGCATCGGCTGCATCAGCGACAGCGATCCCCAGCCCCTGCTGGTGCGTTCCCATCTCGGCTTCTACGCCATCACCACCGTGGGGATCATCAATAACGCCGCCGAACTGCTGGATACGTTCTATTCCGATCACAACCATCAGTTCAACGCCATGAGCTCGGGCAAGGTCAACGAAACCGAGCTCGTTGCCGCGCTCATCAACCAGAAGGACGACCTGATCTCCGGCATCCTGCATGTACAGGAGGTGGTGGAGGGGTCCATGACGCTGCTGGTGCTCACCAACAGCGGGGATCTGTATGTGGCCAGGGACCGGCTGGGCCGCCTGCCGGTGCTCATCGGCAAGGACGGCGACGGGCACTGCGTCTCCTTCGAGTCCTTTGCCTACCACAAGCTGGGCTATGCCGACGCCTATGAGCTCGGCCCCGGCGAGATCGTTCACGTGACCGCCGACGGGTTCGAGACGCTCTCCCCCGCCGGGGACAAAATGCGCATCTGCGCGTTTCTCTGGACCTATTACGGCTATCCCAACTCCAACTACGAGGGAGTGAACGTGGAGGTCATGCGCTACCGCAACGGCGAGATCATGGCCGAGAACGAGCTGGAGACCATGCCCGATATCGACTTCATCGCCGGCATGCCCGACTCCGGCGTCCCCCACGCCATCGGCTACGCCAACCGGAGCTGGAAGCCCTTCGCGCGGCCCTTCGTAAAATACACCCCCACCTGGTCGCGCTCGTTCGTGCCCGCCAGCCAGGATGTGCGCAATCAGGTGGCCAAAATGAAGCAGATCCCCGTCCCCGAGCTGATCGAGGACCGGAAGCTGCTGCTGGTGGACGACTCCATCGTGCGCGGCACACAGCTGCGCGAGACCGTGGAGTTCCTCTATGAGGCGGGCGCCTCGGAGGTACACATGCGTTCGGCCTGCCCGCCCATCGCCTACGGCTGCAAGTACCTGAACTTCTCGCGCAGCAAGTCCGAAATGGAGCTGCTGGTGCGCAAGGTCGCCACGGAGCTGGAGGGCGAGGAGGGGCTTGCCCATCTGGACGAGTACACCGACTCCTCCACCGAGCGCGGGCAGCGTCTGCTGCGCACCATCTGCGAGAAATTCGGCTTCAGCTCCCTGGGCTACCAGTCCATAGACGGGCTGATCCGGGCCATAGGCATCGATCCGTGCAAGCTGTGCACATACTGCTGGACAGGAAAGGAATAAGATCATGGATTCTCACTCCGCTTCCTACGCCGCCGCCGGCGTCAACATCGAGGCCGGATACGAAGGCGTAAGGCTGATGAAAAAGCACGTCGAACGCACGTTCATCCCCGGCGTTCTGTCGGACATCGGCGGGTTCGGCGGTCTTTTCTCCCCTCCCGTGGAGGGCATGGCCGAGCCGGTGCTGGTGTCGGGCACCGACGGCGTGGGCACCAAGCAGCGCATCGCCCAGCTCATGGGCGTGCACGATACCGTGGGCATCGACTGCGTGGCCATGTGCGTCAACGACATCATCTGCTGCGGCGCGAAGCCGCTGTTCTTCCTCGACTATATCGCCATCGGCAGAAACGAGCCGGAAAAGGTGGCCTCGCTGGTCTCCGGCGTGGCGGAGGGCTGCGTGCGCGCGGGCTGCGCCCTGATCGGCGGCGAGACCGCGGAGCACCCCGGCACCATGGCCCCGGACGATTACGACCTGGCCGGCTTCTCCGTGGGCATCGTGGACCGCGCGAAGATCATAGACCATTCCCGCATGACGCCCGGCGACGTGATCATCGCCCTGCCCTCCTCCGGGCTTCACTCCAACGGCTTCTCCCTGGTGCGCAAGGTGTTCGACGTGGAGCGCGCGGATCTGGGCGCGTACTGCGATGAGCTCGGCACCACGCTGGGCAAGGCCCTGCTCGAGCCCACGAAGATCTATGTGAAGCCTCTGCTCGCGGCGCTGGAGGCAGCGGACATCCGGGGCGTGAGCCACATCACCGGAGGCGGCTTCTACGAGAACATCCCCCGCGCCGTGCCCGACGGCCTGTGCGCGAGGATCGACCGGGCCGCGATAAAGATCCCGGCGGTGTTCTCTCTGCTGCAGCGCGCGGGAGATATCCCCGAGCGGGATATGTTCAATACCTACAATATGGGCGTGGGCATGAGCGCGGTCGTGTCGAAGGA
>JAEEGL012951826.1_pt1 | contig 15518 bp, 1 predicted proteins | sample 9134231 | NCBI WGS metagenome assembly JAEEGL01 (sample SAMN16246548, study PRJNA631951) | gut metagenome | biome: gut microbiome; feature: rumen; material: fiber-attached | host: Bos | place: Iran: Karaj | collected 2018-10
CCCAATCCCCAATCCCCAATCCCCAATCCCCCATCCCCATTTTCTTTTCTTAATAAATAAAAAGAAATATTATTTATTAATTAAAAAAAATAAATTAACTTTATATTTTTTACCTAATTAATTTCTTTATTAATCATTACTTTGAAATCAGTTATCATTTCCTAAGCATTGTCATAATGATTTAAATATTTTAATATGATATTTGTTTTATTTCCATTTTAAAAAAATTTTTTATAAAATTTTAAGTCACTTCCAAAACAAACAAATCTTCTTAGATATTATATCTCAAGAATTATTATTTTTTAAATTAAACTATTTTTTATTATTTATATGAGTTTCAAATTACTTTTTAATAAATAATTATTTAGATTTCTCCTAAATCTTCATCATCATCATCTTCTACATAATAATCATTTTCTAGTTCACCTTCATCTCCTCCATTTTGCTCTTCTTCAATATTAGGATTTGTATTAATTTCTTCTTCATTTTCATTTTCAATGGTTTTATTTTCATTTTTAATTTTATTTATTTCTTTAGGATTATTTTCATAATCTTTTTCTTCATCACTTAAATCTTCCATTGTTTCTTTTTTTTTGAATTTATTTAGATCAAATATTTCTTCATTTATTAATTCATAAAATTCCAAAGCATGTCCTATTCTCAATCCTGAATTGCATTTTTCACATTCCTGACATGGATTTTCTTCTCCTCCTAATAATTTTTCTTCACATAATATACATTTATTATCTTCCTGGTTACATTTAATTACATAATTCATTTCTCTTTTTATTCCATCAAATATCATATAAATTTCTGTTGGAAAAGCTTCATTATCTTGTAATTCAGTTCTCCATAAGTCTGCTCTTTGAATATAATCAAATAATATTTTGAATTCACTAATATCTGTATCACCTCTCTTTCCACTTAAATATCTAGATATTAATCTCCTAACTGCACTAGCAATATCTTTCTTTTTAATAAGATTATTTTCTCTTATATTTGTGTCTATATAATTTTTAATTTTTTTTTTATGTTCTTCACTTAACTGCATTTTATATTGGTCATTTAAATTATTTTTAAATTGATCCCAACAAATGAATTCAATTAAATTATAAATATTGATTAAAGTATTAACACTAAACATTTGAATATTTTCTCCTGTATTTTGATTTATATTATTTGAATTCTCAATAAAGAAGGATTTTAATAAATCATCAATTTCAATATATTCAGGCAATTTTCTCACAACAGAAAATATAGCTTCATTTTTATTGAAATTTTCTTTTTGAATAAAATCAATCAAAATTTGGCAAGATGATAAAATCTCTTTTGAAAAATTTTGCTTTGTTTTCTTTTTACTATCAATAAAAGTATATAATAATTCTTCTTCAGTATTTGTTAAATCTCTTGCTGGATATTTATTATTATAGTTTGTTATAATTGATGATCTACTACTCCTAAATGTTTCATATAAATAAGTGACAAATTTTATAGGTTCATTAGCTTCTTGACTAATAAATTTTTTTACTCCAGGTAATATTTGCCTAGCTAATTCCATTTCAATAGAATCAAAATCAAACTTAATTGATTTTTTATATTCTTTATAATCTATTTTTCCATTTTTGAAAATATCTCTCATAGAATATTGATTTATCATACCTTTTAATTTTTGAAAATAACTTTCATTAATTTTAACAACATCTTCTTCACTGGCTTCTTGTATTGGAATTTCTTGACTTAATTGAGATAAATATGTTCTTAATAAAGAATTTGGGCCAATTGAATCTATTATAATTTTTACAAAACTATTTTGCCAATCAATTAAATTTTTATATGCTGATGCTAAGTACATTCCTCCATAAAGTTCTCCATCATCTGGTAAAAAGTGAATTAGAGTATGATTCATTGTTATATTTAATTCTGGCATATCTGGTCTACATAAATATTTAGTACATTTTGATTTAATTTTATTCCATGCCTCAATATATGGTTGTATTATATTTAGTTTAAGATCTTCTATATTTTCATTTTCGAAACATTCTATTAATTTTTTTGTTTTGGCGACATCTCTTTCTATTTTATTGTTATATTTTTTATATAAAAGATCAACTAATTTATTAATATTTACAACATTTTCTATTAAACCATATTCCTCATTACAAATTAAAACTTGATTCAATAAACAATAATTTGTAGTATAGTCTGTTTTCATTGATAAACATCTTTCTAATTCATTAATATCTGGATATTTTGAAATGATAAATAATTCTAAGTTAGGGTATTCATAATTTGCATATAAATTATTTGCTGGTGAATAATTTTCTAATAAAATTTCAACAAAATTATCAGGATTACCTCCCTTAATTTTTTCATTATATGTATTATAATTATTTTCTTCTAATTCATATTCATTTTTATTATTTATTATTTGATCAATATAATTTTTGACAATTGTCTCAAATTCTTGTCTCTTTTCTATAGTTGACATATCTTCAATAGAATTTATTAATTCATTTATTTTATCAAATATTATATTCATAAATGATTTTATATTATTAATTCCTTTTTCATTTAAAATAGTTTCCATTATTTCCCAATTTTTCTCTATCATTCTTTGACAAGTAAATGGCCCATGAGTATAAGCTGTCATTTCTTCATCAGTTATATTTCCTAGTATATTACTAATAAATAAATATGAATATAAAAGATAGTTTAATAATCTAAATGTAAATTCATCCATTATTCTTACATTATCTTTTCTTTCAATAAAATCTTCAATTTCTTCTTTTTTTATTCCTTTTGGTTGTTCATTAATAAACCTATCAACATATCTTCTTTTATAATCATCTAAAAATATACATGGTATCTTTCCAGCAGCTATTTCTCTTTTTGAATAAGAAGTTACATTTTTATCTTCTTCTTTTAAAATAACTCTCCAATGGTCGGTTTGTCCAACTTCAGGGCCTAATAATTTGTGTCCAGTACCACTTATTTTTAATTTACAATTTTTATTGTAACAATCAAATGTTTCGGCTGGACAAGTGCAGTTTCCTAGAGTATAATATTGACCACACGTACATATATAATATCCAGTTGGAATAGGTGAAGGAGATCTTAATAAAATATTTAAACTATAATATGATTTTAAAAAAATATTATTGTATGGCAAAGTTCCGATAATATAATTATTTTTAATATAATCATTACATTGTGGAAGTAATAAATTATAATAAAAATTATTATTATTTTTATTTTGAGCTGTTTGTAAAATAAATCTTAGAGAATTCATTAATATTTCGAATTGTTCTTGAGTAAATTGATTATTATTATCTTGTTTTGAAATTACAGTATTAATAAATTCATTGAAATTAAATAATTTATTTAATATATTTATAGTTATGGAAGAAAGATTTAAATCATTTGATATTTTATTGAATTCATTTTTTAGGGATTCAATTTTTCTTATTGTTTCTTCTTTTTCATTTGAATAATAATATGATAATAAATGATTAACTAATAAACAATAAAATAAATTTAATCCATTTTTATTAATAAAATCTTTATTAAGAAATGTATTTAAATTTTTAAAGTTATTATCTTTTAAACTGATAAATGAAATAATTGATTTTAAATGATTTTCTTCAAATTCTTTCATAACTATAAAATGATTATTTAATATATAATTAATTTTACAATTTTGTTTTTCAATTATATCAATATATTCTTTTCTAAATGGAAATTCTTTGTCTTTCAATATATACTCATTAAAAAGAGAATAATTTTCAAAATATTGCAAAATATTTTTGTAGAAAAATATTTTCACTACTTTTCTAGTATTGCATTCTCTACTAGCTATAACATCTATTATTGGTTGAAATGATATTTTATTTTTATTGAATTTATAAATTTCAGCAAAATATTTAATATATAGTTTAATATATGCAATTGAATATAATTTACCTAAATTATTTAAAGCTCCTTCTTCTAAATTTTCATTATTAGTAACATTATCTAAATGTTTTAAACATTTATCTAAAAATAATAAATTTTGATTTAAAATTAATTCATTGCATTCTTTATCTGATTTAATATTCAGATTTTGAGGATCAGGCCTATTATTTTTATATTTATTTATTATTTCATTAAAATAATTATATGTAATCATCTCAAAATAATATAATATAACTTGGGTAAATGTTCCATTATTAATTTTTTCAAAAAAAGAATATATTTTATCATCTTTTTTTAAAGTTATAAATTCTAGAAAATGCCTTTCACAATCTTCTTTAGTAAAATATGTATATCTATTAGGTGGTTTTTCATCTTTTTTAGTTTTTTTTTTTTAAAACAGGGAAAGGTATTTTAATAGTCTGTTCAATAAAGAATAAAGATCTTTCTATTAATTTATCATTTTCAAAGGCTAAAGTTAATAGTTCAAATTTATAATCTTGATTATCAATTTTTCTATATTGTTGCCTTAATAAATTACTCATATAATTTGATAATTGATCTGAATTTTCTCCATATTTCTCAGTTATTATTTTTTTAATATTAATAATATTTTCTCTTAAATTATCAAAATTATTATTTTGTAAATCTTCATTATCTTTTCCTATGATAGTTAAAATTTCTTTTATTATATTTTTAATATCTTGTTCATCTTTGAATATATTATAAACTGATAAAAGATTTCTTAAGGAATATAACTCATTACTATATAAAAGGAATTTCTGATTTATTTTGTTAAAAGTTGCTTCAATATATTTTAAAGAATCAAAAAATGGATAAAAAGTATATATTTCTAAATCACATACTTTTTCTTTATTTTTATATATTGATTTTAATAAAGATTCTATTAATATATAAAATACTTCATTTACTATTTTTTTATAAAAAGGATTTCTTTTTGATACTTCTGTTTTAATTATTTTAGATTTAATTATTTCTTTAATTTGTTCAAAAGTATTTGGTAAATATGAATTTAATAAGCAATAAATTTCTGACAAAAATATTATTTCACTTTTGTAACATTCAAGATATAAAAATACTTCAGATAAATTATCTATATTAAAATCTTCTTTTGTTTCATAATATGTATCTTTAAATACAATTTCATTTTCTTGATAATTATCAACATTCATTATATTAAATCTTAATTGTAATAATAATTCAATAAATTTAATTGGATTTTCATATTTATCATTTTTATTTGAAAATTTATCAGTTATTTCGATACAATATATAGTTAAATTATCATAAAATAATGCTTGTTGAATAATTTTAGAATTTGATGAAAATATTTCATTAATATATTCATTTTTATTAAATTCTTCTTTCATACCAGCTAATATCCTTTGATAATTTTTTGAATAATTATCAATTGCTTTTTCATCATTAATTTTTTCTTTTCTAGTTCTTAAACTATTTTCATTTGTCATATATTTATCATTTATTTTTTGTTTTACTATAAAATCTATTTTTATTTTATTTAACCATATATGACTCGAAGGAATAGATAAATTTGTAATTAAATTTATTTTATTAGATCTAAGTTGTGGTTGAGGCATTGTAAATTGAAGAATATCCATACTATTAAAGAAACTTTTTACTTGATTTAATATTATTTCATTTTGTGTTATTTCATTATTATTTTCTTTAATTAATAAACAAGAGAAAAATCCTTGTTTTTCTATTATGTTAACAACTGAAAGTAATTTAAGAGAAAGTTCGGATAATAAATAAGTTGCTAAAACTTGGAAAAAGTCAATATCTGAACTTTGGAAAAATTTTGAAGTATAAACTTTTGGAATCATATTATTTTGATTCATATTTTTTAAGGTTGTTTCAATTAATTGCTTTCTTAAAAATTTAACATTTGGATCTTCTTTATTAAATATTAATTTTCTTAAAATATTATCTGTATAGTCCTTTAAATTTATATTATCAAATTTATTTAAGAAATTATAATCAAAATAACTTATAATAGTATTCAAATTTTTGTCTAAAAATTTATCAAAATTAATTATTGAATTAACTAGTTCTGTTGGGCTTTTAATATCTAAAATATTAGTAAAGTCATTTCTTTCACTTCTCAAATTATCTATAAAATATTTGTCATATGTATCATCTAGATTTGAAATTAATTCTTCCATTAATAATAAAGATTTATTTTTTCCAGATGTTTTTTTATTGTTTTGAATGAGTTTTCTATTTAAATGAACAAGAAATATTATTTTTTTCTGAGGTTTCTGATTAGAATTAGTATTAATTATATTTAAATTTACTTCTTCATTATTTACTTCATTATTTTCTTCTTCATTTTCTTGTTTAAATTTAGTTTGGAAATTATTTACTAAATAAGCTAAATGATTCATTTTATTTAAGTCTTTATCTAAGAACTTGAATATTAAATAATCATTGTTTTCTTCATAAAATTGAGACATTTTTTCTTGAACTTGATTTTCTGATGAAATAGCATCTACATGTATTTCAATAAAATTAAGGTTTTTTTCTTCAAGAATATTAATTTCAAATTTGCTTGAAAATGTATAAATTACATTTTTATCCTTTTTCATTTTCTTTAAAAATTGTTCAAAATTATTAATTTCTCTTTGCTTATAAATATCAAAAATTTTTTTTGCTCTTTTTGAATTTTTACCAGTTGCAAATCCAGAATATTTCACAGAGGCTATAATATCTTGGCAAAATGTTGGGACAATTATTTTAAATACTTCATTTTCAATAAATTCCTTATCACCTTTCTTCTCTTTATTAGCTTCTTTATTACATATTTTATAAATTAAACCTTCTATTTCATCATTATTGCAATTAATCATTAATTCAGGTAAATTATATATTAGTTGCTTATTCTTATTAAAAGTTTTTATTTTTTCTATACAATTTGATAATTCATCTGCAAGCTCTATTTGTTTCTCAGTTAAAGAATCTTTAAAACTAACTATTTGCTTTTCAAATCTATTTAAAAGTGGTGGATCAACCTTCATTTTATTAAGTTGTTCTTGAGTAATTAATAAAATTATTCTAAAATTCCTATTGACTTCTGAAGATGATTTTGAACTTGCAAAAGCAATTTTAGAAAAATATTTATTCCCAATTTTAATATAATTTTGATTAAATAATTCATATAATGATGGATAAATTACTTCTAAATTTTTTAAAATTAAAACACAATCTTTACTCATTTGATATTGAATTTTATTTAATAAATCTTCACTATATCCTCCTCCTTTTTCAGCTGCCTTTTTATCGTCTTGAAATTGACTCCCTGTTAGAAAGATATAATCTTTTCTTTGGGAATCAAGGACATTTTCTAAATATTTTATAATTGTAGAATTTGCCACTAACATTAAAAATCTGCTGTTATAATCATTAAGGTTATCTTTTATACATTCTAAAATATTATAACTATATAATTCATCCTCATTATAATTAGGATATACATTTTTAAACTTAGATTTAATTATATCTAAGGAATCAGATAATCCACCAAAATTCCTTGTTAAAGCCATTAATCCAATTCTAGTTAATATTTTATCTTTATTTATTTCATTAATATCATCTTTAACCTTAATTAATTCTCTCATTGCACATTTAATTAAATGGTAAAAATCTCTATTTCCATGAAAATTTTCTATTTTTTTATCATTATTAACATATTGCTTATATTCATTATAAGCAATAGCAAGTGATTCAATTAAAGTTTTATAATTTGTAGCTAAAGTATTATCTAAAGCCTTAGCAATAATATCTGCAGTAAGAATTAAATCTTCTTTATCAGGGTCAGGCTTAGATAAAGTTAAACATCTATTCATTTTAGATGCATCTATTTTCCAATTTGAAATTCCAACAAAAGCAATTTTGAATTCATTATCATCATATTCTAATTGAGAATGTATTGCTTTAAGAGGATTATTAGGACTTCTTTCAGCCAAACCCATTTCATCAAAGAAAATCATTGCAATAAATTTTTCTTTTTTTTCATTTCCTCCTTCAACAAGAACTCTTTTAAGTTGATTTCTTGCATATGCTCTTGCTTTATCAAATGTCTCAATAATCCCTTGTGAAGTACTTGTTTCACTTCCTTGATAATTGTACATAAATAATTGGGGATATTCCTGGAACAAAGGACTTTTGGAATAAATTCCTTTCATAGTTTGATTTATTGTTTGTATTGTTAGAGATTTTCCTTCTCCAGGTTTACCTACTATTATCAATGGTATTCTATTAACTATACATATAAACGATGTAAATAAATTCTCAATTAAAGATCTATTTAATGCAATACCTTTGTCTACATCTATAATAAATTGTTCTGCAATATATACCACTTCTTTTTTTGGCATTTCTAAAAATAATTTTCCATCAAAATATTGTTCTAATATATTTGATAACTCATTTCTTATTTTTTTATCTGATATTCTAAGATAATAACATAAATAAATGGTAATATTTAAAGCACCTATTAATAAATCATATGTTTTGGTATAATGTTCTTTATATTTAGATTTATTTTTCAAATAATCTAAGAAAAATTTGAAAAAAATATTAAATCTTCTAATTTCTCTTAAACTTACTGAAGAAGCATCATAATTTTTTCTTATAAAATTATGGCAATCACAAATACTATCTAATGTTTTCTTTAATAATATTTGAAATTCTTTATTTTCTTTATCTGGATAAAAATGTGTAATATTTTGTTCAATCATTGATTTTATATATTCCCTTTCCTCTATATCACTTAAAGAACTAAAATTGAATATATAGTTCATTAAAGTATGAGGTAATGGATTAACTGTATATACTAATAAACTAGATTTTTCATTGGAATCAGTATGATAAGTTAATCCACTTTGTTTCATTTGAGTTGTCATAGTTCTATAAGGGTTTACTGCCCCTAAAAATATTAAATTATCTGGCAAAGGTTTACCATGCATTGTCCTTTTACACATTATTTCAACAATCAATCCCATAGAATTGCATGTATTTAATTCATCGAAAAATACCCATACTTTTTTTTCTTTTAATTTTTCCTTTTGACTATTTAAATAATTTTCTCTATTATATTTTTGTTTATATTCTTCAGTTTCATTATCAAATCTTTTCATTATATTATTTAATTCATCATTGAAATCTTTTTCTAATAAGCCTAAAACTTTCTCATTCATAAATTTTATAATATCTTCTTCATTTGTTCCTGCATGAACATTCAATGTTTTCATTTTTTCTGAACCTTTATTCATAAAAATAGAAAGCATTTTTAAAAGGCTAGTTTTACCACAACCTGTTTCTCCCATTAGAATAACTGGTATTGAAGCTTTTATTTTCAATAAAATTATTGCAGATTTGATAAAATTATCTCTTGTATAAACATAATTTCCATTTTTTTTCGCTAATTTTGCCATATATAATTTTCTATCTTTTTCTATATCTGGATTATATATTTTAGGATCTAATTCTTCTTTTGTTTCCTCTCTTATTTTATTATTTAATTCTTTAATTTCATTCTCATCAAAAAGCATTTCAGGTAGTCCTATTATCTTTTTTAATTCTTCTAAGTAAAAATAATGATCTTTATTAGAATAATCAGGTAAATCGAATTTTTGTCCTCCATAAATGGATTGTGTATTGATTAAATCATAATATTTTTTATATTCATCACTACCTTTTTTTTGTTTAGTAATTGCCGTAAATGTTGTATTATCACCATTAAATAAAAATAATGTTGAAGCAGTAATACTATCAAAAGTTACATTGTCTTTTGTATTTTCAAGAGATTTTAAAGCTTGTTCATTTAATTTTTTTTCATCAAAAGTTGAATAATTTTGTTGACTCTCAGATTGTGAACTAATTAATTTATCATATGGGCCTTTAGTAAAAAATACTGATGATTCTAAAATACTTCTAATTATTTGGTTTCTACTTATGCTTATTGATTTTTTTGAATTGAAATCATTAAAAGATGTTGGATCTAATACAAAAGATTCATTAAATGATTTAAATTCAACAGATAATAATTTTATGAAATTCATTTTTTGATAATAATTATATTCGTTTTCCTTGTTTTTTAAAAATTCATCTATTAAATTTTGGCACTCTTGATCTGATAATAAATTACTAGAATTAAAATCAATATTTTTTTCTCCTATTTTATTTTCTTTAAAACTTTTTAATATATTTGCAACAATTTGAATACTACTATCACCAATTTTTCTAACATTTTGAGGTACTTTTAAAGGTAGCAATTGTTTTATATGGGTTAAATTAAATAATTTTAAAATAGGAAATTTATCCATATAATTATAAAATCCATTGGGTAATTCAATTATTATTTTTAATTCATTTCCAAAATAAAATATTTGTTCATTTATATCTAATTTTTTTAAAATTAAAATTTTAAATAATATTTCTTGGAGTAATTCTGTTGAATTAGTTTCACTTAAATCAAAATGAATAACATAATTTCCAACTTCATTTTGAGGAATTTTAAATCCAATTAATCTTTGAATTATTTCTTTTCTTGTAAATTCCCCTCCTAAAGGAAAATATTTATAATATTTCATTTCTCTATTTGTTTTAGTTTCTATTTCATTACTTTTTCCGAATCCTGCACGTTCTGAAGTAAAAATCTCTATATTATTAGCACTATACTTAAATTCTTTTTCATCTTTTTCATCTAATAATATCATTCTACTATCTGGAATTATTTTACTTAAAGGTCCTTTCATTTCAGAATCTTTTAAATATATAATAACTAAACAAGCTCTCATTTCTTTTCCATATTTTTTATCGAATTTATTAATTAATTTAATCGTTCTAATTCTTTTTTCAGAATCTAATTTTTCTATTCCTAATAAACAAAATAAAATTGGATAATCACATCTAAAGCTTAAAAATAAAAATGCTTTAATTTCCTCGTTAGATGTATGTTCATTACAAAATAAAACTGTATTAGATAAAGGAAAATTATCAGTTAATTTTCTATATAATATAAGAAGATTTTTTTCGATGTCAGTAAAAACAGCTATTCTATATAACCCTTCTTTTTTATCATTTAATTTATTCTCTTGGAAAATTCTTTGTAAATTTAAACGATTTAATGTAAAACATTCTTCAACATAATTATTAATAACACTAAAAATTTCAGAAAAACTAGCATTATCCGATATTGTAAATTGGCCAAAAGGAGGTACTTCGGTTATTTTACCATTTGAAATTGATTTTAATAAAAAGCTTATTTCATTATCTTTTTTAAATGTTTCTAAAATTGATAAAAATAAAGGGCCATAAAAGAATCTAATATATGGCTTATTTTTATATGCTTTAGTTATTTCTTGTTCATATTCTTTAAATAAATCAACATATTTTTTTATTATTTTATTTGGATCCTTCTCATTATTATCACAATTTATAAGACAATTTTTTTCTATTTTTAAATTAACTGAGATATCAGGAGGATAACCTGATAATATTAAATTATTTATTGTTTTACTTAAATTATTAACAATTAACACTATTTCTTTAAATTTAGTTATTTGCTCTTTGTAAATTTCATCTTCCTTAATCATATTTTGGGCAAATAAAGCCTTATTTTTTAATTGTAATAATATATTTAAATCAAATTTTTCATTTTTTTCACCATATTCCCCAATAAATTCAAAATTATTTCCTATTTTTTGAATTGTAATTTTTGACTTATTCATTAATTTTTGAATTAAAGATTTAGTTATTTCAGATTTGTTTGCAATTGAATCTTCATATAATTCCTTTATTTCTCCATATTTTTCCAAATAATTATTAAATTTTATAATCAAATATTTATTTTCTTCCTTTCTAAAATTATTTTTTAATATATCATTAAGCTCTTTATCATTTGAGAATTGGCTTTGTAATACTTCATTTACATATTTTTTACAACCTATAAAATCATCGAAATCCTCAGGTTGTAAATTTCCACTTTCACTTTGCCTGTCTTGTAAAAATTCATTTAAATTTTTAATTTCAACATCTGTCTTTCCAATACAAAATTTAATTTCATTTTTTTTTCTGTAAATTTTTAAAATAAAATCGTTATAATCATCTTTATTTTTTGTATAAATATTTATATTATATAATCTTAAAATTTTTGCTCCTTTTTCTACACTTTCACTTTGAATATTCTCGACAGATAATTCTTCATTTATTTCTTCTAATTTTGCAGTGAAATCTGTTTTTTGGTAATTTGGTTTTTTGCTTAATTCTTGAAAAGTATTTAAAATAAATAAATATCCATTTATATATTCTTTTATTTCCTTTAGATTTGCAAAATGAATTAAATTTTTTTCCACAGAATTAATTGTCGTTTTTATTTCATTTATATAATTTTTAAATTCTTTTTCAATAAAAATCATTTCTTTATTTATTTCCTCTATTTTATTTTTTGTTAAATCAAGAATATATTCAATTTTTTCTATATTCAAGAAATTTACACTTTTATAATTAATAATTTTTTTCATTATTGTTTGATATAAATTTAAAGTATCATTAAATAATTGTATTTCAGTTAAATTCATTCCTTTTTCTTTACTTAATTCCTCATATAATTTCATAAAAATAATACTATCTTTGAACCTTAAATTTTTGGATTTTTCAACTAAATTATTATAATCATTTAAATTTTGAGTTTCTTTTTCTCCTAATATCTCATTTATATTCTTCTGTCTTAGTCTATTAATTAATTCCTGGATCTTTTTAATAGAATTTTCACTATTTTTATGTTCAAATAACATTAAATAATTATTTATTTTATCTAAAGTAGCTAATTTAGATTTACATAATTCTAAATTTTTAATAATATTATAATATAAGTCATCGGGAGTCGTACTCTCATTACAAAATACTAGTTTTAATTTTGATAAAAATTCTTCCTTATTTCTATCAATCAAATCACTTATCTTTAAAAAAGGAACTTTTAAATCTTTTATTTCTAAATATATCTTACTTATTAACACTCCAATTGATTCAAAATATTGAGTGTCTAAATATGAAGGTTCATTTATATACTTATTTTTTACAAACAATTCATATAATTCAAAATTTGGTGATTTATTTGGACTATAAAAATCATCTTCTTTAATAGCATAATTTTCAATATTATTAAATATCTTTTGGAGAAATTGTTTATTATTTGAACAAGATTTAATCAACAAATAAATACCTTCTGCATTTAAATCTTTTAAATTATTTAAGAAATAATTTGAAAATTCCTCATTTACTTTTTCTGTTATTTTATCATTATTTTTTGATAAAACAAAGATATAAATTTCCTTTATTTTTTTAGAGTCAAAATTATTATAATTTTCAATTATTTTTGTAAATTTTTTAATTTTTATATTGTTTTTAACCATGCTTTCAAAAATAGAATATATATTTTCATATAATTTAGTTGAATCTTTATTATTATCTAGATAAGAATAATCATTTAAATTTTGTATTTTGTCTAATAATAAATCAACAAAATCAGAGTCTAATTCTTCTTTTGGAAATAATTTAAATATTTTATTTAAATCATCAAATTCATTTATTTTATTTATAAATATTTTATATAATACTTTTTTTTTTTTTGGAAATTTTTTATTCATTTTCATCTTAATAAAATCTTCAAATCCTGCCTCATCATTTATATTAAATAATTTAAAAGCTGAAGGATCTCTTTTTGAATGTTCATCATATTTTTCAGACATATAAAATATATCTTCTTTAATAAAATCCATTATTTGTTTGTTATTAATTAAATTATTTTTCAAGCATTTATTAATTCCAACATCATGTATGGATTCATTATTTTTATTTATAATTTTAGAATCGAATTTTTTTCCTTTTTTTTCCTGTAATTTAAGCAATTTCTTTAATTTTATTAAATTATTTAAATTAAAATTATTATCATTAACTTCGTTTAAATTAGATAAAACATTATTAAAATCAACAATTTCAATTTCATTTTTATTATTATTTTCCTTTTGTAAAATTTGTTTTTGTATCTCATAAATAAGATCAACATCATCTTTTTCAGTTGGAGGGGGTAACTTTATCTCAATTTTCCCAGAACTAAACCAATTCCAAGGCAAAATATTAGATAATCCTGAATCATTTTTTAGAGACAATTTTTTAACAATTAAATTATAATAATCATTAATGGAATTAAGGGCATCAACTATATTACTATAATTAAGAAAAATATTTTTTAATTCCTCAGAAGAGCAAGAATTTTCTATTATTAAGGGTAAAAGTTTTTCCTTTTCAATTAATTTTTTCTCATTGAGCTCTTTAATACTAATCACTTTATTAGAAATTAATCTTGATATTGAAGCTCTGAATAACTTATCTTCACTATTTATTAAATTGATGAATTTTTTTATATTATATTTATAGTAAGTATTTCCATAAATATCCAATAAGGAAAAGTAACATTTTTTTTTTATTTCATTATTTTTATCGTCTCTAATCTTTTCTTTAGAAATTATCTCACTTAACTTATTAAACATTGAATTATTGTCAAGATTATAATTACAATATTTATAAAAATTTATATTATTCAATTTAAATTCTTTCAAAAAATAAGGAAAAGATTTATAATATTCATGCATTTCCAAAATATTAAGTAAAGAAGTAATATCAAGATTATTTATTTGCCTATATCTTTCTAATATTTGTTTCATATAGATTTTGTCGACATCAAACAAGTATAATAAAGTTTTATTTTGAAATAGAATGTTATCTTCATTAAAATTTAATTGATTTATTTGAAAATTTCCATTAAATAACTTTATATGACCTAATACTTTTTTATTTGCAGTTTGCATAGGTTCTGAATAATAAAATTTATTGTTAGAAAAATATATATAAAAGACAAAATTTGTATAATTTTCAGGATTAAATTTTACATAAAAAATTGTATAAGAATATTGATTCAATTTTATATCATTCGTTAAATAATCAAATTTAATTTTTGAAATTTTATTTTTTACTACTTTAAACAATTGACAACTATATATTTGATAATATGAATTTACTGATGTAAAAAAATAAATTTCATTTGTAATTTCATGTTTATTGTTATTAATTAAATTATTATTTTGAGATAAAGGATTATCATAAATAGTAATCTTTTTTTGTCTTTTTGATTGAGTTTCATTTTTAATTGTATTATTATTTTCATTTTTTTTATTTTTATTATTTTCTTTATTTAAATTATTGTTTAAATTTTTCTCTGCATTTATTGATGAAGTGTTTTTATTTTCTTGTGCTATTTTTCTCTTTTCTTCTTCCAATTTTTTTTCTTCATTTATTTTGTTTTTTTCATTTATTTTGTTTTCTTCTTCTCTTTTTTTTTCCTCATTTATTTCGTTTTCTTCATTTATTTTGTTTTCTTCTTCTCTTTTTTTTTTTTCATTTATTTTGTTTTCTTCTTCTCTTTTTTTTTCCTCATTTATTTCATTTTCTTCATTTATTTTGTTTTCTTC
>JAEEGL017002389.1_pt1 | contig 15518 bp, 6 predicted proteins | sample 9134231 | NCBI WGS metagenome assembly JAEEGL01 (sample SAMN16246548, study PRJNA631951) | gut metagenome | biome: gut microbiome; feature: rumen; material: fiber-attached | host: Bos | place: Iran: Karaj | collected 2018-10
AATGCTGACTTCGATGGTGACCAAATGGCTGTCCATGTACCTCTATCTGAAGAGGCTAAAGCTGAAGCTAGACTATTAATGTTAGGTGCAAATAACATCCTAAACCCTAAAGATGGTAAACCAATTGTTACACCATCACAAGATATGGTATTAGGTAACTGTTATTTAACTATTGAAAAAGCTGGCGAAGAAGATGAAGCCAGAGTATTTAAAGATCCTGATGAAGCTTTAATGGCTTATGAAAGAAGAGAAATTACTCTTCATACAAGAATTGTTGTTCCTGCTGGAAGTTTCAAACATAAATTATTTACGGAAGAACAACAAGATATGTATTTAGTTACAACAGTAGGTAAGATTAAATTTAATGAAATTTTACCGGATTCATTCCCATTTGTTAATGATAATACAAAGGATAATATCGAAGGTATTACCCCAATGAAGTATTTCTTACCTAAGGGTGTAAATATTCCTGAAGAAGTTAAAAAGATGCCTCTTGTTGCTCCATTTGTTAAATCAACATTAAAGAGTTTGATTGCGCAAGTATTTAAAAGATACAAGACAACTGAAACATCAATTTTCCTAGATAAATTAAAAGATCAAGGATTTAAATATTCAACAATTGCTGGTATTACCGTATCTTATGCTGATATTAAGACCACTGATAAAAAGGCTGAAATTGTTGCAGAAGCACAAGCTAATGTTGAAAAAATTAATAAACAATATCGTAAAGGTTTAATTACGGAAAGTGAAAGATATCAAGAAGTAATTAATAACTGGGCTGCGGCTACTGATAAAGTTAAGAATGAATTAAAACAAATTAGTTTAAATGACTACGATAACCCAATCTTCATGATGATGAACTCAGGAGCTCGTGGTGAGATTTCAAACTTTACTCAACTTGCAGGTATGCGTGGATTAATGGCTAAACCAAATGGTGAAACCGTTGAAATTCCGATTCTATCATGCTTTATGGAAGGACTTGGCGTATCCGAATTCTTCTTATCAAGTCATGGTACTAGAAAAGGTGCTGCCGATACAGCTTTAAAGACAGCTGACTCAGGTTACTTAACAAGAAGACTTGTCGATGTTGCTCAAGATATTATCGTTCGCGAATATGACTGTGGTTCTATTCAAGGCGTAGTAGTTAAAGATTTAATTAATGAAAAAGATGGTTCGGTTATTGAACCACTTGAAGAACGTATTTTAGGTCGTTTCTCCGCTAAAAAGATTATTAATCCTGAAACAAAAGAAGTTATTCTTGAAGCTGGCGAAATGATTACTGAAAATATTTGTTCAAAGATTAAAAAGGCTGGTATTACCAAAGTTGAAATTAGAAGTGCTCTTACTTGTAAGGCTGATGGTGGCGTATGTCAAAAATGTTATGGACGTAACCTTGCTACAGGTAACTTAGTTGAAACTGGTGAAGCAGTTGGTGTTATGGCTGCTCAATCAGTAGGTGAACCAGGTACCCAACTTACCATGCGTACATTCCATACCGGTGGTGTAGCTTCTTCTGAAGATATTACTCAAGGTCTTCCAAGAGTCGAAGAATTATTCGAAGCTAGAACTCCTAAATATAAAGCAACTATTGCAGAAATCTCTGGTAAAGTTACTTTAATTACTGAGAATAATGGTAAATATAGCATTACAGTTGAAAATGAAGCTGGAGCTCGTGAACATGTAACTAACTACAATATGAAATTACGTGTTGCAGTAGGCGATGAAGTAAATGCCGGTGATAAATTAACCGAAGGAGTTATTGCTCCAAAAGAATTGCTTGCTGTTACCGATCCACTTACAGCTCAAGAATACATCTTAAAAGAGATTCAAAGCGTATATAAACTTCAAGGTGTTGATATTAATGATAAGCACATTGAAATTATCGTTAAGAGAATGATTAATAAGATGAAAGTCATTGATCCTGGAGATACTGAGTTTGTCGAAGGATTAACCGTTTCTATGAAAGCCTTTATTGATGGTAATAAACCAGTATTATTAAATGGTGGTGTTCCTGCGAAAGGTAACCCAATTATGCTTGGTATTACTAAATCATCTCTTGAGACAGATTCATTCTTGTCAGCAGCTTCTTTCCAAGAAACAACAAGAGTATTAACAGATGCTGCTATTAAAGGTAAGATTGACTACTTAAAAGGTTTAAAAGAAAATGTTATCATTGGTAAACTTATCCCTGCTGGTACAGGTGCAGAGGAGTATGCTAATGTTGATATTGCTTTAGAAAAACAATTCTTAGTTAATGATGCTGCTGATACTCTAGAAGATAATCTTATGGATGAAACTGAAGAAACAGTCGCATCAGAACCAGAAACTGAAGATATCAAACTTGATGTCGAAGAATAATTATAAAAACGTCAAAATTATTTGACGTTTTTTATTGTCTTTATTACTGAATAATGATATACTGGACAATAGGAAAGAGGTAGAGAATGAAGAATAGTGTGAAATTATTCATAGTACTTGCAATTACATGCATGATAGGTATAAAGAGCGTCTTTGCTGTTACGACTGATGTAAATGGACCAACTTTAAGTTATCTAACATTTGCATCTGAAGATAATAGTTTTAAGCCAGGAGACAAGGTGTATTTAAATACAGACATGGCTGATGACGTCTCAGGAATAAGAGGTGCAGTTCTTTCAACTTATAAGATTGGCGTGAGCGATGAGTCATATTACCCAACATCAGATAGATATTATCAAGCGCTTAGTGTTGGATTTGAAAGAACAAGACCATTTATTATAATTCCTGACACATATGTGGCAGGTCGTTATTTTGTTTCATCTATTGATTTATATGACAATCAAGATAACAGGACTCATTATTATACGAAAGATCAAATTCAATATTATGAGGAAATGTATGAGTACAACAAGGATCATTATCTTTTTGAAAATTTTGATGCATACTTAAGTAATTTAACGAAAGATGGTTCTAAAATATTAAATAATGTATCTGTTGTATTTACTGTTAGTAGCGATAGTGATGATACTTCAGCGCCAATATTGGAAAGTTTTGAGATTAGTTCTCAAAGAATTAATTTTAGCGATACGGTATATTTTAATATCAAGGTTCGTGATGAGTCTCTTGTTCATGCTTCTATTGGCTTATCTAATGGTACTTCGATAGGATTTAATATCAATGACAATAGAGTAGTTACTTCTAGTTATCAACCAAAAATTGGTACACAAATCACTTTAGGAAAAGTTTATGTTAGTAACATAATCCTAGAAGATATTTATGGCAACTTAACTTTCTATTTAATGAAGGATTATAGTGGAACTTTATCAGTTGATTATTATAAAAAGAAAGCGAGCATTATTGAAGAGACTGATGAGGATTGGTACTTTGAAATAATTGATGACGGCAGTATTTATTTAAATGATGATACTAAGCCAGTTTTAGATAAAGTAGTTCTTAAAAATTCTATATTATCAGTTCCAGCATATCTTCAAATGGAATTATATGCTCATGATGATGGAGAGTTGGCTCCTACAGCAAGCGTTACATTTACGAGTGGTGAAAAAAAACTGTCTGCAACTCTTTATTTAGATGAAGATGGCGTTTATCGTGGAGAATTAGACATTAATCAATATGCCGAATTAGGTTATTACAACCTAGCTGATGTTTATTTAAGTGATTTAGCTGAGAATCACATGTATTACAGTTCATATAATACAAAATATCGGGACTCCGATTTAGCATCAGTAATTGAACTTGTAAGCTTTAAAGTTATTTCTAAGTTTACTCCTGATATTACGACAAGTAGCATTGCTAGCGACTTAATTGAAAAGATTCAAAATGCTGCAGATGATGCAATTATTGCCATTGATGCAACATCTGATCCGATTATTAAAAAAGAATTATTTGAAGCAATTAAGGGTACTAATAAAGTCGTACACATCGAATCAAACAGTATCGAGTGGGTATTTGAAGGAAAAGATATTGTTGAACCAAAAGATATTGATGTTTCTTTAAGCGTTTATAACGATTATAACTATTATGACATTCAAGAATTAGAGTTTGCTAAAAAACTACTAGTTTTAAAGTTTGCCGATAATGGTGAACTTCCTGGAATTGCTACTATAAGATTAAAACTAGATTATCAATTAAGAAAATATGTTGGCGATACGGTATTTATCTATTATTTTGATCAAGAAAGTGGTACAAATAAGACTTTGACAGATATTTTAGCAGATCCTGTTACATTAAATGAAAATGGTTGGTTTGAATTTAAGATATCTCATAATAGTGTTTATCTTCTATCTGCTGAAAAGGTTGATGAAAAATATGTTAAACATGAAACAACTGGAAATAGTTCCGTAACAGGCCCTATAATTAATAATAGTAATAGTTCAAAAACACTATTATATGCAGTACCAGCTATTATAGTAATTGCGGCTATTGCCATTGTAATTATCAAAAATAAATCAAATAGAAAAAAAGATTCCACCAAATAAAGTGGAATCTTTTTGTATGTAAAAACAATATGTCAAACTTTTTGTTTAAGTCTTGAATAATTAAATAAAAGGTGTTTTACTGATAATAGAAGAAAGTAGGGATAAAGATGGGTGAAGGCTTAAATAAGCATCAAGGAATTGACGCTAAAAGTTATAAAAAAAGCACTTGTGTGATTGTAGCAATTATTGTAATTGCCTTTTTAGCAGGATGCATCTATATTATTCAAGATACCTTACTAGATAAAACTGGTAATAATACAACAAATACAGTGCCAATAACATTAAAAGAAAGTTATCGCCTTGATGGGAATGGTATAAGTGACTTTGATTTAGTTTTTATGCAACTAGAGAATAATGGTAAAAATAAAGTATATAGTCCTTTATCAATTAAATATGCATTGGAAATGCTAGCAGAAGGAACTGATGGGGAAACAAAGTCACAATTAGATGCCGTAATTGGTGATTATGTGGCAAGAAAATATACTAATAGTAACAATATGAGTTTTGCTAATGCAATGTTTATAAAAAACACTTATAAGAATAGTATTAAATCAACCTATGTTGACAATTTACAAAATAAATATTATGCCGAAGTCATTTATGATGATTTTTCATCACCTAAGGTTATGAATGATTGGGTAAGTAATAAAACATTTAAGCTTATTCCTAATTTAATTGATGGTGATGTTAGCGACATCGATTATGCCCTAGTAAATGCTTTAGCTATTGACATGGAATGGCAGAATGTTATTCATAGCTTGGACGATGATTACCAATTTTTGTTGGAACATGAAAAGGCAGTGGTTACAAGTGATTATGACGATGGTAGTTATCCGAAATCAAGTTTTGATATTAAGTCTTTGAACTGGGATGGATATAAATATATTAATTTTAATAACAATACTGATAATACTGTAGCTGCTGTTCAAATAGCGGCCGTAGCTAATAAATATGATATAATTAGTGAACTAGGTGAAGACAATATTCGTAAAATTGTTCAAGAAGCTTATGCAAAACACGTAACAAAAAATGGTGAAGATGAGAGTTTTAATCTTGACGAGTACATGACGGAATTAAAGAGTAATTATAAGCAAATAGGTAGTTCAACAGTTTTTAGTTTTTATGATGATGACAATGTTAAAACTTTTGCAAAAGATTTAAAAACATATAATGGAGTATCATTACAATATATTGGTATAATGCCAAAGCAAGAATCATTAACCAGTTATATTGAAAATCTTAGTGCTGAAAGTGTTAATTTTATAGTTAATAATCTTAAACCAATTACTTTAGATAGTTTTGATGATGGTTACTTAACTTATATTCATGGTAATATTCCTTTATTTAGTTATGATTATGAATTAAAATTAAAAGATGATTTAATGGCTTTGGGTATTAAAGATGTTTATGATCCTATTAAAGCCAATTTATCAAAGATATCATCTATGGAATCACATGTTTCAAATTCTATCCACAAAGCTAAGATTGACTTTGCAAATGAAGGTATTAAGGCGGCAGCAGCCACTGCTCATTTAGCTGTTTATGGTATGGCTGGTGATTTGAATACAAAATTCGAATACTCATTTGAAATTCCTATTAAAGAAATTGATTTAACTTTTGATAAGCCATTTATATATATTATAAGAGATAAATCGACTGGTGAGGTCTGGTTTACCGGTAGTGTATATAAACCCCTAGAATATAGTGATAGCCTTACAGATTATAATCTTTAAGATTTAAACGTCAAACGATTAATTTGACGTTTTTTCATGTCATAAAAAGTTTTAATCTTGAATTATTATTTTAAAAGTGATTTACTAATAATAGATGAAAGTAGGGAAAGAAATGAATGAGAGTGATAATAGAGGTCTAAATAAACATCCAGGAGTAACTGCTAAGAGTTATAAGAAAGGTACTTATTTTATTGTAGCACTAATATTAATAGCTTTTGTCGGAGGATGTATATATCTTATTAAAGAGACCTTTTATCCTAAGACTGGTAATACAACCAATACTAATACAGTACCATTGAATGCTAGTTATCGTCTTAAAGGTAATGACTTAAATAATTTTGACTTAGTTTTCATGCAATTAGAAAATAATGGTAAGAATAAAGTATATAGTCCTTTATCCATTAAATATGCTCTAGAGATGCTTGCCGAAGGTGCTGATGGTCAAACAAAAGAACAATTAGATTTTATTATTGGTGAATATGTTGCTAAAACATATAATAACAATAAGAACATGAGTTTTGCTAATGCGATGTTTATTAAGAATAGTTCTAAAGATTCTATTGTAAGCAATTACAAAGATTATTTAAAAACTAAATACAATGCGGAAATTTTATATGATTCTTTTGAAAAACCAGATAATTTAAATGGTTGGATTAGCACTAAGACTTTAAATCTAATTAATAATATGTTTGATAATTCTATATCAAATTATGATTATTTCTTAGTTAATGCTTTAGCTATCGATATGGAATGGAACTATCAATTACAATGTGAAATGACTCCAGCAAGAGTTCCATGTATTAGATATAGTGTTCACTATGCTCATGAAAATTATAGCGATTATGTTCCAGAAGTATGGGAAGGTATGTATTCTCAAGTAAAATTTAATAATAATGATGAAGTAAATGCTGCTGTTATTGGTGCTAGTATTAATCGTTATGATATTATCAATGATTTGGGTGAAAATAATATCCGCCAAACTGTTGGTGCAGAATATCAAAAGTATATCGATGAAGGCGGAGAAACTTGTGATGTTGCCTTTAATGACTATATAGATAATTATATTAATGAGTTAAATAGTAATTATAAAAAAATCGACAAATCAACTGATTTTTCTTTCTATACTGATGAAGATATAAAAGTATTTGCTAAAGACTTAAAAACGTATAATGGCACAACCCTTCAATATGTGGCTGTAATGCCAGTTGGTCAAAAACTAGTTGATTATGTCAAAGATTTAAAAGCTGAAGATATTAATACTTTAATTAGTCAATTAAAAGAAGTTAAGTATGATTCTTTCGAGGAAGGGTACGTAACAAAAATAACTGGTTCTATTCCACTTTTCAAATTTGACTATGCATTAAATCTTATGGATGATTTAAAACAACTAGGTATTAATGATGTATTTGATCCAAATAAGGCTAATCTTTCTAAACTTACTACTACTAAAGGAGCTTATATAGCAACAGCATTACATAAAGCGACGATTGATTTTTCCAATGATGGTATTAAAGCAGCAGCTGTAACTGTGGCTGGTGGAGCAGGTTCTGCTGGTGACTGTTATGTAACCTTTGATTATAAATATGAGGTACCAGTTAAAGAAATAGATGTAACTTTTGATAATCCATATTTATATATTATAAGAGATAAAGCATCTGGTGAAGTATGGTTTGCAGGTACCGTATATAATCCTTCCAAATAGATATTTAAAACCAATCTATTATTTTTATAGATTGGTTTTTATTTTCTTTAAAAACAATTACGATTATGTTATACTAAATAATAGGGTAGTGTATAGAATTGAAAAAGATATTCAAGGGATTACTTATTACAATAATGATTATTTTAGCAGTATTAGTAAGTACTACTTTCTATAAACATGCCCATAAAAATGATAAACGTCATTTTATTAATAGCGTATTAAAACAACCGGCATATTCATATTTATCTACCAGCGTTCAAGATTATATTAAAACAGTCTATGAGACAACAGGACAAGTTGTTTTAACAGAAAGAAATAAAGAAGAAAATCTACCTTACTTAAATCCTTCCTATATTGATTATTTAAATCTAAGTGATGTTGAAAAAGCGCAAGTAGATTTAATACCTGATGCTTATATAACTGATTATGTTGAGAAAGATATTGTTTATAATGATAGTTTACCAACATATTATAATTTGCGAAATGTGAATGGTAAGAGTTATGTATCACCTTTTAAAGATCAAGGTGGAACCGGCATATGTTGGGCTTTTGCTGCGGTTGAAACTGCCGAAACTTTTATCATGAATCAATATGATACGGCATATAGTATATATGTTCCTACTTTTTCAGTTCGACAAATGGATTATGTTACAGCTAAAGATTATTTAGTTAAAGATGCTGCATGGACTTCATGTAGCAGTATTAGTTGTTCTTACACGCCTTGGAATAATCCTTTGAATGGTTGCCGTACTCTAGGTGATGGTGGTAATTTTTATGTTTCTACCATAGCAATGGGCAATGGTATAACCCTTACAGATGAAAATACTTTACCATGGACCGAATATAATTATCCGAAATGGCCTAAAGATATTATGGGATATGATAAATCATTATACGAAGTTGACTCTACACTTCAGATGCCGGTTGTTACTTATTTAGGTTCAGGAGAAGCTTTAATAAATAGTTATATTAATGTGATTAAAAATAATATTCTTTTATATGGTGGTCCTACCGTAGGAACCTATTCACCTCAGTCAACATGTGGCTTTACCAATACTGATGGAACGAAAGCTCTTCGAATAGATGATTGTTCGGAAAATAGCGCCACCGCTAATATGGGACATGCAATGCAAATCATCGGTTGGGATGATAATTATCAATATTCGTATTGTAAATCAGGTACTTATCATTATTCAGCTAATGGATCATCTTGTAGTGTAGGTACTTTAATGCAAGGAACAGGTGCATGGATAGTACGTAATTCTTGGGGCAATAATAACCCATATCAAATTGTTTATTTAACTTATGATTCAATTAAGATGTCTGTTAGTTTTATTACCTCGATGTCTTTGATGTCTACACGTTCATGGGATAATAATTATCATGTAAATCCATGGATAGGCGGAAGTATTTCAGGAGGAATGGGTAGTGTTAGAGAACAAGATATGGAATTTACTACCAATGATAATAAAACTGAAATCATTGATAAGATAAAGTTTTTTGTTTCATCATTTGGGGGAATGTATCAAGTTTCTATTTATTCTGGGGATTTAAGATATGAAAATGTTGCTATAGTAGATGAAGATTACAGTGGACTAACTGTTGTTGATTTAAAAGATCAAAATATTGTGGTTAATGATCATTTTACTGTTGAAGTAACTGGTTTATATGGTTCAGAATTATTTAAAGATACTATTTCGGTATTTACCCAAAATGTTAATGATCAACCATATACTATTTCGTATTCTAATAATGCTTATGATGCCTCTAAACCCATAACTAATGATAATCCATTATATGTTAATTTAACTTATAATTCCTCTTCGGATGTATATAATTGGCATTTTGATATTGATTCCTATATTAAGAATATTCCTTTATTTGCAAATCTTAATTATCGCATTAAGAAAGGATCTCGACTAATAGATGCTTTTGGTTCGTCATCTACTTATTACAATGCTGAAGACCAAGTTTATGCGCATTTTAGTGGTGATTCAAGTATTTCATATTCTGATTTTAATATTATGAATGAAGTGGGAGAAACTTGGACCATGGAAATCCTTTATAATGGTGTAGTAACTAATTCTTTTCCAATTAAATTTAATATTGAAGGGTTAACGGTTCGAACTAAATCTAATGTTCGATTACATGCTAATAACGGCACAGATTATTATTTGGATTACGCTGCGAACGATAAAACCAATAACTTGTTCCAAGATTTAAATGGTAATGTTAACTTCTATAATAACGGCTATTATATTACTGGTTGGAGTACAAATGCCGATGGTACAGGAACAACATACAGTGTCTCAGAGGGTGTATATGTTTATCATGATATGGAGTTATATGCTCAATGGTCTTCAGAGGTTTTAAAGGTAAATGTTATATATAATTGTCAAGAAGGTAGCGATAGTTCTTGCACGGGTTCTATGAATAGTCAATCATATGGTTATCACGACTATCTTACTTTACCATTAAATACTTTTACTAAGACAGGATATGTCTTTAAACAATGGCGAATTAAGTCTGGTAGTTTTTCTAGTGATTATTATGAAGAAGAACAACCTTATGATAAAGTCTCTAATATTTTAAAATACTTAGTATTTAACAATGTAAATATTAATGTATATGGGATGTGGTCTAATAATTATGTAACGATTACTTTCGATGCTAATGGTGGTACAGGAAATATGAGCAGTATTAATGTTGATGCCTCCACTAATGCAAGATTAAAAAGTAATATGTTTACCAAAGAAGGCTTATATTTTATTGGATGGAATACTGAACCAGATGGTTCAAAAGACACGTATGGTGATAATCAATTAGTAAACTTTAGTGAAAATAAAACTTTATATGCTCAATGGTCTAATACTGATTATAAAGTTGTTTTTAATGCTAACGGAGGAGAAGGCTACATGGGTGATCAATACTTTTTACCAGGGACGGAATTTAAATTACATCGTAATGTTTTTGTTAATAATGGTTATCGATTTAGTGGATGGAATACGGCTCCGGATGGCAGTGGAACTCTATATGAAGATGAGCAAAGAATTACTCTAGATGATAGCCAGTCACTATATGCTCAATGGGTTACTGTTGTTCCGTTTACTATTTCTGAGTATCCTGTTGATGAAAGTAATCATTATATTAGTAAGATTAAAACAGGAACAGAACTTGATACATTTGTTTCTAAGATTACTTTAGGTTATGGTTATGAAGTGAGCGTTGATTATAAAAGTGTTAATAACAAAAATATTTTGTTTACGGGTGGTAAAACAAAAATCCTAAATGGAGGAAATCTATATAAAGAATATACCAATATTGTTATTGGGGATTTAAATGGTGATGGTTCTATTAATTCCGCTGATTTACTTAAAGTCCGTCAACATTTATTGGGTTCTAATATTCTAAATGGAGCATATTATATATCCTCAGACATTAATAATGATAATATTATCAATTCCGCTGATTTGTTAAGAATTAGACAGCATTTATTGGGTGTAAAGCCTGTGTTATAAGAATGAAAGGAGTTATAAGTGAAAAAAATAAATAAAATATTACTAGTTATAGTATCATTTTGGTGGTTTTGCCCAAATGTTCACGCCGCTTCTGCTAGTTTAACAACAAGTGTTAGTAGCGTTTATGTAGGAAATGATTTTACTATAACGGCTACGGTTAATTCGGCAGCAGCATGGAATATTCACGTTTCTGCAAGCGGTCCTGTCAGTGGATGTACAATTAATCAAGCGGATACGACAATCAATGCGATGAACACGACAAAATCATTTAATGCCACTTGTACCGCTACAGGAACTGGAACAATTACGATTACTTTAAGTGGCGATGTTACTTCTGCTGATGATGGCAATTATGTTAATGTATCAGATACTAAAACGGTAACTGTTAATGCCAAACCGACTCAACCTAAAAATGATGATACCAGATCAAATAACAATAAGTTACAAAGTATTTCGGTTGATAATTATAATTTAGTTAAAGTAGATGCTAAAAATTATACCTTAACAGTACCTAATGATGTCGATAGTATTTATGTTCGAGCTACAGCAGAACATGCCAAAGCCAAGGTTATAGGAACCGGTAATCATAATTTACAAATTGGCGAAAATCGTATCGAAGTAATTATAACCGCTGAAAATGGTGCTAAGAATACAATAACTATTAAAGTAACTCGAAAAGACGGATATTCTATCGAAGAATTAAGTAATGCGCTATCTCAAAATAGTAATTCGATAGATGTAATGCTGAAGGTTGATACTAAGATTTCTGAAAGCGATTTAGAAAAAATTAAAAATAGTAAGAAGATCGTTAATTTAAGTTTTTATGATTCGGCTAAACTATTATTATATAGTTGGATTATTGACGGAAATAAGATTAGTAGTAGTGAGGGATTTGATTCAGGACTTTCTTTTTCCTCAAAAAGTAAAAAAGAAATATCTAAATTATCTAATTATGCTGATGGCATGTTTATTGAACTATCTCAAAAAGACAATCTTCCTAGTGGTGCTAGATTAAAAGTCTATGTTACAGAGAAGTTTGATAATACTGATTTAGTAAATGTATATGGATACAATGCTAATGAACAAAAATTAGAATTATTAAATAGTAATGTAGAAGTTCAAAATGGTTACTTAACTTTTGATGTTGGCAAGAGTAGTAATTATCTTTTAACGATGTCTACGATACCAAATGTTCAAGTAACGCAAGGGGATAATAACCAAAATGAAGCTGTTTCTACGAATAATAATGTTCTATCAAAGAAAGAGAATAATCAAACGGTATTATATATTATTATTGGCTGTCTTAGTGCATGTATAATTATTTTATTAATATATATCCTAAAAAAGAAAAAAGGTCCTAAGAAAGAAGAAATAGTTACTTCAACTACTGTTGAGCAAACATCAAATAATAATCCTTCAGAGCAATTATAAAGAGGTTAAGATGAAAGAAAAAAATAGATCTAAATATAATATTATGGCATTGATTGTCATCGCTATTTTAATGGCTTTTACCGTAATAATTTTTGTGGATTATTCCATGACCAAAGAACAATCCCAAAATACCACTAAGCCTAAACCTGTTAATAAGATAAAAGTCGTGGAACAACCAATATTAAAATCTAGTTACCTTATTAATGATAATGGACTAAATGATTTTGATTTGGTATTTATGCAATTAGAAAATACTGGTAAAAATAATGTATATAGTCCTTTATCTATTAAATATGCTTTAGAAATGCTAAGTGAGGGTGCTGATGGTAATACCAAAACAGAACTTGATTCTGTTATTGGTCATTATGTTGCTCGAAAATACACAAATAGTAATAATATGAGTTTTGCTAATGCCTTTTTTGTAAGAGACAGTTATCAAGCTAATATTAACAGTGAATATATTACTAATTTACAAAATAAGTATAATGCAGAATTAATATATGATAATTTTAATACGCCAGATAAAATTAATAATTGGGTAAGTGAAAAGACTTTTGATTTGATTCCTGAGTTGCTTGATGATGTTAGTGAAAATGATTATGTTTTAGTTAATGCTTTAGCTATTGACATGGAATGGAATAAAAAGATTCAAAGTGTTAATGAAGAGTACCGTGTTGCTTTAAATCATGAAAAAGTAACCGTTTCTAACAATGAAAATACTAGTCAAAATGAATTAGATTGGTTCTTTATTTCTGAGTTAGCGATGGGTGGATATACAAATATGAAATTTAATCAATCTATTGATTTCAATGCCATAGGCGTGCAAATGGCTGCAGTAATTAATAAATATGATATTATTAAAGAACTTGGTGAAAATAATATTCGTAACATTGTTCAAGAAGATTATGAGCGTTATATCAATAGTTTTGCGGAGGACTATATCATCGATGATTATTTTGATCTTGATGAGTATATTGTACAATTAAAACAAAATTATAAACATATAAGTAGTTCAACCGATTTTTCTTTTTATGATGATGAGCAAGTCAAAGTATTTGCCAAAGACTTAAAAACATATAATGGTTTAACTCTTCAATATATAGGGATTATGCCAAAAGAAGAATCATTACCTATCTATATAAAAAACAGTACTGCTGAAAGTATTAATAAAATAATATCTAATCTTCAAACAATAGAGTATGACAACTTCGAAGATGGTTATTTAACATATATTCATGGTAATATTCCTTTGTTTAGTTATGAATACGAATTAAGTTTAGTAGATGACTTAAAAACATTAGGTATTAATGACGTCTTTATGGCTGACAAAGCTAATTTAAGCAAAATGACTAAAACACCTTCTTATGTTAATGATGCTGTTCATAAAGCTAAAATTGAATTTTCTAATGAAGGTATCAAAGCCGCTGCTGCGACTGCCATCGGAGGAAAAGGTGGAGTTGCTGCTGGCTATGATTATCAATTCGAGATTCCTGTAAAGGATATTAATCTAACTTTTGATAAACCATTCATGTACATTATAAGAGATAAATCTACTGGTGAAGTATGGTTTGCTGGCTCAGTATATGAACCATTAGGTATTAATTCATCACTTGAATCCGTTTACTAAAATCAATCCAAATGATTGATTTTTTCTTTTATCAGAAGACATAATATGTTAAACTTAAATTATACACTAGGAGAGTCTATATGAAAAAGAATAATATAATTTTAATGAGTATAGCAATCGTAATGTTATTAACCATTATTACATTTGCTACGTATGCATACTTTTCGACGGGAAATATGAATATCACAAACGTAGCTAATGCAAACACAGTAACAGAGCGAAATAACATGGTATTTGATACCTTAGGTGGAGGAATGCAATTAAATATAACAGCCGCGAATATGGTCGAAGCAAGGCAAGGCAATGTCGCCGCGGAGAATAATACCACACTAACAGTTAACTTCACGGCTAACACTGATTATAGTATGGTATGTACATATGATATTGTATATGAATGGACATCCTCAGATAAATATACAGTTCATACAAGTGGTGTATCAAGTAATGAGTTTACGATTCAAGGAACACTTTCTAGTAATGAACATGTATACGAAGGTGCAACTCTTATTTATATGGAAAAAGATTTATCTACTTTAACATATACAAATAATAGTGCCACGGTTGTAAGTGGAGCGCAAATAGATGGAACAGGTAATACCATGAGTACAGCGGTATGGACCTTATCAAGTAAGTTTTATAATGTAAGTCAAGACCAAAGTGCCTTATCCGGTAAAACATATGCCGGAAGATTTAAGGTAGCAAATGTATCATGTACAGCAGGTGAAGTAACAATACCAGGTCCAACAAGTTATTGGTTTGATACAAGTACCTGTACATATAATAATCCATGTACTCATCCTAATTACGGAGGAACATTACAAAGTAGTGGAACAGCAACAGGACATAATGTATATATAGGCCAAGACAGTAGTAAATATTATACATGTATAACATATGAAGAAAACGAAATATGTTTAAGTCAACCATATACGCAATATGGATTAAGTGGACATACATTAAATAGTACTTTAACATCAGAACAACAAGCCAGTGCCAAACAAGCGTTATATCAAGCCTTTATCGATGTGGGAA
>JAEEGL017136989.1_pt1 | contig 15518 bp, 10 predicted proteins | sample 9134231 | NCBI WGS metagenome assembly JAEEGL01 (sample SAMN16246548, study PRJNA631951) | gut metagenome | biome: gut microbiome; feature: rumen; material: fiber-attached | host: Bos | place: Iran: Karaj | collected 2018-10
AACAACACGATTTATATTTTCAGAAATTTTAAAAGCTTTTTCAAAAAATGGGTCTGTTTCTTTTATGAACGGCTCAATAGTTTCTTTCATAAATTTAATTAATTCAGGCATTGTATTTCCGACATTTCCACCTTTAAAAGATATTTGGTTATAATAAGCATTCGGTGATACTAAATTTGTATTATTATCCTGTTTTAATAATGTATTTTTATTTTCAGTATTATTGTTTTTTTTGCTTATATTTGTGTTGTAACAGTTTGAGATTCTTTGTACATGCATTAAATTACCTCCTTAAATCTCGTTATCCGGCAGATACATCCTGCCAGTATCCCCTTGTCCCTATATGAATATGTACTCAATTATTATAATATAAAAATATTAATTTAACTGTTGTATATCTTGTTTGCAATATATGCGATTGTATGCGGGAAATATTGCATCAAGAGATTTGTTCTTACTCTGTTAACGGATTTTACACCATTATGGTCAAGTCCCGACAGTATTGCATAAGTTTCAGCTATAACTTCTTCAAGACTGTGTGGGTATGTTAAAAAGTAATCGGCTTCTTCTTTTAATATATCGCCCATATTTTTTAATGCTTCCTCTTTTTCGTGCACGTAAATTTGTCTTAATTCTTCGTCTTGTGCCAAATCACCTAATTCAGCAGATTTAACATGTCCCATCTCATGAGCAAATACAAAATAATCATTCCTTAAATCTGTCGATAATTTTAATAAATGGCCATGAACACAGGCATTATTTCTGTTTTCAAAATCCTCCTGAATTATTCTGACGTTGTTGTTTTGCATACAATAAAACATTTCTGCCGGAAGTTTTTTCATATTTTTTTCAAACTGCCAGTTTATTATCATAAAGTTTTTGTCATCAGGATTTGTCGTATTTACACTGTCTACACCAAGTATGCCAAAAGTGTTAATATATTTTTTACCGTTTACAACTGTTTCAGTTGTATCATCATTTATCTTTTTAAAACTTCTTGTAAAATTAAGCTTTGTATTACCGTCTTTGTCTTTAATTATGTATGACATTTGATAATTATTATCAGTTCCGCTTCTTTTATATATTGACTGAGTACCGCTTGGTGATTCAAAATTTTTCTGTACTGTTGTTCCTTTTGATTTAGATACTTTAACTGAAGACAGAATTTTTTTTATTCCGTTACTCATCAACTGATGAATGTTATATTCACCTGCTACTTTTGACGGTTTATAAACTGTTATATACTCACCCGGGGTATTTGGCATTGTTTTCATGGATATAATATTTTCACCGCTTTTTGTTTCACGAAATAGCGGTGTTTCTTCTTTATTTTCTTGTTTGTTTATCCCGACCTGTGTAACACCGTATACGGAAGCTGCTGCAAGTGTAGTTTCCAGCATACCATTGACTGTTTTGGGTTTAATAACAGGTTTTCTGGAAGTAAAATTTGTATTTGGATATGTATTTATTTGTGATGGGTTAATAGAGATTATGTTCATTGTTAATTTTTCCTGCTGTATCTGTCATTATATGATGTTAATCTTCTTCTGTGCCTTATAACATCACCTGTTGTGTGGCAATCTTCTAAAGTCGCAGGTGCTTTTCTTTTATTAGTATCAGCTGTATTTAAACTGTTCTTTAGCGCAGCTGCAAGAAGCGGTTTTTCTTCTTCAACAGATTCTGTTATTTCTTCTATCTTTTTCGATTTTCCGATTACTTTACCATAATTTGAAATTTGAAGATTTAAACTTTTTACCCCTTCTTTAAACTCGGGATTTTGAATATTTTGATAAGCAAATTCAAGCTCAGGATAATATTCTACCTTTTTATTTTTTATTAAATCCAAAAGTTTAAAGTTTTCGCTCATCATAACTTTTTCTAAGAACGAAACACCCATATCATCTTTGTAGTTGTAGTCAACTCCTTTTATATCTTTTAGAATTTTGATTATTTTATCGTATTTTTTAGCATTTTCTTCTGTCGGAAGAATATCTGCAATATACATCAAAATTGATGAATCGCCTTCTTTAATCGGAGTTGTTAAAATATTTTTTTTGTTTAAAAGTTCTTCATCATCCAAATCTCTGAGAAGGTCAAGCATATCATCTGCAGTGTATAAGTTTCCGTAATCAGAGTTTTCCCTGAAATACTCTCTTAGATTTCTTTCGGTTTCAAGTTCTTTTTGTATTTGTTTCATTGATTTGAATGTAAACAGATTATCAATATCTACACGTTTTTTAAACCATTCAACTTTTTCAGGAATAATTTCTTTTGTTTGTTCATCTCTGATAAGTTGAAAAACGTCATCATTATATTCTGCTATAGTTTGAGTTGTAATGGTAGGGTTTTCATTGAGAGCTTTTCTTGTATATTTACATAACATTTCAACAATATCCCAATCAACAGGCATATCTTTTCCCTGAAAATCTAAAATTATATTGTATAAATCAATCACATGATCATTTCCTGAGTTTAATTGGTATTCTTCACATAAATCTGCTAATTTACCTGCAAATTTCAAGTTCATTACTCCGTCTTCATCAGTAAAGCCTTTGATATTATCTTTCAGGTATGTCAAATGCTGTTTATTTGAATAATATTCCGGATCTCTATCCTGAATATAGTGTTTTATTTTTTCATAAGCTTTGATATTTTCATCTCTTATTATTCCGTTTTTATCTTTAAGAAATGAAGCATTTTCAAATAACTTATATTCTTTATCATTTAATAAATATATTAGTTTCTCTAAATTTTTTGCAGACATTTGTCCGTCAGAATTTAATGAAGCCATAATTAGCGGAGTATCATAAAATACAGTTCTGCTCAGAACGGAATCATCATTATTATCCAGAATAGAATTAATATTGCCGTTTAATACATCATAAACGTTATCCGCTTCTTCAGATTTGTTATATTTGAATACATCTCTTAACAGCGAACGATATTTTTCGTTTGCACTTATTGATTCTTCTGATACTTTGTCAAAAATGGAATTAAAAAATCTCATACCTTTACCATCAAGCTCGGTTATTTTATTCATTATGTCGCAAAATAACCAGCCGTTTGGTTTTGCAAATATGCTTTTAATTCTATCTAATGCCTTAGGTGTAATAATACCGTCTTCATTCGTACAATATTTGCAAACATCTGCTAAAGAAGATATATTTGACGAATACTCATAAGTTTTATCAAGATAAAGTAAAAGCTTTAAATTTTCAAGGTTATGATTTCCTTTTTTATCCTTTGCTGCATTTAATAATATTTTAACTCCGCCAAGCCCCCATTCCTCATAGGCTTTGCTTTTCTCTTTTTTCATTCTCCATTCGGGAATATTTAGTTCTTTTGCGGGAGTATCGGCAACATGACAAATATTGAATAATACCTGTGCAGCGTATTTGTTAACTACATTGTTTGCGTCTAAACATGCATTATAGACACCTCTGATAACATATTCACTTATTCCCTTGTAATCTATGGACATGTCACTATCAATATGCTTGTAATACGGAACTTCATGTAATTTCTTTTTTAATTGCTCATAAAAAGCTTTGTTATCAGGGTGTTTTATATTTTTGAAATTTGACAGATTATCAAATCCTTTTACCGCATACATATATCCGCCCCTGAAAGTAAAACTGTCGGGGGTTGTCTGTAATTGTTGGATATTGTTTGATTTTCTTTGTTGATTAAGATATTTTGGCTGATAATAATTATTAATTCCTGAAACTCGCATATTAAACCTTTCTTTATTTACCATTTACTGTATTTTGGAATGCAATTCCCTGCAATTCTGATTTTATGTCATTTGCCTTTATGCCATCCGTATTTTTTAGTATTATATTTAATCCTTTTATCTTTTCTCTGAACTCGGGGTTTTGGATATTTTCATAAACATATTCAAGTTCAGGGTAGTATTCTAATCGTTCATTTTTTATTAATTCTAAAAGTTTTTCATTTTCACTTATCATTACTTTTTCCAAGAATGATACACCCATTGCATCTCTGTAGTTAAAATCAATATTTCCCACATTGCTCAAAATCTTGATTATTTTATCATATTTTTTTTCGTTTTCTTCGGTTCTGGAAATATCACTGATATACATTAAAATTGGACTGTCACCTTCTTTTATGGGAGTTGTCAGAATATTTTTTTTGTTTAATATTCCTTCCTCGTTCATATCTCTCAGAAGTTCCAACATGTCATCAGCAGTATATAAATTACCGTAATCAGGGTTAGATTTAAAATAATTCCTTAATATCTTTAATGTTTCCGGATTTATTTCATCTTTGGGCATTGATGTCAATGATTCTATTAATTTTTCAGATTCGTTTAATACAACAGGTTTACCACTCTTTTTAAAATCCATGGATTTTTCAAATACATCCGTACAGACTTCCGCCCAGGCTCTTACAGCAGATATAAGTTTATCAATGCCAAAATCTCCTTTATAATAACTGGTAGTATATACTCTAATATTAGTATCTTTTGCTAATTTCTCTGCTCTAAGTGCATCAGAAACGGTTTCATAACCGAATACGGTATTAACATTACCTGTTTCTAATTTTAATTTGTTTTTATAGCCGTTTTTTGCTTCTAATACATGTGCATATATATATCCAGCAAGCCTTCTGCCGGATTTTGTTTTAGGAATAAAAGCCGGTTCTGCCCATGTGTCACCTTCATAATCAGGTTTAGTGTTATAAACTTTTAAATCATAATACTTTGTATCTTTTAAGCTATCTGCAATTTTTTGTATTTCCAGCAAATCTTCCTTCGATAATCTATTAAGAACAGGTTTCATATTTTTATCTATAATCAAAGAACCAAAACCTGTGTTGTAATTGTTATTTTGAACGCTTTGTATTCTCATAGTTTCTCCATAATATGTTTATCTAAAAACCGGTAAAAATATTATTTGCTATCAATATATTTGTTATTAGAAGAATATCGTTTTCATTTGGCGTGGCAAAAATAATTTTTATGAGTTTTATACACAATATGACAAAAATATCACCCACAATATCACATTATGTAAAACAAGTATCGGGCAGAATTAAACAGTCCGAATATCCTCTGACAAATATGGACACTTCAAAGCTGGAAGGTATTCAATACGGAATACCGCTTTTTGAAGGGGTTAAGATGAGTGATGTTGCCTTTGTTACAAAAAGGCTGGAAACTTTAAACCTGTTCAGAGGATGTAAATGGGGCTGTAAACACTGTTTAAAAGATGCTCTTGCACCAAAAAAAGGCAGAGAATCAATACTTTTTGAAGATTTAAAACGATTTGTTTACGGTTTTAAGGAATTGAATGAAAGACTCGGGTTTGATGTTTTAAACGGAAACAAGTATCTGAATATTATTGATGACTCTAATCCTATAGATATGCCGATAAGAGGTTTGCGTGGTTTTCACAGTGTAGCGGATGCTATGAAGCTGATATATGACAAACTTAAAATTCCGACATTATTTGTGACTTCCGGCTGGGCTGAAAGAGGGACAAGCGAATATAAGTATTCAACAGATGCAGTTAAAAAAATTGTTAATATGGTTAAAAAGAACCCTGATTCTGTTGAAGAAGTTCAGGTTTCAATTAATCCGTTTCTGGAAACAAGAAATTACCAATACAGAATGGCACAGACTTTGATGACATTTTTGGATTTATTTAAAATTGATAAAGCAAGAATAATATTCAGACATGCAGAGGACGGCAATGCAGGCTATGACAGGGAAGCTGCACAGGAACTATATGAAGAAATATATAATGATTTGAAAAAATTAACTGATTCAAAACTGGAAGATTTCCCTCAGCTTAAACCCGAGGTTGTGACCGAATTTGATAAGTCGCACCTTATTGAACCCTCAGGCAGAGGAAGAAGATTTTTCCCTTTTGAAAGAAATATGAAACTTCAGAAAGAACTCATACAGGACTCTCTGGATTGGGGAACAATGAACGTAGAGGAACAACGAGAAGTATTGTTGAATAATTCTCTAAAATGTATTGATATTGACGGAACAGTTTATACAACAAAACCTAGCAATGCAGAATTTGTTGCTTCACCGATTGAGCTTACAATACCGACTGATATAAAGCTAAATTACGTTAATAAAGAAAAGCCTAATCCGATTTTTAGTGATATAGAAGTTTAGATATTACAAATATGCTTTTGCAAAAGCTTTTACTTCATTAGGAAAATGCTTTTTAGCAATATTCAGAACTATATGTGCATATTCTGATGAGTATCTGACAGGTAAATATAAACTTTTGCGTATAGCATATTCTAAATCACAAAAACCGCATTTCATCTGTTCTTGTATATCTTTATCCAGAGAAATCAAATCTTTTCTTTTTATATCATCAATAATCTCAAAGAAGACTATCGGTAAATTTTTACATTTTTCTTTAAACTCAGAATTTTGGATATTATCAAACGCATATTTTTGCATAGGCTCATACGCAATTCCGTCTTTCATACCATATGCACTATTTCTGTTATACATTCTTTTAATTGTTTCTAAATAGGGTGTATTTTCTGAGTTCATAACTTTTTCCAGCAAAGTTATACCGTTTTCATCCATAACATTTACATTGTCTGCATGCTCTTCTAAAATATTAAGTACATTAATATATGATGCTTTGTTATTATCAGTCAATGGAATATCCGCTAAACCTAATGCGAAGAACGGTTGTGTGAAAATCTCTTGCGTAGTGTATTTTAAGTATTTGTTAACATAACCTGCACTTATTTCAACTCCGTCTATATCTAAATCATACAAACATTTTTGTATCATTTTTTTATACTTTCTGATTTCAGGATTAAAATCAGTATGAGCATCGCATTGGCTTTGAGTTAAAAAAGCTTTTTCTTTTATTTCATATAAATTTTTTGGTTTAATTCTTTCCGTACTGTCCTCTATGATTGGTGCAAAGCTTGGCAACTCAGTTCTTCTGCGGGTATAATGTAATCCTGTTTCATCTATATATGAATCAGTGCTTATATAATACCCTCCGCCATCATCTATCTCTTTGAAAGAAACCTGGCGGTTGTGATTTTTATTGATGTTTAATGTATTTGTGATTGGTAAGATTTTCATTTGGTTTTCCTTATTTCTTCAGCATTTTGACAGCTTTACCCATATCCAAATCTCTGACTTTGACCGGCGGAATAAAACCAATATTTAAATTTTTCTTATTAAGTTTATCAACAAGTTTCTTTAACTGTGCTTCAATACCGAAATGAACACTATCCGCATCTTCAATTTTTTGTACCATCTCAATGATTGAGGCTTTATCCTCCGCTTCAAATTTATCCAAATCTGCCTGCCTAATGGTTGTTGAAAGAACCTCTTTTACTCCGTCAACAAATGATTTTTGCTGTTCTTTCGATAAAATGCCATCTTTTGGTGCAAACTTTTGCATTCTGTTTGCTACAATAAGTGTTTTAACAGGGTCCTTGACTTCCTCAAGACTCTGTACCATCTCTCTTAATTTTACACTATCTGCCTGACACTCGGCTGAAAGTCCTTTTCTAAGGTCTGCAGCAGTTTTTTCATCGCCAAAAAATTCCATAATATTATGTTCTGAATCATTCTGGATTGCACAGGTAAACTGTGATAAGAAGCCGGCAACCTGCGTACTTATCTTGTCATCCAACGGCGGATATTTGTCAATTTGCTTAATAAGCTCCGCTTCAGCTTTCAGACGTCTGATTTCTGCCTGTCTTTGTCTTTCCAGTTCTCTTAAACGTGCCATTTCTCTTTCACGCTGCGGATTTGATTGAAACATTGTTGTTGAAATTTTTGTGATGTACATTTTTATTTTTCCTTTTTATTATTTAACAGTTCTTTTAAGAAGTTAGTTTGCATATATGTTATAAAATTCATATCATTACAGCTGCTTAGAGCTTTATTTATGTCATTGTACAGTTGTTGTTTGTTTAAAAGCGGTGAATTAAATCTTTGTTTAAGTTTCTCAGCTTTTGATACATCATGGCTTTGAATAACGGCAATCCAGTTTGAAAAATCCCATATTATATTATCATCAACCATTTTTTTAAATTCTTTATCCTGAATGTTTGGATAAATATCATCTAATTCCGGGCTGTACGGGATTTTTTTCGGATTATACAGTCCTTCATCATAACATTCAGTTATGTTGTGTTCAAAAAACCAGCAATATGGCTTTCTGAATTCATGTGTATATTTTGCATTAAGTATAAGCTCCAAAGCATCTTTGTTTTCCGAAATCAGAACTTTTTCTATACATGAAATACCATTTCCGTCCTTTTGGGTAAAATCCAAATTTGAATGTCTTTTGAGATATTCAATCATTTTCGGATAGTGTTTGTCATCAGGAACAACATCAAAAAATGCTGTCATAAGGGTATTTCCTTTGTCGTCAATTTTGTAATTTAAAAATTCCGCAATCGGCAATTCGGTCGGCTTATTAGCCAAAACTCTTGCAAAGTTTTTTGCCTGAAATAAATCGTTTGTATCGTAGTGTCTGATAAAATCATTAAATTTTTGCTGCTTTAATTCTGTAATTTCTTTAATAAAATCAACTCTCGGATTATACCTGTTTGCATCATTTTTGATTGTGTATTCTTTCGTAATAATTCCGGCGGGTGTAGGGTTGTAGTAGTCATCACTTTCACCTCTTTGTGTTGCCGCCTGAACGGAAAAATCGTTATATCGTTTAAACATAAATGCACTAATAGAACCAAAGCCTCCGGCAATAATTGCCGGTATTGCAATTAGGGGGCGAAGGATAGAATCTATTGGAATATTACCTGCAAAATTCATTAATTCAGTTACACCGAAAGCTGTTCCCACGGCCCCTGCGGCTCCTATTCCCATATATATAAGAGGTCCCCAGCAGCCCAAATCTCGTTCTCTTGTTGTTTTGGTTTTAAGTGGTTTTATATAAACATCATATTGACCTAAACCGTTCATGTTATTTGCAAAACGAAAAGTATCCAAGCCGCACCTTTTCTCAACATTTCTGAGCGGAATTGTCCAACCGAAAGAAGTTTTATTTGAGTTATTTTCGACTGAGTTTATTTTCATTTATTTTCATTACCTTCCAGTAAGTCAAAATTAAAGTCAATGCTTAATTTTAATTGTTTTTTAAATATTTCGTCCTGAATGTTATCGTATGCATATTTTAAAAACGGTGAATAAGAAAATTTGCTGCCTTTTAATATAGGCAATATATATGAATTTTCTGAATTCATTATCTTTTCCAGAATTGATATACCGTTAGAATCATTTTTATCAAAATTACTTTTGTCAGTTTTTGATATTTTTTGCAATATTTTATAATATGCTTCCATTTCTTCTTTGTCGTTTTTATCCGGTATTGCAACATCAAAAAATGCTGTTAAAAGAGTGTCTCCGCCTTTGTTGACAGGAAAACCGAATACATCCTTTATATAGAATTCATCAGCGGCTTTTTCGATTTTTTCAAGCTCGGCAAGATATTTTTTAGGAGTAAAAATATCATCAAGTTTTGCATTTTTTAACGCACTCCAATAAAGACATTTATATTCTGTTTCATTTATTTGTTTTGTTAAGCAAGGAACATCTTGTATATTACCTAAAGAATCACGCCTGACCGTATAAACAGGAGTTTTTGTTGCGTATGTCCTGAATTCTTCATAATACATAGGATTATATTTGTCATCAACTCTTGATGCTCCCTGGATATTAATTTCATTAAGCCTTTGGGTAACAAGTTTAATAATACTCATACCTGCAAGAGCCAGCATTGTAAAACCTGTACCCAACATTGTTTCAATACTGGTAATACCCAAAGCTGTCATCCAATCTGCCACATGCGGAGCAGAGATAATTGTACCAATTAAATATGCTGTCGGCAAAATTTTGTCTTTGGAAAAACCGTCATGCCTGTCTATAACGTATTTCTTTTTACCTGCCGTAACTACAACATCATACTTTTCTGCACAATCTTTTATATAAGGATTATTGAGCAGCATCTCTTTTGTACACCCAATTTTTTTGAGTGTTTGCGGAGTTGCATAAAGAGCTTGAAAATTTGTATTATCAATTTGATTAACTTTCATTTTTATCCCTTTACCCCCATATTTACCCCTTATTTACCCCTCTCCATGCTTTACCTTCTTTTGTGTTAAAGATAAGCTGCGGATAACTGTTTGTGAAATACACTCTGAAATCATTATCCTTAATCATTTTATACAAAACATTTTCAACTTCTTTTTGAATATAGGTTCTGTTTAAAAGCCTGCTGTATTCAATATATGGCATTAGTCTTTCAACTGCTTTTCCTGATTTATTTTGTAATGCTCTTGTCAAATCCGAATATTTAAAATTAAGGTTTTTAATTTTTTCTTTAAAGTTTTTATCCTGAATATTTACATAGATGTCATTCAATTCGGGATAATAATCAAATATTGTATATTTTTTAGCAAAATCCAGGGCTTTTTCATTTTCTGAAATCATTATTTTTTCCAAAATAGAGATTCCCATATATCCTTTTTGATTAAAATCCAAATTAGGCTCTTTTGAGAGTATATCGATTATTTTATCATAAGTTTCAGAGTTCTTATCTGTTAGCGGAATATCGAAAAACTGAGTAAGCATAGTATTTCCCATTTTATCGATTTTATGTTCAAACAAATGTTTATCATGCGGACATTTTTCTTTTAGTGTTTTTAAAAGTTTTAAGTAATTATCGGCATTAAATAAATCATCTGTATCAAAATTTGATAAAACTTTTTTAAAATCTTCTTCTTCCCCGATATTAATATTGTGGCAGGTGTTTTGAATTACGGAAGAATCGGGATATATTCTAAACCCTCTTGTTTCTTCGATAAAACGAAGAGCTATATTATTATCGGATTTGTGTCCCAAAAGCTCTGAATTTTCAAAATTATTATCTTTAACTCCAATATCTTGCCCAATTTGAATGTTCAATTCAGGAGCTCTTTTGTACCCGAGTCTGATACAATCGGCTATTGCATGACAACATCCTGCTACCATACCAAAGCCGACAGAGAAAAACGGCATTAACAGTTCATTTGCATGAACGTATGTTGAAATAAATGTTTCAGGCAGTAATGTTGATAATGCACCTGTTGATACACCTACTATAACACTCCTGCCCAAACTTTTACCTAATTCATTCAACGGAACAGCGAAACATCTGTAATTATATTTCTTTTTACCTGATGTACAACGAACTTCAAACCGGTCTGATGCATTTTTTATTGCCGGTATTGATAAAAGTTGTTGTGTTGTAAAATGAGTTTCTTCCAATGTTTTCGGAGAAACATGCAAAGCCTTAAAATTAGTATTATCAACAGAATTAACCTTCATAAATTACCCTATATTTACCCCTACTTTACCCCTTTTCCCAAGGCATCAGAAGGTTTCCTTTTTCATCCACAAGATTATTCCACTCGTTTAAGTTTACAACTAAATCAGGGTTAATATATTCGCTGTAATATCTGTGAATATATTCTCCGTCTAAGTCGTATGATCTCCAGTTTCTTCCCCAGGAAGATTTTTTTGAGTTCGCTTCTAATATTTCATCTATTTGTTGTGCAAGTCTTTTTCTGTCACACAACGGAGAATTTAATTGCGGACGAAGTCTTGTAAGTACGTGATATGATTTTAGCTTGACAGCCTGCAAAATATCAACAAAGTTAAATTTCAGATCTGAGTTATCAAACCAGTATTTGAAATTTGTATCCTGTATGTGATTGTATAAAATTTCAACTTCATTTGAATAATCAAATTCCTGCCCGAAAATTAGCGGCAAAACATGCTTATTTTCAGAATTTATAACCTTTTCAATACATGAGATACCGTTTCCGTCTTTTTGGTTATAGTTGATTCCTTTTGTTCTTGCAAGTATATTTAAGATTTCTTTGTATTCTTCCATAGTTTCTTCTGTCGGTATAACATCAAAGAATTGCGTAAGCATTGTATTACCCTGATTATCTATTGGTCTGTTAAAGAAATCACCGCCTCCGAGTATTCCTATATCAGCTTTCTTTAGTGCTTCGAGATATTTTTTTGCAGAAAATAAATCGTTTGTGTCATAAGTTCGGATTTTATTATTAAATGCTCTGGTTTCTGCTTCTTTTACTTCTTTAGTAAGCGGTATTTCTGTCTGAGCATATTTTAAAACGTGTTCTCTTGTGCTGCAGTTTTTAATATAATCTTCGTTAGCATCTACACCTTTTCCTGCCTGAATAACAATCTCTTTTACGGGTTTTAATTTGTGCTTATCATATAACATGTTCAAACAAAATACGGCAAAAGTAGGAATAGAACATAAAGCCGTAAACCAACCGACTCCCAAAGAAGCCATGTCAGTTGCTAACATTGCTGTCACTCCGGTTAATATTCCCGTACCCATACAGGTTGATATAGTTCTGTAGTATGTATTTAGGGGATACCACGGATCATCTTTATATCTTTCTCCCCTTCCGGCTTTAATTAATACGTCATATTTTTCAGATGCTTCACGAATTGATGAATTAGCAAGAAGTTCTTTTCTTGTGCATCCGATTGCTTTCAATGTTTTTTTTGAAACATGCAGTCCGTTAAAATTTGTATTATTGTTATTTATTGATTGAATTTGCATTATCTGCCTGCCTTTTTGAATGCATTAATTATCATTTCTCCGGTTAACTTCTGTCGGCTTCGAATTGACTGCGGAAGAAGTTTTTTAAGCAGAGTATCGGTTATCTCACCGACAGATTGACCTTTTGTCAGAGCAACCAGTTCGGCAATAACCGGAGCGGTCAGAGCAGCCGTCAGAATAGGTTTATTATCTCGCATTTTTTCAAACAATCCCTTTCTTCCTTCATCATCAGGATTGCCGACGTGAATAACAGTTCCCATTCTTCTCGGGTTTCCTACGATTTCCTGATTAACCATATCTATATGATTTGTTGCACCGGTTAAAATTATACCGTTTTCCGAAGCTGTATTCATTAATTCTTTATATGTATTAACTTCTTCTACCTGATGTCTTTCCGCATGACGGGGGAAGAACTTTTCAGCTTCATCAAAGAACAGCATAACAGGTTTTTTGATAATTTTTGACTGAAGTTTTAATTTTTCAAAAATATCAGTTACATTTCTTGCAATTGCATGGATATATTCTGAATTTCTTTGTTTAGAATAGTCCATTTTGTACAACGGAACATCCATTTGCCGTGCAAGAGTTTCAATTATTGTAGTTTTACCTGTTCCCGGAGGTCCCTCAAGCATTACACCACCGGGAATATCAATATTATTTTCTTTGTAAATTTGTATTATTTCAGGATCCCAGACATCAATAACATTCTCTTTTAATTGCTGCTTTACTCCTTCCATACCGCCAAGTTCATCTAATTTTTTGAAGGCATTTGCACTGTATTCGTGAGGGCTTAATCCTGCTTTATCGCAGAATTCAGCCATTTTACGTTTTGTATTATCGTCTAAAGCTGCTTTAACAGCTTCATCAAAATCAATTCCGTTTATAATTTTTACTCGCTTTGCATCATTGAGTACGGAAACAATATCTGAATTTGAACAACCGTCAAATTCTTTTGCCAGATTTTCGATATATTCTTTATTTTCTGATAGTTCTCTTGTCATACTTGTTTTAGCTAAAGTCATTTTAATTACATCAGCTCTTTCTGTGAGTGTAGGATTGTGGAATTGAACCCAGTTACCAAGTCTGCCCCTGCGCTTTAGAGCCGAATCAATATCTTCTATGTTATTTGTAGCCGCAATCAGAATATATCCCATCTCTGAAGGGTTATTGAACTCTTGCAGCAATGTATCTACAAGTTTTTTATCGGCATTATCACCCTCGCCGCTATTTCTTGATGTGCCTAGAGAATCAAATTCATCAAGGAACCAGACTGACATTTCGCCTGTTGCTTTATATTTATCTTTTAATTGTTGAGCCAGCTTTCTGAATCTGTTTATCTCCTCATCTTTATATGATGTGGCAATATCTGAGAGTTTTGTTTCGTAGAAAGGCAACCCCAACTCTCTTGCAAGAGTTTTTGCTGTTAATGTTTTTCCGTTTCCTGCAGGACCGTAGAAAATTGCTCCGTCAGGTATTGCGGATGAACCAAGTTCTTCTTTCAGTAAATCGTATTTTTTCATTGGTTCAATATACATTTCTCTGAGTTTGGCTTTGATATCAGCCATACCGCCTAACTCATCAAGATTCTTCGGCTCATATTCAGTTACGGGAACACGTTTCATTACGGTATCATACTGTCCGGTTAAATTATTTTTATCAACAGGAGTCATTCCTCTTTCAGTTGTAAATTCTTTGAGTTCGGCGAGTACAAGCTCCTCAGAAACTTTATCATTTGAATTTGAAACGGCAGTTCTTGCCGATTCATCAAGGACTCTGTCAATATCAGCATAGTTAAAGCCATCCGTTAATTCGGCAAGTTCATTAACAATATTTTCTGTCTTTAAATCACTGAATAAATATTTATCGCCGAAATACTGCAAAATGTATGTTTTTCTGTCCTCCAAAGTCGGTTTTTGTACTTCTAAAATTTTATCCAAAAGTCCTGATTTTTTGAAGGATTTGCAGACATTTTCTTTATCGTCCGTTGTTGCAATAAGAAGTGCTCCTTTTTCTCCGCATTTATTCATAACAATACGGAAGTTTCTTTCTGCAAGTGAGGCATTTTGGTCATTAAAGAATTTATCCAAGCCCTGAATAAGAACAATGGTCTTGACTCCTTTGTTTTTGTAATTATTTTCGATATCCTTCATCATAGGCTTTAGTGTTTCTAAATCCATAACCTGCAAAATCGGCATGCCTGTTTCCGATGCTGTTGCTTTAACTACACTCACTGCATCAGCTACGGAAGCCAGCAAAATTCCGTTAGGAATATCAACGTTATTTGCTTTTAAAGTAACGTTTACACCCTGTTCATTAAGAGGTGTAATTACGTTTTCCTTAATTTCACGTTTAATATTTTCAAGTCCGATAATATCATCAATACTAATCGGATCATCTGCTTTAAGCTCCATTACCTGATAGTTTTGATAGCTTGAAGGCAATTCCGTATTTTTTCTTTTCTTTTCAGGTGTAATATTTTGATTTTCGGTCAGAGTTTCTTCGTAATCATCTTGTTTTGTTAATTCTGAGTTTTCCTCTGTTTTTGCAAGTTCTGTAGTCGGTTCATCTTCCACTTCTTCAAAAGCATCAAAATAATCTACATTTTTTGCTTCGGGTGTTTCTATCTCTGCCATTCTAATAACATCATGTATGTGAGTATACATTGTCGGTTCTTTTACAGTTTCTAAAACGGTTTTTCCCTGATATTTAATTTCTGCCAGTCTTTTAATTTGTTCCGGTGAAACATTAGGATTATGTACTATAGATGCAACTGCACCTAAAACATCAGAGTCTGCCCAAGTATGGAATATTGTTTTTCCTGTATCTTCATCTACAGCACCATCGGTGACACCTTTCATTAAAACTTTTCCTTCTGAAGGGTGTTGT
>JAEEGL010414846.1_pt1 | contig 15517 bp, 11 predicted proteins | sample 9134231 | NCBI WGS metagenome assembly JAEEGL01 (sample SAMN16246548, study PRJNA631951) | gut metagenome | biome: gut microbiome; feature: rumen; material: fiber-attached | host: Bos | place: Iran: Karaj | collected 2018-10
GTACTGGACTATTCTTCGATCAATGTTGCCAAGCCCTTCCATATTGGACATCTGCGCACGACGGTCATCGGAAACTCTCTTTCGCGAATCCTTCGGTTTATGGGATATAAGACCGTCAGCATCAACTATCTGGGCGACTGGGGAACACAGTTCGGCAAGATGCTGGTGGCTTTCCGTAAATGGGGTGAAGAGGAAAAGGTGCAGCAGGATGGAATCCGGTACCTGGTTCAGCTTTATGTCCGCTTCCACGAAGAAGCAGAAAAAGATCCTGCACTGAATGATGAAGCCCGGGCAGCATTTACCTCCATGGAACATGGCGATGAAGAAGCTCTTGCACTCTGGCGCCGGTTCGTGGATATCAGTCTGAAAGATGTTTCCCGCGTCTATGAACTGCTGGATGTAAAGTTTGATTCCTATAAAGGTGAAGGCTATTTCTGGGATAAGACGGATAAACCGATCCGGATTCTGGAAGAAAAAGGCCTTTTGAAAGACAGCGAAGGGGCGAAGATCGTGGATCTGTCTGAAGAGGATATGCCCCCCTGCCTGATCCTGAAAAAAGACGGCAGTACCTTATATGCGACTCGTGACCTGGCAGCCGTTATGTACCGGAAAGAAACCTATGACTTTGACAAGTGCCTGTATATCACCGGTCTGGAACAGAAACTGCACTTTGCACAGTGGTTCAAGGTCATTGAAAAGATGGGGATGCCCTGGGCAAAGGATCTGATTCATATACCCTATGGTCTGATCAGCCTGGAAGAAGGCAAGCTTTCCACCAGAGGCGGCAATGTGATCTGGCTGGAAGATCTTCTGAAGGAAGCGATCGCCAAGACCAAAGCGATCATGGAAGAGAAAAACCCGGATCTGGAAAATATGGATGAGGTGGCGAAGGAAGTCGGTGTCGGAGCCGTCGTCTTCCATGACCTGTTCAATAATCGGATCAAAGAGGTTACTTTCAAGTTTGACGAAGTGCTGAACTTCGACGGAGAAACCGGCCCCTATGTACAGTATACCTATGCAAGAGCCCGGAGCGTTCTTCGCAAGGCAGAAGCACAGCTTGGCTGGAAGAAAGAATCTCTGGACAAGGTTCAAACCGACGTTCTGACAGATGAATATTCCCAGGAACTCATCAAGATCCTGGAGAGCTTCCCTGAAAAAGTAGCAGAAGCCAAAGCTAAGTGGGAACCCTATATTATTACTCGTTTTACGGTAGCCGTTGCAACGGCATATAATCGTTTCTATCACGAGAATGCAATTCTGACGGAGGAAGACGAAGTCCGTAAGGCACGTTTGTATCTGACAGAGGTAACGACCCGCGTTCTGAAACAGGGTCTGTATCTGATCGGCGTCGGCGCACCGGAGAAGATGTAAGTCATGAAAAATATTCTGCTGATCTACAATCCGAAAGCCGGAGATACGACTTTCCGGTTTTCGTTGGATCGCTTTATCGAGATCTTTTCGGAAAAAGGGTATGAAGTCCGCGTCTTCCGCAGCCGCGTGCCCGGTGATATGGCGGAGTACATCCAGCAGAAGCAGATGGGTCAGACAGAAGCGATCATGGTGGCCGGCGGAACAGGAACGGTGAATGAAGTGGTCGCAGCCATGCTGGAACATAAGATTGACCTTCCGCTTGGGATCGTACCGGCAGGGACTGAAAATGAATATGCGAGATGTCTGGGATTCGAGGGGGAGCTGGAAGAAAATCTGAAAGCTCTTTTCGCCATGGAAGAAACCCGGGTGGATGTCGGCAAAGCCGGAGATAGGTACTTTGTCGATTGCTGCAGTGCTGGTACTTTTTCCAGCGTCACGGCTGTCTCCAACGATGTACGCAATGCTTTTGGAAAAATGGCAGGCTACATGAAAGGTGCGATCTCGTTTAAAAAACTGAAACCCATGAAGCTTCAGATCGAGGCAGACGGAAAAAGATATACGGGTGTCTTTGCCTGCTTTATCCTGGCCAATGAAGCGATCCGAAAGAACGGTCACCTTTCGACTGGAAAGTTTACCCTGATTGCAACAAAGGGCAATCAGCTCGGCGGTGAGGCCAAATATCTGGAGAAGGACTACCCGATCGGACAGACGATCATCCGCAAAGGGGTGGTCTGTGCCGAAGACGGAATCGGCGAAGTGGAAAAGGGAGTTCTCAGACTGAGCTCAGATCACTTTGATATTCGCGTACTGGAATCAGAGATCCCCGTTCAGACACAGATCGATGGGGAATGGGGGCCGGATCTTCCGCTGGAGGTAACGATCCTTCCTCAGGCATTAAGAGTTTTCTATAATCCGGTTGAAAGACAGGCGCATTTTGCCCGGAAAGAAAAAGCCAGACTTCCGGAGATCCAACCTTCAAAAATGTTCCACGTGGAACATTCTGATAAGGCGGAAAAGAAAGAAAAGAAAAAAGCACATAAAGAGAAAAAAGAAAAAAAGAGCAAAAAAGACAAAGAAGAAGTCACGGAAGAGAATAATGTTCCACGTGGAACATCTCCTCAGGAACTGACAGAAGGATAGAGATATGGGAAAGATCATTGCCATAGCCAACCAGAAGGGCGGCGTCGGAAAGACGACAACAGCGGTCAACCTTGGCGCCTGTCTGGCGGACAAGGCAAAGAAAGTATTGATCGTTGATGTGGATCCTCAGGGAAACACGACCAGCGGTCTGGGTGTCGATAAGGAGAAACTGCTGGAAACCAGCTATGAAATGCTGCTTGGTGACGTTCAGGTAATAGATTGCATCAGGAATCTTGAAAAGTTTCATCTGGATCTGATTCCTTCCAGTATTGATCTTGCCGGAGCTGAAGTTGAACTGGTCGGTGTCAGTCAGAGAGAAATGCTGCTGGAGAATCAGCTGAAAAAGATCAGGGACGAGTATGATATCATATTGATTGACTGCCCCCCTTCTCTGAACGTTTTGACGATCAATGCATTTCGTGCTGCAGACTCGATCCTTGTTCCGATTCAATGTGAATTCTATGCGATGGAAGGACTGACGCAGCTTCTCAATACCATCAACCTGGTGAAGAAGCGCCTCAATCCGAAGATCGAGATCGAAGGAATCGTATTCACCATGTTCGATAGTCGGGCGAATCTTTGTACACAGGTTGTGGACGAGATCAGCGCCTTTATGCCGACGAAAGTCTATCAAACGAAGATCCCGAGAAATGTTCGTCTGGCAGAGGCACCGAGTTTTGGAATGCCGGTCATCTATTATGACCGCAAATCCAAAGGGGCGGAAGCCTATCAGGATCTGGCCGATGAAGTTCTGAAGCGTCTGAAGAAGAAAGGAAGCCACCGATGAGCGAGAAAAACACGGACAACAAAAAGACAGGAAAGAAACGTGGGCTGGGAAGAGGGCTCAATGCTCTGATCGGAGCTGATGTAGAGATAGCTTCTGAAGAAAACGAGAAAAAAGCAGAAAATCCCGTTCAGGCAGCCGTTGTTCTTCTGGACATCCGCAAGATCGATCCGGACAGTGCACAGCCGCGGAAGAACTTCGACGATGAAGCACTGGAGGAACTGGCAGACTCGATCAAGGCACATGGCATTCTTCAACCTCTGATCGTTCAGAAAAAAGATGAAGATCGTTATCAGATCATTGCCGGTGAACGGCGCTGGCGCGCGGCCAAAAAGGCTGGGATTACGGAAATACCTGCGCTCGTCAAGGAATATGCACCGGAAGAAATGCTGGAGATCTCACTGATCGAGAATATCCAGCGTGAAAACCTGAATCCGGTGGAAGAAGCGAAAGCCTACCGGAGATTGGTGGAAGAGTATTCTCTTAAACAGGAAGAGATTGCAAAGAGAGTCGGAAAGAACCGAACAACGATCACCAATTCTCTTCGTCTGCTTGGACTGGATGATGAAGTCCTTTCCTATCTGGTCAGCAAGGACTTAAGTGCAGGACACGCCAAGGCACTGCTCTCTGTCCGCAGCAAGGAACGTCAGATCGCACTGGCCCGAAAAGCTGTAAAGGAAGGAATGAGCGTTCGCAAACTGGAAGCCCTCGTTCAGGAAAAACCGAAGCAGATCGCGCTTGTGGAACCGTTGAATCCGGCAGAAGAAATCGTCTATAAAGATATTACCCGGACACTGCAGAATGCGCTTGGGACAAAAGTCTCGATCGTTCGCGGACCAAAGAAAAGCAAGATCGAAATCGAGTACTATTCAGAGGAAGAACTGGAACGCCTGGTGGAACTTCTCAGTCAGCGATAACATGACAGAAAACACCCCTTGCTTTTTTTCCAAAGAAAGCGTATAATTATAAAACCTCAAGAACATGAAGTGTTCTTGCAGCGAAGCTCCGCTTCGCTTGCACCCGTAGCTCAGTGGATAGAGCGATGGCTTCCGGAGCCATGCGTCGGGGGTTCAAATCCTCTCGGGTGTACGAAAAAAACAGAAATAGCCGTTGGAATCCCAGCGGCTATTTCCATTCATAAAGAAATATTCACATAAACGGGGGTATCTATGCAGGGAGTCAGTATCACCAGCGATATCGGGCCGCTTAAACGGGTTATGCTTCACAGACCGGGAAAGGAACTGTTGAATCTGATCCCCCGGCGGCTGGAAGATCTGCTGTTTGATGATATTCCGTTCTTAAAAGCAGCACAGGAGGAGCATGACGCCTTCAGCGAAACACTGCGAAGTCGGGGGGTGGAGGTCGTCTATCTGGAGGACCTCATGAATGAGGTGCTGGAACTTCATCCAGGGCTGGTGGAACCGTTTGTTTATCAATGGCTCAGAGAGGCCGGTATTCGCACCCATCGCTGGCAGGATGCGCTTTATGAGCATCTGAGAGAAAACTATCAGGGCAAAGCATTGGTCGAGAAGACCATGGAAGGAATCACCCTTCGGGAGATGGGGACCAAGAGTGTTTTATCTCTGCAGGATCTGATTGCCTCGCCGGATGATCTGATCGTGGATCCAATGCCCAATCTGTATTTCACCCGAGATCCGGCAGCGGTAGTAGGAAGCGGACTGATCATCAGCCGTATGTGTTTCCCTACCAGAAGACGGGAAACCATCTATACGGACTATATCTTTCGCCATCATCCGGACTTTATTGACCGGGTGCATCGTTATTACAGCCGGGATGAATTTGCCAGAATGGAAGGCGGAGATGTTATCTGCCTGACACCGGACACGGTTGCGATCGGTATTTCACAGAGAACATCACCGGATGCCATTGAAAAAGCGGCAGCGAATCTTTTCTCTTCAGAAGAATCAGGCGTGAAAACGATCCTGGCTTTCTTTATCCCGTCGACGCGTGCTTTCATGCACCTGGATACGGTATTTACACAAGTGGATCACGGAAAGTATACCATCCATCCAGGGATCTTAGGACCGCTCAAGGTCTTTGAGATCCGGCGGGGAGACGGATTTACCCCGGCAGATCCGGAACCGGAACTATCCATCCGGGAACTGACAATGCCGCTGGAAGAGGTTTTAAAACGTTATACCGGTGCGGAAAAAGTCCGGCTTATTCCATGCGGCGGCAGCGATCCCATCGCCGCGGCCAGAGAACAGTGGAATGACGGATCCAATACACTGTGCGTTTCACCCGGTGTGATCATCGTTTATTCCCGTAATGAACTGTCCAACAATCTGCTGCGGGAAGAGGGTCTCACTGTCCTGGAGATTCCATCCTCGGAGCTTTCAAGAGGAAGAGGCGGCCCGCGCTGTATGTCGATGCCGCTGAACAGGGAACCGTTTTTGATCAATTAAATTCCGAATATATATAAGGGAGGACTTATCATGGGAATCAATGTCAGAGGAAGAAGCTTTTTGACTTTGCTGGATTATACACCGGAAGAGATCCGGTATTTGCTGGAACTATCCAAAGATTTTAAGCGGATGAAACGCGCCGGTACACTGCATGAGTATCTGCGCGGCAAGCAGGTCGTACTGCTGTTTGAAAAAACGTCGACACGTACCCGCTGTGCATTCGAAGTGGCAGCACGTGACCTGGGAATGGGCGTAACATTTCTGGATCCGGCTTCTTCCCAGATGGGTAAGAAGGAATCGCTGGCCGATACAGCTAAAGTTCTTGGCAGGATGTTTGATGGAATCGAGTACCGTGGATTCAAACAGTCGGTGGTGGAAGACCTGGCGAAATATTCGGGCGTTCCGGTATGGAATGGTCTGACCGATGACTTCCATCCCACCCAGATGCTGGCCGATATTCTGACAGCAGAAGAAGAATTCGGCGATCTTCGGGGACGCAAGCTGACTTTCTTCGGCGATGCCAGAAACAATGTAGCTAACTCATTGATGGTGGTCTGTTCCAAGCTTGGAATCAACTTCTGTGCCTGCGGACCGAAAGAACTGATGCCAAAGGAAGAACTGGTAGAGAAATGCCGCGAAGCGGCGAACGCTTCCGGAGCAGAGATCCTTCTGACCGATGATATTCGTGAAGGGGCAAAGGATGCAGATATCCTTTACACGGATATCTGGCTTTCCATGGGAGAGCCGGCTGAACTTTGGGAATCCCGGATCAAACTGCTTCGCCCATATCAGGTCAACGCTGAACTGATGAAAATGGCAAAACCCACAGCGATCTTCCTTCACTGCCTGCCTTCATTCCATGATCGTGAAACGACGATCGGGGAAGAGATCTACGAGAAATACGGTCTGGAAGCCATGGAAGTAACCGATGATGTATTTCTTGGAAAACAGGCTCGTCAGTTTGATGAGGCGGAAAACCGGATGCATACAATCAAAGCCGTTATGTATGCAACGCTGAAATAAAATGGGAAACCGAATGGTCGTTGCTCTGGGCGGAAACGCGCTGGGGAAAACGCCGAAAGAACAATTGCAGCTGGTAAAGGCAACTGCCGAGGTGCTGGCGGATCTGGTGGAACAGGGACATGAACTGATCATCAGTCACGGCAACGGCCGGCAGGTGGGAATGCTGAACCTTGGAATGGAATATGCGGCAGACGACGGGATCGCTCCTTATATCCCGCTGCCGGAATGCGATGCGCTGACACAAGGGTATATCGGATATCACCTGCAGCAGGCGCTGCAGAACGTGTTTGCAAAAAGAGGCATCAAAAAAGACTGTGTGACGCTGGTGACGCAGGTCGTCGTCAGAGAAGACGATCCGGGTTTTGAGAATCCCACAAAACCGATCGGAAGTTTCTATACGAAAGCACAGGCAGACGCAATTGCCAAGAGCCGGGGTTATATATTTAAGGAAGATTCCGGTCGGGGATTCCGGCGAGTGGTCGCATCTCCCAGACCTGTGCGGATCGTGGAGCTTGAAATGATCCGTTCCCTGACGGAGCAGAACGCAGTGGTGATCGCCTGCGGCGGTGGCGGAATCCCGGTGCTGGAAAAAGACTCGGGGCTGGAAGGCGTCAGTGCGGTCATCGATAAAGACAGTGTCAGCAGTCTTATGGCACTGGGTCTTGAGGCGGATCGACTGCTTATCCTGACGGCGGTCGATCGGGTTGCGATCCACTTTGGAAAACCGGACCAGAAGGATCTTCCTTCCATGAGTGTGAGAGAAGCGCTTGGATATATCCGGGATGGAGAATTCGCGCCGGGCAGCATGCTGCCCAAGGTAGAAGCCTGTGCAGACTTTCTGAAAGCGGCTAAGCCAGGGGCACAAGCGATGATTACATCGCTTGCCAGAGCGAAGGATGCACTGGAAGGGAAGACAGGTACGGTAATTTACCTGGACTAAAGACTTGTCCGACCGGCAGAATTGTGATACACTTAAATTCAATCAATGACAACGGAGGGACTTCCATGAAATCATCCAGACAAAATGTCATTCTGGAAATCATCGCTGATCAGGAAGTGGAAACCCAGCAGCAGCTGATGAGCGAGCTTCTGGCCAGGGGGATGAACTGTACGCAGGCGACGATGTCCCGGGATATTAAGGAGCTTGGGCTGTTCAAGCAGCGCAGCGTCAGCGGAAAATACCGGTATGTTGCGCCGGGGCAGACTTCCGGAGCGGAAGTGACACAAAAGCAAACCACCCTTTTCAAGCAGGGCGTGATTTCTTTTGAGCAGGCACAGAATCTGGTAGTCATCCGTACGCTTCCAGGACTGACACACACGGTTTGTCTGGTGATTGAAGAGATTCAGCCGGATGGGCTGGTAGGAACACTGGCCGGAGACGATACGGCTTTTATCGCTATGAAAGATTCTGCTTTTGCCGAGGCACTTTGCAGACAGCTTACAAAAGTAACAAAAGGCTGATGGCACAAAAATGACTTGCCGTCCTGACGGAATCGTGCTATAGTAGGGAATGCATTTTACTAAGAAAGAGGAGCAAACCGATGGCAAAGAAATCCCTGTGGCTTACCTACTCTGCAGAAGCCATTCAGAAGATGAATGAATTCTGTGAAGGTTATAAAGCATTTATGTCGGCCTGCAAGACCGAAAGAGAATGCACGGATACCTTTATTGAAATGGCAGAAAAGGCCGGATACCGGAATCTGTATACACTGATCAAAGAAGGCGTCAAACTCTCTGCCGGCGACAAGATCTACGCGAACAACCGCGAAAAGATGCTGATGCTGGTTCAGCTTGGCAAAGAACCGCTCAGTGAGGGGCTTCATATTCTGGGTGCCCATATCGATTCACCCAGACTGGATCTGAAACCTCATCCTTTGTATGAAGACAGTGAATTCGCCATGCTGAAGACGCATTACTATGGCGGAATCAAGAAATTCCAGTGGGTCACCCTTCCTCTTGCTCTTCATGGCATCGTAGCGAAGAAAGACGGAACGGTAGAAAAAGTCGTGATCGGCGAGGATCCGACGGATCCGGTGCTGGGCATCTCCGATATTCTGCCGCATCTGGGAAAAGATCAGAGAGCCAAGACGATCGGCGAAGCGTTTACCGGTGAAGATCTCAATCTGAATATCGGCAACGCCGCTATGCCTGACAGCGAAGAAGAAAAAGAACTGGTCAAGAAGAATATTCTTCGGATTCTGAAAGAAAAGTACGGAATGGAAGAAGATGACTTCGAATCTGCAGAGATCGAAGTGGTTCCGGCAGGTGCTGCCAGAGATTTTGGTCTGGATCGCAGTATGGTCTTCGCCTATGGACATGACGACCGTATCTGTGCCTACACCTCCGTGATGGCACAGCTGGATCTGGCGGATACAACGCCGGACAAGACCTATGTCACCCTTCTGGTGGACAAGGAAGAGATCGGTTCTGTCGGTGCAACCGGTATGCATTCCAAATTCTTTGAGAACGAGATGGCAGAGATCATGGAGCTTTGCGGACAGTACAGCGAACTGGGTCTTCGCCGGATGCTGAAGAATTCCGCGATGCTCTCCTCTGATGTCAGCGCAGGTTTCGATCCCAACTTTGCCGGTGTTCATGAGAAGAACAATGCACCTCTTTTCAGCTATGGTCCGGTACTTCATAAATACACCGGTTCCGGCGGAAAAGGCGGATCCAACGATGCAACAGCTGAATATATCGCTGCTCTTCGCCGGATCTTCGATGAAGCGGATGTCCGATTCCAGCTCGCAGAACTTGGCAAAGTCGATCAGGGCGGCGGCGGAACGATCGCCTATATCCTGGCACAGTACAGTATGGACGTTATCGATCTGGGAATCCCGCTGCACAACATGCATGCACCGTGGGAAGTTGCCGCAAAACCAGATATCTTCGAAGCATATCGTGCTTATAAAGTCTTCCTTGAGAAATTGTAATTAATTTCAAGAATTGCCTCAGCAATTCTTGTAACGATGAGCTTCACTTGTCGTCAAGAGAAAAAACCGCAAGAATTGCTTTAGCAATTCTTGCTTTGATGGTGCTGAAAGCACCATCAAATGTCCCAGTAGCTCAGCAGGATAGAGCGCGCGCCTCCTAATTCTACGAAGGAGCATCTGCCTTTTGGGGAAAGGCAGATGGTATAGAGTTCGAAACATCACCCCAAAAATGATAAGTCCCAGTAGCTCAGCAGGATAGAGCGACCGCCTCCTAAGCGGTAGGTTCGGAGGTTCGAATCCTCTCTGGGACGCCAAAAACAACGCCGGAAGCCTTTATTTATAAGGCCTCCGGCTTTTTTATTTGTTTACGCTTAATGATGATAGACAGTTTTGAGACTACTAGATAAAATGAAAAATGTCTGCATATTTATCCAATAGAAATAGAAGATGTCCTGCTAATGAAAATTAGCAAAAATCATCCCATTTTTGCTAATGAAAAGGGGCTTTTTGCTAATGTTTGCTAATCGCTTATTTTCGTAGAACTTTTGAACTCAAATTCGAAAGAAGGAAAATCTGTATTGTTACAAATATATATATCATTTCTGTCACTTATTTACAGGGGGATTCTGAGAAAGTTATCCTGCCTTTTTGCTGATTTTCTTTTTTTAATTGTCTTAATGTGTAGCTAAACTGCCTTATCAACCGGCTTTTTCTTGTGAATACCCAGGTGTGATGTTTATGAAGACATCTTAATCTGATTTGCCATCGATACTTGAGACGATGGTTTTTTTATTGTCCTAAAATCAAATGTTAGCCCTTTGAAAAAATTTTCTTAAAAAAATTTTTTCCAAAAGGCTAACAAAAAAGGCTCGCAGGATCCCTATAGATAGAGGGGTAAATTTCCTCAAATATAGGGACCTTGAAAATCGAATAGCCAAAGTCAGAACTTCTACTCCTGGTTTGAGCCATGAATTGGGTACGCCGAAATCTTTGCGGTAGCGAATAATTCCTATTTTAAAGGCAGGACAGACTCCTGCCGGGCCACGACGATCAGGAGGATAATGGTACTTCCGGATGGCGCTGTAAGCGGCGGTCCGGCTCGGAGCGATCCTCGGAGGGGTGAGATTCCCATGATGAGAGCTAAGCGGCTCGAAACTTGGCAGAGGCATACAAACATTTACAATGATACAACCGATCAGGACTAACTGAGCAGGTTAATCCTGATCTTATTTCAATTAAGATAAGGAAAAGAGAGATGGCAAAAGTGATTTGTATATCAAACAGTAAAGGTGGAGTCGGTAAGACGACCACCGCTTTGAACTTAAGTGCAGCATTAAATATTCTAGGAGCAAAGGTTCTTGCAATCGACGCAGATCCTCAGGCAGACCTTACAGCCAGCATGGGATGGCCAAGAGCAGATGAGCTGGATATTACCTTGAATACAAAGTTGCAGGATGTATTGGAAGAGAATGGAAGAGATCCTTTATCTGGAATTTTGAAGCATCCGGAAGGAATTGATCTGCTTCCATCAAATCTGGAACTTTCATCGATGGAGATCAATCTGATGAACGCCATGTCCAGAGAGACGGTGATGAGAAACTATATCTCTGAAATCCGAGATCTGTACGATTTCATTGTGATCGATTCTCAGCCTTCGTTGGGTATGGTAAGTCTAAATGCTCTGACAGCAGCTGACAGCGTGATCATTCCGGTACAGGCTCAGTACCTGTCTGCAAAAGGTATGACAGATCTTCTGAAAACGATTGGTAAGATTAGCCGTCATCTGAATCCATCTATTAGTATAGAAGGAATTTTGATCACCCTGGTGGATAACAGGACAAACCTGGCACACTCAACAATCGATACCATACGAACCAACTTTGGAAATCGACTGAGAGTTTTTCCGGATACGATTCCGATTGCGGTAAAAGTGGCAGAGGCAAGCGCAGCAGGAAAGAGTATTTTCGGATATGATTCCAGTTCTCCAGCTGCGGAAGCCTATATGAGACTGGCAGAGGAGGTGGTGAGAGATGCCCAGCGGCAACAAAATCAAACTCGATCTGAGAACATACGATGACATATTCTCAACACAGGAAGAACGGGACGATAAGAAGAAGGCCAAAATCGAGGATATTCCATTGGATCAGATAGATGACTTTCCAGATCATCCGTATAAAGTAAGAGATGATGAAGATATGGCTGCTTTGATTGAAAGTATCAAGGAACATGGCGTGATTACTCCTGCTACAGTAAGACAAAAGGAAGATGGAAGATATGAACTTGTTTCAGGTCATCGCAGAAAACGAGCCTGTGAAATATTAGGGTTACAAACCATCCGAGCAGAAATCGTAGATTTGACAAGAGATCAAGCGATTGTTTTAATGGTGGAAAGTAATTTCCAACGATCGCAAATATTACCCAGCGAAAAGGCGTTTGCTTATAAAATGCGGTATGAGGCGATGAAAAGAACAGCAGGAAGACCAAGTAAAGATAATTCGACGCCAGTGGCGACTAATTTTCCCAAGGGAAGATCTGATACAGAGATGGCCAATGAGGTCGGAGAGAGCAAGGACAATATTCGGCGATATATCCGCCTTACCTATCTGACTCCTGAACTTCTAAATCTCGTAGACGAAGGCCGAATCAAAATGAGGCCTGCATATGAGATTTCGTTCCTAAATCAGGATCAGCAGGATTATCTGTATTACCAGATCTCCCGGAACGAAGCTACCCCCTCTCATGATCAAACGATCCGAATGAGAAAGATGGCTGAAAAAGGAAAACTTACAGCTGAGGCAATCGAAGCAATCATGTCCGAGCTGAAGCCAAATCAGCACGAGAGAATTACACTTCGAGCTGATCGGTTCAATGAGGTAATTCCCAGATCAATCCCTCTGATGGATAGAGAAGACTATATCTATGACGCACTCAAATTCTTCGGAGAATATCTCAAAGATCACGAACGGCATCAACGATCTAACGACGCTCGATAATCTTGCCAGGGAAAGACACTGTGACTGCAATTTTCCCCTTCCCTACAACCCATCCCTTTATTGCTACCAGTACCAGCCGAAAGAAAGATACTGAACAGAATATTAGTAATACTCAAGAATCTACAGAGATATAAATTCCTTGCGTAAGAAAGGATGTGTGTCTATAATGTTGGCATGAGAAAAATAATCTTTTTTGCCAGTATTCTGGTCATCATTATCATTGTTATCATTGTGCTCCTTCGAATAAAGTGCACGCCAACTTCCATGGATCCTGTTATTCCGGAAGAAACAGCTGACTCTTCAGATGAATTTCCAGGGCTCGTATATGAAGACAGTTTCCCTCCGGACACATCGCCTGGAATGATCGATCCTTTAGATTTTGCGCATGATCTGCTAAAATCAAACCCTGATATAACAGAGACAGAACTTCGGGTAGAGATGTACAAAGCAGGTTTCTTCGCATATGAAATCAAGGCAACAGTTGAAAAGGTGATGCCCAAGGAAGAATCGTCCAAGCCGGCAGAGTCCAGCGAGAGCAGCAGCGAATCTTCCAAGACCGAGGAATCCTCGAAGCAAGAAGAATCCTCAAAGACCGAGGAATCCAAGCAGACTGAGGATCAGAACCAGGAATCCGAGGAAAGCAAGTCCGGTTCCGACACCAACGAATCTTCCAAACAGCAGGAATCTTCAAAGCCGGCGGAATCGTCCAAACAGGAAGAATCCTCTAAGCAGCAGGAGTCCTCGAAGACGGAATCTTCTTCTCAGCAGCAACAGGAATCCAGCAAGCCTCAGGAATCTTCCAAAACAGAGGAGTCCAGCAAGCAGGAGGAGAGCAAACCTGAATCTTCAACTCAGCAGCAACAGCAGGAAGAAAGCCAGACTTCTACCTGCGATCACGAGTGGGTCGATGTGACAGAAGTCGTGCATCACGATGCAGTCACCGAACAGGTATGGGTCGTTGATGAAGCAGCCTGGGATGAGACAGTAAATAAGACAGAAACGAAAGAGACTTCAAAGTGCGAATGTCGTTGTGGATTGCTATTTGATAATTCAGCCGAATGGGAAGCACATATGATGAGTTTTGACTTTGAGGAAGGATTAACCAACCATTCTGGTTGGACTTCTGTCACTGTTACTGAAGAAGTCGTCGTTGGTACTGAAACCATTCATCACGATGAGGTAGGTCATTATGAAACCAGGACAGTTACTGAAGCCTATGATGAAACAGTAGTCACCGGCCAGAAGTGTTCCAAGTGCGGAGCGACTAAATAACAGGGTACAACTCAATATTTCCTCGCAAGAGGTTCCCAAACACAAGGGTCTTATCGCAAAGATAAGGCCCTTTTTTATTACCCGGACACCAATCAGGTGAAACCTTAACATATTTAAAATCCCCAAAAAAGGAGAAATGTCATGAAACGCAACTTTAAGAAAATGCTTGTGGTTCTGCTGACGATCGCAATGCTTCTCAGCAACATGAACTTACAGGCGTTTGCGGCTGAGACAGAAGGCGAAGAAGCCACTGAAACAGTCGTTGAGCAGGTTCAGGAACAGCCTTCTGTGGAAGAAGAACAGGCTGATGAAGAACCTGCTCCGGTAGAAACTGACACGGGTGACAAACAGGGTCAACCGGAAGATACGCCTTCCGAAGATCAGAAAGAAGATCCTCCCGCTGTCGAAGAAAACACCGAACCGACAGAGCAGGAAGAAGAAAACGAACCTTCTGTGACAGAGGAAAAAGAAGGTGAAGAGCAGAAGACAGAAGATCCCGTCGTTGGAGAAGGCGAGGAACAGAAGTCTGATGATCAGGCTGAACCTACAGAAGAACCTACGGAAGGCGAGAAGCCGGAAGTAACTGAGGAACAGCCGGAAGTCACCGAAGAAAAGAATGAAGCTGTTGAAGATCAGAAACAGGAAGAAGAGCCTGCCGAAGATCCGGAACAGAAAGATGAAGTTTCCGATGAAACTCCCGAAGAAGTCGTAAAGACTGAGGGTGATCAAACTGAGGTAAAGGAAGAAAACAAAGAAGACGCTCCTCAGGAAGAAGTCAAACCCGAAGAAACACAGGATCAGGTAACACAGAAACCTGACCTTCCTCCTGCTCCGGCCGAGGGAGAAAACACCGAAGTCAAGGACGAAGAAAAGACTGAAGAAGAGCCAAAGGAAGAAGATCCCTGGGCTCCGGTTGAATATAGCATCAACCCGGTTAACCTGATTGAATCCTTCTATACCATGAATGATCTTGGCAGATTCTGGTATCCGGTTGTCAGTCCGGCAGTCGTTTCTACAGAATATGGTGCTGTCGATGAACTGCATCCGAACGGACACTTTGCCATTGATTATGCGGCTCCGGAAGGAACGCCTGTTATTGCGGTTGCGGCTGGTACAGTTAAGACTGCTCATGTATGGCAGGGCACCCGCGATGGGGCAACAATGGATTCCTATGGTAACTATGTCGAGATCGTCCATCCGGATGGAACTGTTACGATCTATGGCCATCTGTCTGAGATCAACGTAGCGGAAGGTCAGGAAGTCATTCAGGGACAGCAGATCGGTCTTGTTGGAAACACTGGCCGTTCCGATGGCAGTCATCTTCACTTTGAAGTTGACGTGAACGGATCTCCTGTTGATCCTACTCCTTACTTCATCGCAAAAACCATTCAGGTAGAAGTATATGGATGGGGTGCTGACATCAAGGCCGGAGACGATGCCCTTTATGAAGCACACAATGGTTTGCTCTACGCCGATGAAAACTCCAAGATTTTCAAGGTTACGGGAGAACACACAGCCCTGCTTTATGCTGACAACGTGGACTATGTGATCATCAATGCTCATTACGTTTGGACA
>JAEEGL013839355.1_pt1 | contig 15517 bp, 11 predicted proteins | sample 9134231 | NCBI WGS metagenome assembly JAEEGL01 (sample SAMN16246548, study PRJNA631951) | gut metagenome | biome: gut microbiome; feature: rumen; material: fiber-attached | host: Bos | place: Iran: Karaj | collected 2018-10
AATTTTTCTCTACTTATTTCATTATTTATATTTAAAAAATTTAAATTTGAATCTGATGAATATGCATTTTTTAATTTTTTAATAGTTTCTTTTAATTTTTGATTTTCTTCTTTTAATCTTTTATTTTCTTTGATTAATTCAATTTTATCATAATTATTCATTTGAGGAGATAAAAATCTTTTTTTAGGAGGTTGAGTTGATTGAATTAATTTATTTGAAATATTTGATATATTTGATGAATGTTTTTGTATTTTTATTTTACTCTTATTTAATTTACTTTTTTTCTTTTGTCTATTTGTTAATAAATGATCAATTAAATAATCAGGAACTACTATTTTAGATGTTGGAATACATATATTTTTCCCTTTTATATTTTTATTATTTAAAGGTATTTCAAATTCAATATTCATTTTGTTTTATTTTTTTTGAAAATTATAAAAATAAAACATAAAATTTTCAAAATTTATTTTTAATTTTTTAATTAATAAAAAAATTTAAATATTAAAAATATTAAATATTTTATATATATAATATTTTATTTTTTTTAATAATATCTACTTTCACTATCAGAATCATATGTAAAATAATTTCTATTTTTTTTCTTTGGTACTTTTATTAATCTACGAAATTTAATTTTAGGTAAAGAAAATTTTTTAAGACCAAAAGAAAAACCAGTAGTTCTCATCATTTCTTCACATTTTCCACTAGCAACATTAATTTCTTTAATAATTTTTTTTTCTTTTTTTTCCAATCCAATAATAAAATCATTACTCATTTCAATATTAACATGAACTTTATCTCTAATTGTATGAAATTGTCTTTTTAATTTTTTATAACCATCTTTTGATATTGTATCACTAATTGTTAATAAAAGATTTTGTTGATAATTTTCTAAATTTAATTGATCTTTTTTTTTTTTTTGCTTGATGTATCTTTTTAAAATATTCAGGAGTTAAACGATAAACATTTTCTAATATTTTTTCATCTTCAGTTAAATTATGAGTATAAAGAACTTTTTTATTTTTTTTTTTATGAAGAACATCTAATTTATATTCAGAAAAAATTTTATCTTCTTCTGATATTTCTAAAGGATTTGATATTTTTCTTTTAAATGAAGAAAAATTTTTAATTCCCTTTTCTGATAAATGAGTTTTTGGAAATACTTTTTGATTAATTGTATTCTGTGATTTAAAACTTTTTTTCCATAAATTTATTGATGTTGGTTTTGAATAAAAAGTTTTTAAAGGATTATTTTGTTGAATACCAATTTTTGTTTCTTGTTTATAAAAACCTAATGAAGATTGTGATAAAGTTGTACTTTTTCTCACAGGATTTTTTGATGGACTAAGATTAAATTGAATATGTTGTGTTTTTATTTTGTTAATTATATTAGGATTATTTTTTATACTATTTTCATTTGATAGATCTCTTTTTATATTTGAATCTTTTGTTGATGTTTCTGTTATAAATGGGGATTTAAAATTAAATGAATCTATTGTTTCATTTTGATTTTTTAATATTCTTTTTGGTTTATATCCTATAGATGAATTATTTTCTCTTGATGGTTTTTTTATTGATATTGAATATAATCTTTCTAATTTTTTTATAGTGTTTAATCTTCTTAATATATTTTTTTGACGTTTTTGTAAACTTTTATCTATTGTTTTATTATTTGGAAAATGTTTTCCAAATAATAATTCTTTTTCAGTCATTAATTTATATTTTATTCTTTATATTAGTTATAAAATTATAAATATATTATATAATAATATAATTATAAAAAATATGTAAAAATGTTAAAATATTTCTTTTTTTCTCATTGATAATCTATAATTTTTAACATCATCATTTTCATCAAATATATTATTAATTGTTTTTTTCCCTATATTATAACTTTTTAAATAATCAGTAAAATATTTTGGTTCAAATTGTCTTAAAGTTTTATTGTAATATTTAATATCAGATAAAGAACTTGCTAAATTAATAGAAAATTCATTTTTTATTGTATTAATATTATAAATAGGTTTATTTGTAATTGAGCAATATTTATTTTTAAAAGCATTTGATAGAAATTTTATTTCTTTATTTAAACTCCTTTGAAATCTTTTAAAGGAATTTTCTCTAGTTTTAATTAAGGGAATTTTACTTGAAATTTGATTTAAATTATTATATGTATATGATTGTTTGTATGATGTTTTATGTAATTTTCTTTTAGTATTTAATGATGAAATATAATTTTGACTAGATGATGGAATTAAAATTCTATTTGATTTTTTTAGTTTTATTTTTTCAAAAATATCATTTGGGTTATTATAAGGAGCTTGATTTGTAGTATATATTTCATATGATTTAAATTTTTTATCCTCATCATCTCCAAAATTATCGAAATAAAGCTTTTTTATATAAAAAATATTATATCTTTACTCTTTTTAATTTATATCTAAAATTTGACATATTTTTTTATTTTAATAAAAAACAATAAACAAAATTAATGTATAAAATTTATAATATTATATAAAAAAATTAAAAGAATAATAATATTTTTTTTAAGAATTATTTATGTGAATAGTTTAAGAATATTATTATTCCCTTTTAATTATAATTCAACTTCTATTTAATTTATTTTTTTTATCAGTAATAAAATTATTATTTCCTATTATTTCAGGAATATTTTTTTTTTTCTTCTATTAGATTATCTTTCTGTCAAATTTTAATAATAATATAAAATAAAAATTTGATTTCTTGAATTTACATTTGGAATAAATTATAACCTCTTTTACTATCAATTTTTTTCATTAAATTTATATTTTTAATTCCTCTAGTTTTATAATCTTCATATAATTCATCAAACAATTTCTTTTTTATTTTTTCACTTTTAAAAATTAATTTTTTATTCTTTTTATTTTTTTTATTTTTTCTCTCTATTCTATCATTATTTAATCTTGAATTAACTTGAAAAATGAGATTTTTTATATAAATTTTTTAAATTATTATTTACTTTTAGAATAAAAGTATAAATTAAATCATTTTCATTTTCACAGTCTCTTTTTATTTTGTTCCTTAAATTATTTGATTCTTTTAAATATTCTTCTTATATTTGAATAAATTTGAAATTGTTTCTGAATGAATGCCTAAACTTTTTTTGATGAATTATTTATTAAATTTTGATTTATTATTATTTTGGTTGTACTTTTTGTAAAAATATCAAATTTACAAAAACTATTATTTCTTGTTAATTATTTTAATGAATTATTAGGAATATTATTTTTTTTTTATAGTTTTATTTAATTAAATAATAGTTTAATCTCAAAATTTCTATTTTTGAATAAATTAATATTATTTTATTTAGACTGTTTTTATAAAATGAAAATTTGTGTTATAAATAATTTTTTATTATTGGATTTCCTATCCTATTTAAGTCATCAAGTTTTAAGTGATTTATATATGAAATTAATGATTGCTTTAATATATCTATTACCTTTTGAATAGAATTATTGTTATATAATGAAGTAAATTCAATATTAAAAGATTGTATCTTTTCATTACTATGCCCTATTTAATATTTAATTTATAATTATTTACTATAAATTATAGATATTTAATGAATTCTTTTGAACTTTCTTTATTCATTATTTTTTTTTTATGAATTTAATTTAAATGAATTAAAATTAAGAATTAAAAATAATTATCGAATATAATTTAAATAATAAATATTAATTTCTATTTTATATATATTTTTATTACTGAAGAATAATATTAGTAATCCCTTTAAATTTATCCTTTACTTTACTAAATTTTAAAGTCTTATTTGAAATATAAACTTTATAATTTTTATCTTTACATAATTGACATAATTCATTACATGCATTTTCATCTAAGTCATTATTTTCTAAATGAATTTCTTGAATATTTTTTAATTTTTCAATAACTGTCATTAAATGATTTATACCTATAGAATTAATTCCAGTATTTTTCAATGACAACTTTTTTAAAATATCATTTTCAGAAATTGCTCTAGATAATAAAATAGAACCAATTTCTTGAATTGAATTATCATCAAAATATAATTCTTCATTGTGAAATGATTTAAATAAAAAAGGTGTATATTCTGCTATTATATTCATATTAGATAAATTTAAACTTTTTATATTTTTTGAATTTGATAACAAATTTCCTAAATTAACTGCACCTTTCATATCAAATTCATTTCCACTTAAATTTAAATTTTTCATTGTTGGATTTTCATTTAAAAATTCAGATATAATTAAAAAATCAGATGATTCAAAATTATTATAACTAATATCTAAAACATTTAATTTTTTTTTTTTAGTAATTACATTTAATATTGATTTTAATCCATCATTTGATATATTATTTTTAGTTAAATATAATTGAGCTATTGTGTCATTTTCTAATAAAGCATCTGCAAGATAAAAACCTCCTTCTGATGATATCTTATTATTTGATAATATTAATGCTATTATTGTTTTATTATCTTTTAAACCATTTGATAATATTTTAATTTGTTCATTATTTAATCTATTTGATTCTAAATCAAGAATTTTTAAGTTTGATAAATTACTAATTATAAATACAATATAATTTAATATTTGTTTACTTAAATTTTGACAATTTTTAAAAGAAAAATATACTATATCTGGTTGAAATGCAAATATACTTAATAATATTTTTTGAATATAGTTTTCACTTATTTTATTAAATGATCCTATAAATTGAATTTTATTAATAGGTTCATTTGGATATTTTATTTTATTTATTATTGTTTCAATAGTTAATGGAGTTAAAAATTTATTATTAATTATTAACAATCCTTTAATTATATCACAAACTTTAAATGATATTGAAAAATTATAAATTATTTTTCCATCAATTACTATATTTCCATCATTAATAGTTTCACTACATTTTTTTAAAATACTTTGAATTAAATTTAAGATGTTATTTTGATAATTTTCATATTTTTTTTTAATCAATTCTTTAATGTCAACTTTAAATTCTTTATCTAATGATAAAACATCAAATCTGTTAATATAAGAATCTAAAAATAGATTGTCATTTTTAATATTATGATTAAAAATGTTATTTTTGAATATTTCATGAGAAACATTTAATATAATATTATCAGTAAAATCACTTGAATTTAATTTTTTTTCTTTTTCTTCTTTATTTTCAGAGCATCTGATATATAATAAAAAATAAATATCTTTTAAAAATTCTTGAAAAATATTCAAAGTAGAAATATTATTATAATTTCCTTTAATATTAATAAAAATATTTTTTGAAATTGAAGAAAAATTATTTAAAATATTATTAAATAAATTTTGATAAGTTAAAGAACTATCTTTTAAATATAATAAATCAGAATTTTCTGCAAATAATTCTTTAATTTTAGAAGGCGAAAAATTTGATTCTTCAGATTTTGAAATTTCTTGAAATTGTTTTACTTTTTCATATGCTCCCATTTTTGCTTCTTTTATTTGTATTTCATATAATTCCATTTGTGATTTTAATGAAGAAATTTCATTTTCATTCTTTATATATGATTCATTTAATTTATTTAATTTTTCTTTTTTTGAATTTATTAAATTTAATTTATCATTATTTATTTTTTCTAATTCAGAAATTTTTTTTGCAATTTCTTCTTTTTCTTTATCATATTCAATTTTACATTCTTCAAATCTTTTCTCATCATTTTTCTTTTTATTTTTTTCTAAAGATAATTCTTCTGTTATTTGTGATATTTGTTGTTCAAAAGATTTAAATTTATTTTCAAAATTTGTTTTTTCTTGTTTCATTTTTTCTAATTCATTTTCTAATTCTTTTAATTTTTCAGGGTCACATTTACTTTTATATTCATCATATTCTTTTATAATATTATCTAATTTTTTTTGAATTTCATAACAGTCAGAATTATTTTTTTTCATATTTTCAATCTCAACTGTTTTATTATTTACTTCATTTGATAATAAATTTTGTTCTTTTTTCATTTTTTCAAATTGAGAAATTATTGTATCATATTGATTTGCTTTTTTATTAACTTCATTTAATTCATTTTTTATTTTAGCATTTTCTTGTTTTAATGATTTATTTGTTTCTTCTAATACAACTGAATTTTGCATTAAACGAGAAATCATTATATTCATTTGATTAACATCTGACATAATTAAATAGAATATATTATTAATATAAAAGAAAATTACTTTTAATTTTTAATATTTAAATTATTTATAATATTTATGGGAAATGCTTGTTGTAATAGAGAAGTTGAAGAAGATGAATTATCTAAAATTAAAAATATAAACAGTTATTTAATTTATATATTACAAAAAATAAATGAAACACAACAAATAATTTCTGATTATTCAAATAAAGTAAATGATAGAGATAAAGCAATTAATTTTGAAGAATTTAGATATTATATTGCATTAAATAATGTTTTGATTAATTTAAAAATTACTTTAGAAAAATATCTTTATTTTGAAAAAAATCAACAAAATACTACAAATAATAATTCGATTGATTTTACTAATATAAAATTTGATATTGATAACGGTAAAAGTTATTTAATAGATATTTTAGATACTCAAAGTGAATATAATATTAAAGGGTTAAAAAGATTAGAAAAAAAAATGATTGATAAAATATTTGTTACTGGATCTAATATTAAAAAAGAAAAACAATATGAAGATTGAAGATAAAAAGGAGAGTAGATGATGATGAATAAAATAATTTTTTTAATTTTTTTTCGTAATATATAAATTAATTTATTAAATATTTAAAAATTCAATATTAATATTTCGTTAAAATAAAAAAATTTAAATAAAGAATATATGTTTACTAAATAATATAATATAAGTAAATAAAAATAATCCTTATTTAAAAAAATTATAAGATAAAATTAAAAAAAATAAAAATTGAACAAAATTCTAAAACTTACTTATGAAATACAAATATATTAATAATAATATATAAATTACATCATACTTGGACCAAACGCATTATTTAAAGCAAAGGAACCTTGTAAATTTGAAAAACAAATTTCACAAGATTTATTTACATTAAATGGAAATTTATTTTTAAAAGCATTCATTAATTCAATAATTTTAAGAATATAAATAGGATTAATAACATTTATAAAAATAAAGCCTAATATTTTATTATTTTCATCATAAGGTATATAAATATAGTCAATATAATTTGGTAAATATATCATATTTATTATTGATTCTTTATTTAAACTTTGAGGAATGTTTTTTAATAAAATTGATGTTCTATTTTCTATTTTTGATATTATTTTATCTGGATTTATTTCCATTCCATTTTTACTTTTTAGTTTTTTTTTAACTAAATTTTTCTTTATTACCTTGAAGCTATTAATAAAACGAGATTCTTTAGGATATGAAAAATAAGGAAAAATAAATATTAAGCCTTTATTTAAATAGACTTGATTTTTTCCCTTTTCGAATTTTTTTAAAATTTGTTTGTCCATTTTTGAATTAGTTAATATATATATTCTATGATTTTTATTTATTGAATTCTTGTAATCAATGAATTAAATTATTAGTTTTTTTAATCAATGAGAAAAAATAATAAATACAAAAATATAACAAATGAAGGCAATTTATGATATTTTAAAATATCAAGATTATTTTTACATAACATTCTTGCATGAATTTAAAGGAGAAAAAAAACAACATTCTTTTATATCAGTTATTTTATCATTAATTGTAAATATAGTATGTATAATAATATTTGGAATAAATGTAATAAATTTATTCAAAAGAAAAGAACCATCAATTTCATATTCAAAAATAGATTTATTTAAAGGAATAAATATTACTTTGAATAGTGAAAATTTACTTTTTTCAATATTTTTACGTGATAAAAATCATCTTCCTTTAAATAATCCTTCAATAATATCAATAAATCCAACATATGAAATTTTATATAGAAATAATAATGGAATTTTAATTAATACAATTCATCAATTAGATCTTGTAGATTGCTCAAATTTTTATAATAAATATCAAAAAATTGAAATTGAAAAGCAATATAATGAAAATGATATAAATTTACATTATTGTTTTAATTATTCTGAAAATGATCTTATAATAGGGGGAAGGTATTCTGATGATTTTTATGGTTCTTTATCAATATATATTTCAAAATGTCAAAATAAAAGTGATTCTAATATAATTTGTGAAAGTGAAGATAATATAAATGAAAAAATAAAAGATTCTTGGTTACAAATTTTTTATTCTACTAATTCAATTAATTCTGAAAATTTTTCATATCCAATTACTAGTGATTTATCTTCATATTATATTAAATTAGATAATAATTTAAATAAGCAAATTTATACATATTTTGGTACTTTAGATTTTGTAAGTTATGAAAATATATTATTTGATAATTATAAAAAGAAAACTATATCTAAAATTGATCATATAAATAATGATGTGATTTCAAATAATAAAAATGAAAATCAAATTTTATCAACAATTTATGTTTGTTCTGCAATGTCAAAAGAAAAAATAGAAAGAAAATATCTTCAAATTCAACAAGTTGGTTCAAGTGTTTATGGTATTTTTTATATTCAATGTGTTTTATCTTATATAATTTTATATTTTCCACAATTAAGATTAATGGATATAGAAATTATAAATGTTTTATTTGAATATAAACCAAAATATTTTTCTTATGATAAAAAAAGAATTGATCCAAAATTTAATAGAAGATATTCAAATTTTAAACATGTAAAATTTAATCCAATTCCATTAAAGAAAAAAAAAATAAGTTTTGCAAGTTTAAACTTTCAAAAAAATAATCAAAAAATTAATAAAAAAGTTTCAATTGAAAATCCCAGCTTTAAAAAAAGAATAAATACATTTGATATAATAAAAATTAATTTATGTTGGTGTAATAAAAAATATCAAAAATCAATAGAAGAAATGAATTTTTTAATGAAACAAAAAAGAAAATATACAGATTTAGCAGAGTCATTAAAAATATATATTGTTACAGAAAAAATTAAAGAATTAATTATTTCAAAAGGATTAGCAGAACCAGATAATTTTACTTTTCAAAAAAAATTATTAAGATATGATAGTAATTATGGTTTAAGGGCTTATGAAGGGAAAATTAATACTACTATATACAAAACTCCAGCATTATTAAAAGAACAATTACATTTTACTGGAATTAATTTTGATAATAATTTTCAAATTATAAAAAATTCAAGTTTAAGTATAAATTCTTTTGCAAATGAGTTAAATAATCAAAATATCATTTAATAATTGTTAGAAAATAATATTAAATAATTAAGTAATTATTATATTCTTAAATATATAAAATAAAAATTTAAATAAAAAATAATAAACAACAAAACATATTATTTAAATAAAAAAATAACAAAATAAAATAGTTAAAAAATATCAAAAAGAATTAAAAAAATGAAAAAGATTGAAAGAGATTTTCCAGAATATGATAACATTTGTAAACTCCTTCAAATGCATGCAATACCATATATAGGAAAATATGAAGATGATGGATATAATTTTTTATATCCAATATTAACTTTACAATCAAAAACTTGTCCAAACAATATTCCAAAATCAATATCAGATAGAATAAACAAACTAAATTTAAAAGACTTTAATTATTTTCATATAACGATAGATTCATCATCAATTCCAAATCGTTCAGAAACAAGATTAAATATAGTACCTCATCCTTATATTTTTTATGATTTTACAGGTACTGTTACAAGAGAACATAAAACTTATGTTTATTGTTGTTTAATTACAGATAAAGATAATTTTAATTTAACTATTAAAGAAAAAGTTGATGAGGGTGATCGTTTAATTATAAATCCAGATTATGATTTTAATGATGATAAATTGAAAAGAGAAATTATTATTCATCCAAGTTTTGAACAAAATATTCCTGCAATTTCTCCGAATAATATTGCTTTTAATGCCAATTTAGGTTGTCAAATGATTCATTTTTATCTTATTACTTTGGGAACTTATAATAATAATATTGTTAAAGGATGTTGTTGTGAATATATTATTTTACCTAGTGCAATGTGTGGAAAAATTTTTATGGGAATGATTAGAAGTTTTAATGAGAAAAAATCTGCAGAAGATGTTATTAGAAATGTTTTGGTTAGTAAAAGAGTTTATGAAGATTTTTTTAAGGATTATTTTTATATTTGCATTAATGATATTTGTGACAAAGAAGATATTAATTCTTTTAAAAATTCTATTTGTTATGTTTTCAAAAAAATTTTTGAATTTAATGATAATGATTATAATGACAGTCATCAAAATGATATGGATTTAATGGGGAATTATTATTATGAATATTTTAAAAAATTTATTTTAATGTTATATGATGCTGATAAAGATGATGTTAATAAAAACTATAATGAAATTATTTTATCATTATTAAATGATAAATATATTTATAATATAATTGATAAATTTATTAATTTTCATATTGAAAATGTTGGAATTATTTATAAATCATATGAAAATTATATTCAATTATCTGATGATATTAAATTTATTGAAGATGATGTTAAAAATGAATATGAAAATAATATTTGTACTGAATTAAAAGATTTTATTTGTTCTTTTATAGAAATATCAAAAGATACTTTTGAAGAAAGAATTAATGATTATAAAATAAGTACTACAATGAACAGAGAATGTAAAAATCTTCGTTTATTCCAAATTTTAAAACAAAAAATTGAAGAAAATAGTTCTATTGATAAAAGTGATTTAGAAGGAATTGACCCATTTTTTATTAATGTTTTATATTTTAAAACTTGGGTTTATAAAGGAAGTCCTAATAATATTCATATGGATTTTGGTTCTATTTCTTTTTTAAATGAACCTAAAATTGATTCTAAATATTTTTGTTCAAAAGAAGATAAAATTAATTTATGCAATCAAATGATTAATATTTTTGAAACAATAAATAATAGTTATACTTCAAAAGATGATTATATTGAATCATTAAATAATTTTAATATATAAAATTTAAAAAATAAATTATTTTTAATTTTTTAATGTAACTTTTTGTGATAGCTTTAATAGTTTCTAATTTTTTAATCTTTTTAAGTTATATATAATGATTCTTTCTAAATTTAGCAACAATAATTGTTTGTGAAGGACTTTTATTATTTTAAATAATACAAATAAAGTATTTAAAGCAGTAATTAAATGGCTTTATTTTATATGTTTATACTCTGCATTAATGTAATTTGAAATCAAAAACTAAATCTTTAAAAGAACAGATTTAAAAAATTAAATTTTGTTCAATATTTCAGTTCTATTTGAAGATAAAATAAAATCACTCATATACAATTCATTTACAATAGAATTGTCATACTTTAAATAAAGATTACTGATTATAATTGATGATTTATTTTTTTTAAGTTTTTTATTTAATCCTTCATTTTCTTTATCATATAGATATTTTGAAATTATTTTATTTGTTTTAGCTTTATAATTAGACCTTTTATTTAAATAGATTCTTCTTATTTTAGATATTTCTTTTTGGAATTGAGACTTTTCAATTGTTTCAATAAAATATGATGTTTTTAATTCAGTATTATCAATGTTAAACTTTTCATCATATAATACAAAATTTTGTGAAGTTTTCATTTTGAATTTAATTGTTCTTTTGTAAATCATTATATTTAATTGAAATAATAATTATTTTTCTATAAAATCTTTAATGAATATATTACCTCTTCTCAAAATTATTTATTAATTTACCTCTTTTTTAAGAGGCTTTTTAATTTTTTCAATTCAAATAATAACATTAAAAAATTTAATTTGAATAATAGTAATAAAAATTCAATTTTTATTAAAATAATTTTTAAAATAAAAATTAATAAAAATGAAGGAAGGAAAAGAATTATTCAAAGAAAGCATAAAAGAAGAAAATGAAAAACATTTAAGTAAAACTACAACATTGGATTTTTTAGATGATCCAATTCCAAAAAGTGAAAAAGGAGAATATATTATATTAAATATAATTCAATTAGCAAGACAAAATTTTATAAAGAAAGAAAGAAAAAAATTAAAAAAACAAACCGAAGAAGAAATAAAGAAAATATTATATGATAAAAATCAAAATAATCCCAATTTTAAATTCATTAGAAATAGAAATAACAAAAAAGAAAAAATAATTTCTACTTTAAGAACAATTGATGACAATGAAAGAAAATATGAATTATTTACTAATAATTTAATAGAAAAATTATATAATGAAAAAAAAAAAGATCTTATTACTCTTAATAAAATAAGAAAAGAAATTGAAACAATAAATGATGATTATTTTACAACAATTATGAAAGAAAAAAAATCAAAAACAAAAAATATAAATCAAGGTATGTTAACAAGAACATATAATGATTTAAAAAAAATAAATCCTTATAAAAAAAATCAAATAAAATCTTTAATTCTTCCTCCTTTAAAAAATCAAATGCATTTAAATTTAAATAGTGAAAGAAATAATAATGATGATGTAAATAATAAAAGATATAAAACTATTATTAATTTATATGATCAAGCCTCTTTTTATTCTTTATTATCAAATAAAATTTCTATAACTGATAACAGTTTATTAAATGATGTTTCAATAAAATTTGGTTATAAGGAAAATTTAGAGTAAAAATTTTTTTCATTTTAAATATTTATTTTATAAGCAAAATATTTAGTATATTGAGTATTAAAAAAAGAAAGAATAGTAATTCTTAAAAATTATTTCTTTATCAATAATAATAATTTAATTTTTATTTATAGCACTTATATCCCATATATTGGTATTAGATAAATTTGCAAAAGGATTTCCACCTTTATTATTTGTTTTATTTAATTCATCAATTTGACTTTCATCTTTTTTATTTAAGATTATTGAAAAATCCATAAAACTATTTAATTTTTTAGTCATATCTAAAGGTAAATTACTTGTATCTTTATCTTTATTATTATCATTTACAGAAATATTTAAATTTTCATTTTGTTTTTTTGCATTATTTGTTTTAATATTTGTTTTTAATAATGAAAAATATTTAAAATCTGAATTAATTTGAGTAAAATAATTTTTTAATATATTCATTCTATTTTCAAGAATAAAAATCTGCTTTTTATATTTTTTAATATATTCATTTACTTTTGTTTCTGTTGTATTTTTTGGTAAAGATAATTTTGCAATATCATTTTTATTTTCTAATATTATTTCATCATTTTCTTTTTTTAATTCATTTATTGTTTTTTTAATTATTATTAAATCTTTTTGAAGTACATTTTTCTTTTTTATTAAAGAATTATGTATATTAAGAAAGTCATTTAATTTCCAATTTTTATATTTTTCATATTTTAAATGTTTATTTTTTGAATGTTTTTGAATATATATTTCTACTTCTGTTAATTTTTTTTCAAATGTTTTTATATATTCATCTTTATTAGTAGAATTAGTTTCAAATTCAATAACTTTTTCTTGATAATAATCATTATTTTCTTCTATTTTTCTTTTTAATTCTTGAATAATTTGATTTTCAATTAATATTTTAGAACATAAATGCATAATATCCTTTTTTTTAGTGTTTTTTTCCTCTATTTTTTTTTTTAAATTTTGAAAAATTTCAATTAAATTTGTTTTATTATATTTTATCTTAATTGTTTCTTCAAATAATTGAAGATTTAATTCTAAAGTTTTTTTTAAATCAAATAAATAATTTGTTGCATTTATTGAATTAAAAGGAAGAGAATGTCTTAACGATAATGAATTTCTATGAGATAAAAATGTATAATCTAAATAATTAATTTTACTCGAAGAACCATTATTAATTACTTCTAAATTACAATTTTTATTTTTAATAGTACAATTATTTGTAGTATTATTATTATTTATTGAGGAATTTTCATTAAAACTTCCAACTATAAATTCATTTAATTTTCCATTTTTTAACATTTTTATATATAATTTTACTTTTTTTTTTTGTTTATCAAAATATGAAAAATCAATTACCAAAAGAAAAAATTTTCCTTTGTCAAAAAATAAAAAGAAATAAAATTCAAAAAGAACAAATCTTTTATATCACCAAAATTCAAAAAGTTAATGAGTATGATATAAGTTTAATCTCAACTAATGAAAGTCAAATATTAAATGAAAATTTCTTAAATTCAAACGAAAATTTTTCTTTATTAAATAATATTAAAATACCTCCTTTTTTTAATGATAATATATCAAATATAAAGATTTATAAAAGATTAAAAAAATATAAAGAAATATCATTTTACTTTAAAGACAAAGAAGAAATCGAATTATATTTAATCAATAAAAATAGTATAATCTCAAACAAAATAAATTAATTGAAAAAAAATTTATAAATAATGTAAAAAAAATTATACAAAAAAAAAGTTATGAATCAAAATTTTTAATATTTCAAGATTAATATTAAGGTAATTTTATATATATAAAATAAAACAATATAAATAAAAACAACAATTCATTTAATCCATTTTAATCATACTATAAATTTTTCTAATGAAAAAAAAAGTTAAACCCATTCCAAAAGCACCACACATTAAAAAAATCATAAAAGCAATTAAACTCATCATTCCAAAAAAAATAATAGTAGTACTCAATCTCTTAATTTTCAATTTAAAATAATAATAAATACTATATAAAATAACATAAATAGACGGAGAACCACTTACAAAAAAACTTTTCCACCACCAATTATAATCACCTTTACATAAATTAGCATGAGTAAATAAAATACCAATTTCAGAACTAGTAATAATTAAAACAAAAACACTTAAAAAAATAAATTGTGGTATAAAAGAAAATTCTCTTTTCCAAAGTGCACTCATAATATATAAAAATTCAATAAAAATTGCACCAAAAGGAGGTAAACCAGTAAAAAAAATAGCATATTTAATTTTAAAAAACCAATTTTTTTCTTCTATTAAAGCAGGGACTGGATTTACTTTACAAGGTAATTCAATTCCTTTTTGTTTAATTCCTATAAAACTACCTAATAAAACTAAAGGAAGTGAACAACAAATCCATAAAATAATTAATGATATAATATTTCTAAATTCAATTAAAATTGTTGAATCTTCCATTCTATATAACCAATTAATAATTAATAATAAACCAAAACAAAATGATGGGAAAAGTAATGCTGTATATAATGCTGATTTTAACCAATTTCTACCTTTGAATATTTTATATAAACGACCACTTAAATATCCACTTATTATTCCTATAAAAATAAAAACCATTAATAACATTGTTAGTAAACTTCCTCGAGATTCTGGTTTGAAAAAACCAATAAAAGCAAAAAATAATGTATATAATAATGCAATTATTACTTGTATTCCAGTACCAAAAAATGCAGAAAGTAATTCTGAATTTATTGGTTTTCTAAATACTTCATTTGATATATTTTTCCATCCATATTCATCTATTA
>JAEEGL014369490.1_pt1 | contig 15517 bp, 13 predicted proteins | sample 9134231 | NCBI WGS metagenome assembly JAEEGL01 (sample SAMN16246548, study PRJNA631951) | gut metagenome | biome: gut microbiome; feature: rumen; material: fiber-attached | host: Bos | place: Iran: Karaj | collected 2018-10
CGCCGCCAGAGCATCCACATCTGCTACGATCTGATTGGGTTCATCCCGCTGAGTGAACTGATGGAACAGGAAATGGCATGACCCGAAGATCATGCCATTTCCGGAAAACTATAAAACTTTCTTACGAGGGGCGGCCTTTACTCAGGCCTCCTTACTTCTTCACGAATGAATTTGCTGTAGTCGTACTACGTTGCTTGCGTAACACTTCGATTCCAACATCTCATCCAAATGAGAATTCAAAGCGTTAACTGCCTTTTCTTCTTTAAATTTGGTCAGATGCGTATAGATGGAAAGTGTAACCTCAATATCCGAATGGCCCAAAAACTTTTGTGCCGATTTAACATCGACATCGGCATCAAACAGCATGGTAGCATATGTGTGCCGCAACATATGCGCTGTGATATTATCGATGACATCGATTCTATGGATATGAGGTCCTGCCCCGTTTTGTCCGCCGGCTTTGACATTTAAGTAGTTCTGGTACGATTTCCATTGCGCTGCATAGGATGATCCTGTCAACTGCGCACCGTTTGCGCAGGTGCAGACATAACCAGCAGTCTTTCGGATTCTCTGCAGCACAGACAGCAGGACATTAGGAATCGGAACATCACGGGTCCCCGCTTTTGTCTTAGGCTTTTTGACGATATTTTTGTTTCTCAACATGCTGCAGGACTTTGTCACTTTGATTATCCGGTTTTCAAAGTCAATGTCATTCCATTCAAGTGCCGCTGCTTCTCCGCGCCGTAGGCCGGCGTAGAGCATGATCATAGCCATCGGTCCCAGGTTGTGCCCGTCCCAGGTGTTGGTGATCAGAGAGATCTCGAACTCAGTCAATGCCCTTCTTGCTTCAGGCTCTTTAATAGGAACCTTCACCTCCAGAAACGGGTTCCGCATTATTAGATCGGACCCTACTGCAACACGCATAATCCGTACTGCGATCTGTTTGACATTCTTCATTGTCCCGGTAGCAAATCCTTTTTTTGCCATCGATGTAATGATCGTTTGCAGATGCAGCTGCCGGATATCCCGGATCTTCATCTCACCAAGGGAAGGAAGCAGGTGGTTTTGAACAACGCTCCATTGATTGTATCTCCAAGGCTCAGCCGCATCCGGATTGTACTGTTCAAACCAGATCTCGGCAAGCTCTGCAAAGGACAAACCGTTTTCCCACACCTGTAGTCCGCTGTTAAGCTGCTGTGTGAGCTCGGATACTTTTTGATCGAGCTCCTTTTTCGTTTTAGCATAGAGCGTCTTCCGAATATAATGGCCGTCCGGTTTACGACCTACCACAAGACTCTTTTGATATAAACCGTCACTGCGTTTCTTTGACTTGGCCATCAGTAGCATCCTCCTTGACGAAGACAGAACCTGCTCCCGTGTTCAAGAGAACCATTCACCCCAATGCAACTATCCGGATTTTCGTGAGCATCGATCCATTCAAACAGCTTTTCTTTTCGAACGAGGCGTCGTTTTCCGATCTCAATTGTGGGGAAGTCATCTTCCTGCAGCAGATCGTAAACCGTGGTCCTGGACAACCCAAGAACACTCATGATATCCGCTGCATCCAAGAATAAAGGAATCGTGTCATAATTGCTGTATCTTTCATTTGTATCTTGTGTTTTCATAGTAGCTCCTTTCTGTCCGATGCGTATTCTATTGTGATGATAAATCCTTTTGTTTCTTTATTTGAGGATGTCGATCGCCAACCGTTGGGCAAAGCGGCGTCTTTTTGTAAAGCTCAAGCCAGTTGAATAACTTTTCTTTTCGAACCAGCATTCTGCCGCCGATCGTGATTGTAGGGAATCCTTCCGCATGAAGCAGGAAATAAACATCCGAACGCGGAATTCCAAGTATGTTTGATATATCGAAGGCGTCCAGAAAGAGCGGGATCGAATCATAATCACTGTAGCTTATTACATCCCGCTTACTCATTGCCGGCATCCTCCTTTACCTTTCTCGCTATACGTCTGCAAACGGTATCTCTGCGGAGGTAAACTGCTCGAGTGGTTACATGATCTTTCTTTGCTAATGATTCAATCGCACCGTTGTCCACGACATGGGAAAGAACCAGCGCCTTCTGTTCGTCTTCCAGTTGATCAATTTGTGTTTTTGCCGCTTTGATCATCCTTTGTCTGCGTTTCTGATCATCAGATCTGAATTCCGAGGAAAAATAAGTGTCTTCTGCTGAAGGAATCTGTAATGCAGGCGGAACATGTCCGTGCCTGTCAATTGTTTCCTCGTCCTCAGCGATCTGCTCCAGGGAAAGCCAATCGCTATTCTGTCCATGCTCCATCAGCCATTCTTTGTGATAGCTGTGTTCTATCACGAGATAAACGTCTTTCGTAACTTCAACCGGTTCGTCTCCGTTCATCACGTAATACTTCAACTCTCCGTCCACGCGTTCAATCCGACAGTACTTCAATCGTTCAATCTTCCAGCTGTTGCTCATAATTGCCCTTTCCGCCTGAAAGGACATCCAGGGAATGGAACGAATATGCCTGACCGCGCACTAAAGAAAGGGTACGGAACGCTCCTTTGCCGATATCGGTACAGGTTCATGTTCGTATCCAAGCCCTTAATGCATATCAGGCTTTGATAGTTTTATTTATGAAGTGATTCACTTCACAGCTAGAAGTGTAGCGAAAAGGATCTAATTTGACCCTGACTGAAAAGTGTAGTTTTTGGGGTGTTTTTTGGCTGTTTTCATGCCTTTTTTTCGAAAAAAGCCAGATATTTAGGAAAAAAAGAACCTGCCAAATTTTGGCAGGTTCATGAGTAACTTTTTTCGTTTATTCTTCTCTTCCGATCGGGGCAATGCCGATTTGTGCGAGGTATTCATTACATTCGTAGATCGAATTGCTTGACATCGTCAGGATCAGCATATGATATGCCTTATGCTGAGGGGACATGTTGAATGAAAACCCTGCTTTTTTAATCAGATCTTCGGAAAAAACAGGATGAAGCTTTAGCCCGATACAGAGACCAACCACCTGAGAGAGAGTAATACTTGGATATGGTGTTTGTCGGAATCTGTATATCTGTCGATTTGACATCAAGCAGTTTTCGGCTAGCTGTTCAATCGTGACTCCTTTGCGCTTCATGTGAGCTACTAGCGTTTCGGAGAAATTAGCAGGCAAACTGTTCAGAACCCCCATGATGCTTCTGGTCCTTTTTGCCAAATCATCAGGCGAGGTCTCACTGCCGGTAATAAACGTTTCGTCCTCGATAGCGTATCGCAGCAAACCGTACTGCATCCCGGGATGAATCCGTCGTGATGCAAAAGCAAGGCAGCATTCTGCCATATGTGCTTTGGCATATGACGTAAGATGCAGAGTTCCATTCTCATCTCGGAAAAGGTATTTGCTATCCCGGATGACGAAGCAATTATCAACATAAGCATAAATGCCCGTCTCAAGAGCGTCTCGAAAACTATTATTTCGTGCCAGCTCTCGTGTTGCGTTCTCGAAAGAAATAGTATGCTTGCGCTTGTCATAGTACGAAAAAGCGGCTTTTGCGTCCTCGTACCCTAACTCTTCCATCCTGATCTTAGCCAGTTGCCTGGAAACATTAAAATGCTGGCTGAGATGATCAATTGTTTTTTCCATCCGAAGGAGCGGAGACAACCTGCTATACCGACGCTGCCATCCATTCGCGATGAATCGTGTTGCCCAATCCGGCATAAGCATCCGGGGAGCGAGCGTGTTTGCCTGCCATTCCATGCGGTCAATGGCAGTCCAGTGGTGTGATGACGGGTTACCTCCCGTCCTCCTGCAGGCAATGGCAGCACATTCATGATCCCATAGTTTGGCAAGAAGAAAAGCCGGTCGGTGGAGCAGCCAGTGGACCACTTCATGCATGATCGTGTTATTCCGAATGCGCTCGTCCGGAATTTTGTCTTTTGGCGTGTTAACAAGGATCGTCCCTGCAGAAACCGGAATGATATGTTTTATTTGTGTTTCCGTATCAACAATTATGGTGCTGGCATCTTCAAAAAAGATCTTTGCCAGGAGATCTTCATCAGAATCAAAATGCACATCCTGAACCGAAAGCCCTAAGCGACGCACCACTTGGTTAATGCTGATAGGATCTGCATACTCTGATACTCGAGGGTACAAAACGTTGATCATCCGAACAGCAAGGGCGTCCATCTCTTTCTTAGAAATAACCGGGATCAGATCATCCGGAAGGACAGATTTAAGACGGAATCCTTTCCAAAGAGGAACAGCGCATCTCGTATGTACGATCCTAAAATCTTCATCCAGGTCGAAGAAAGCATCAACAATCATGGTGATTGGCTTTTCGCTCCCCTTTTCATTTAGGGTACAATCAACGATGACGTCGAAATAAAGGTTGTGTTCGTCGATGTCGTGATCTTTGACTATAACTCTCTTGAATGAACCCGGCCGGATATCAAGTTTTTCTCTCCGACAGTACCATTCGATCTCCGCAACTATATCGTTATAAAAACGCTCCTTTACGAGCGTTGAAAATGACGGCTTGTTTCCGCATGCTATTAGCGGAAGATAATCATATGCCTGTTCCATCTGTTCACCTCAAGCTTCATGAAAAAGCCCTTTATCCTATCACGCATATATCATACAAATCATCAAAACAAATCTTCTCTTCACTGTTCGAACCGATTCTGCTGATCCGGAAAAACCGATAGTCACGATTTATCTGGGTAACGATCCCTTCTTCTTCCCAATCATGAAAGTTGGCGAAGAAGCTGATAAACACCTTGGAGCCCTTCTCAACCTTACAAAGGGTCTCAGAGATTCGTACTTGATCCTCTTCGGAAATGCCATGCTTTTGTACACGGGAATGACGTTCTTCACGTTCTTTCAACGCTTCGGCAAGGCCTTTCATAGCATCGAACGGCATAAACTGTTTAGCGCGTTGTTCTCTCATCATCATAGCCAGCCCGATGACCTCCAATGAATGTGTTTCTCTCTCTCTGCGTTCCTGCTTTGTTAAGATTGATTCCACGCAGCACAGCGTTCTTTCCGAATCTGTCCCTGATTTCGAGGACAGCCCTCTCAACCGCTTTTTCCTTATCGACTTTTTCCCAGTCTGTAAACAGATCGTAACCCTCGCAGCCTTCGTCTCTGGTGTCGCAAAATGCGATCGCAAGATTCCGTATCGGCACACCCCAGGAAACGATTTCCTGGAACTTCTGCTTTACTGCCGGTTCAATGATAGACGCGAGTTGTGTGGGACAACTCAGTTTAATCGATCCTTGTGCTGGAGGGCATTGTTCATAGCGGGAGTATCCGACGCCGATCCATACCTTTTTGGTAATGACATGGCGCTTGTACAGTTCCAAACAGCCGTGTATCGCCATCTCTGCCATAACAACGGCAGCTTCTTCATAGTCATAGTCGCGGGGAAGAATCTGACTGAAGGATACCGAGTGGCTTTTGCTGCGATACTTTTTGATATCACACATGAGGCAACTTTCTCTGCCCCAGGCATGATCAATCATAAGTTCCGCGTCAACGCCAAATACTTTGTACAGCAGATCCTGCGGCGCGTTGGCGATATCTCGCATGGTGTAGATCCCATAACGGCTCAGCCGATTTGCTTTCCCGTGGGCAATGCCCCAAAAATCTGTCAGTGGTGTATGATCCCAAAGAGTTTTCCGGAAAAGCTCTTCATCCAGATAGCCCATATGGTCTCGCGTCTTCTTTGCAGAGATATCGAGTGCAATCTTGGCTAGATACAAATTCGTTCCGATGCCAGCAGTGGTAGGAACATGCAGCGTGTCTGCGATCTCATTCATCAACTTCTTTGCCAGTTGCTTCGCATCCATGTCGTACATCCGGAGGTATTCTGTTACGTCGATGAAAGCTTCATCGATCGAGTAGACATGAATATCCTCGGCAGCAAAGTAGTTCAGATACAGTGCGTAAATATCTGCGCAATAATCAACGTACAAGCTCATACGGGGGATAGCAATTTCATACTTGATATTGCCTGGAATGTCTGATAGCCTGCAACGATTGTGGACTCCAAGAGTCTTCATCTTAGGAGAGATCGCAAGACATAGAGCATTCTTTCCACGGTTAGGATCGGCCACGACCAAGTTCGTCTCAAACGGATTAAGCCCGCGCTCAGCGCACTCTACGGAAGCATAAAAACACTTACCATCGATGCACAGATACATTCTTTGCTTTTCTGCTTCCATAGTCACGCCTCCTTTCTCAAAGATTATGAACCTATCTCAACTGGCCTGCTTCTGAAGCCATTCGACCATGTCGAACTTACATTCTTTCCACTCGCCGGTATCCATAGGACACTGGTTGCCATGCTTTTCCATGCAGAATTGACATAGACCTCCATCCATAAGGACGGTAATTTCGTTGTCCATGAACTCTGCGAATTCTTCATCGCTAAGCTGGATCAGCTTTAACATAATCATCTGTCGATTCGTCATTTCGCGTTATCCTCCATCTCGTTCATTTTCACACGTAGATCATGCAGGCTCTTCTCATACTGGAGCTTGGAGATCGCTCCACGTTCCAGGAACGAATCCAGTGTCTGTTTTTGACTCAAAAACAGTTGATGTTTCTTATCAGAGTGACTCAACTCAAGCATTGGATGCTCTTCTGCATCAATACCAAACCATTTGTCCATATTCTATTCTCCCTCAGAGTATTAGATGTCCTTGAGGACTTTGACTGCGATACCTTGTATCGCGAACGCTCTTTCTCTTAGGTCGATGATCTGAGTCTCAAAAGCATCATTTTCCGGACGCAGTTCAACGACCTGTTCTTCCAGCCTAGGATAATACCTTTTTAGCGTTGCGGATGACTCATCGACCAGAGCAACAATAACTTGTCCAGGTTCGGCAGTCTCCTGCTGACGAATGATTACGATATCACCACTGTTTATTCCGATGTCTTTCATGGATTCCCCGTTTGCATGTAGTGCAAAGAACTGTCCAGTACCAACCCAGGATTCTGGGAGATCCACATACTCTTCGATGTTTTGCTCAGCAAGCAGAGGAAGGCCACATGCAATATCTCCAACGACAGGCACACCTTGAACACGACGTGAAGCCTTCTTGTCGCGCTGGGTTATGAAACCGCGAGCTCCCTCGTATTCGAGCAGCCCTTTCTCTTTCATGCACTTCAGATACCTAGCCGCATTAGATTTTGACATTCCAGTGCCTTCCGCGATTTCGAAAGTTGTGGGAGCTTTCCCGTAGGTGTTCTTATAGTTATCGATAAAGGTCTCCAACGCTGCGAAATAAGCTGGATTTTTGGATCTCATCATTTCCTCCTTCTAAACGGGATAAATATCCCGCTTACGGAAATTATTATATCAAGAAATTATAATTCGTCAATCCTTTTCGTGCTCTTTCTTCATCGTACGCTTTTAGTTGTAGGTATTCAGCAACACCTACTATAAGTTATTCGAAAAAAAATCAGCAAACGATTGAATTCCGTGCAAGAAAAGGGTATAATACTTTATCAGAGCATAATAGAATACATAATAATGTGCTGTCGAGTAAAACGGTAAGGGGGACGGAGCTTGTGAGAATTAGTTATGATAAGTTGTGGCATTTGATGAAAAAGAACAAGATGAAAAAAAGCGAATTAGCCGCGGCGGCAGAACTTAGCAAGTATACGATGACGAAAATGAACAAAGACGAACCTGTTTCATTGGAAACTATGATGCGGCTTTGTCAAGTATTCCATTGCGATATTGGCGATGTATTGGAAATAATTGAAGAAAACTGAATTATATAGGAGTTACTTCATGTATACGACAGATTTGAAATTCTTCACGAACGAAGCAAATCGCGATTTATATAGCCGTTTTTCAGCTGTTCTGAAAAGCAACACTCAATTCTTCGATGTCCTAGTTGGCTATTTTCGATCAAGTGGGTTTTTTACGATGTATCAAGCCCTTGAAAACGTCGAAAAAATACGCATATTGGTTGGTCTCAATGTCGATATGTTTACAGTTAAGATTATCGACTATGCAAACGAGGAGTTTGTTCCTCGAAAAATTTCCACTCGAGAAAGCCTAAAAATACTTGAAGATGAAGTTGAACAAGAATTCTCTGAAGCAGACACATCAGAATCCGTTGAACAAGGTGTCCGCGTTTTTGTCGAGTGGCTGAAAAAAGGTAAAATTGAGCTTCGAATGTACACAAAAGCACCTATCCATGCAAAGGTTTATATTATGAGAAAGGATCCGGAAAAGGTGCCCGACATGTTCGGCAGCGTAATTACGGGGTCTAGCAATTTTTCCAGTGCCGGATTGAAAAACAATCTTGAATTCAATGTTGAATTAAAAGATACACAAGATGTTCAATTTGCATTGAAGCACTTTGAATCTCTTTGGGAAGAAGGGGTTGATATTAGGGAGACCTATCTTGATGCTGTTGAAAAGAAGACCTGGTTGCGTGATGACATCACGCCTTACGAATTATACTTGAAAACAGTCTATGAGTTTTTCCAAGAAGAGATTAACGCAGACAAGGAATCCATTGAAACTCTTCTTCCTGATGATTATATGAGGCTTCAGTATCAGCTGGATGCGGTAACACAAGCAAAGAAAAAGCTGGAAGCCTATAATGGCGTGTTTATATCTGATGTAGTTGGATTGGGAAAGACATATATTTGCGCGCTTTTAGCAAAAACGTTTAGCAAAGATTCGTGGAAGCTCTTCGTATGTCCACCCGTGCTTAAAGAGTACTGGGAGAGGGTATTAAAGGAGTTCGATGTTTCTCGTTGTGATGTTGAGTCTCTTGGCAAGCTGGATCGGATAATAACGAAAGGAACAGATAAGTATAGTTATGTGTTCGTTGATGAAGCGCATCGTTTTCGTAATGATGATACAGAAGGATTCACCATGCTTCATCAAATATGTCGTGGAAAGAAAGTAGTCCTTATTTCCGCAACCCCCATTAACAACTATACAAGCGACATAGAGAAACAGATATATTTATTTCAATCAAAACAAAGTGGAACCATCAATGGAATAAAGAATATCGAGGGCTTTTTCCGTACACTTAACGGAAAACTGTCGAAACTACAAAAAGGGTCGCCAGAGTATAAAAATCAATTGCGTGAAAACTCAGAAGTGATCCGCGACAAATTAATCAGAGAGATTATGATTCGCCGCACTAGAGGCGAAATTCAAAAGTATTACGCAAAAGATCTTGCAACACAAGGATTATCATTCCCGAAAGCTGGTAGTCCAGAAAAAGTAGTATATATGTTTGATGATCAAACCGATGAAGTGTTTCGGGAAACAATGATTGCGATTAAGGATTTCAAGTATTCCAGATACACTCCTTTACTCTACTTGAGAGACAAAGACAAGTATGCTCAAATGCAGATTTCGCAAAAAAACATGAGCGGCTTCATGAAGGGTATCCTTGTAAAGCGTCTTGAAAGTAGCTTCTATGCGTTCTCGATGACGCTGGCAAGGTTTATTGAATCATATGAACAATTTATATCCATGTATGAGAAGGGAAAGGTATATATTAGCAAAAAGATAAACGTATACGATTTGCTCGATGATGGAGAGGACCAAAACATCAAGAAACTATACTACCATATTGAACAGCAAGACATTATGGCCTTTGACTCAAAAGAATTCGAGCCGAGGTTCATTCGAGATCTTCGTAATGATTTAACAAGGCTTGAATACTTACGTGATATGTGGTCAGAAATCACTAGTGATCCAAAGTTGGCTGAATTCCGCAAGCAACTAGTAAGCAATGTGGTTGGATCGAGAAAGAAAGCCATCGCTTTCACCGAATCTAAAGAAACAGCAGAGTATCTATTTCGGAACCTTAAAGATTTATTTGGGAGTAGGATTGTCTGCTTTAGTGGGCAGAGCAGTGATACTCTAAAGGCCGATATAGAAGACAGCTTTAATCCTAAGTTTAAAAACAAAAACAACGACAAGTACGACTTTTTAATAACAACAGATGTTTTAGCTGAGGGGATTAACCTTCATAGAGCTAATATCTTGTTCAATTATGATCTTCCCTGGAATCCGACAAGAATCATGCAACGTGTAGGTCGGATCAATAGAGTAGGTACTGAATTTGATAGGATATACGTATATAATTTCTTCCCAACAGCGCAAAGCGCGAAACAAATGCCATTGGAGGATAGGATTCTAGAGAAATTGCAATCATTCCACGATACTTTAGGGGAAGATTATAAATACCTATCTGATGCAGAAGAAGTTTCTGCTCAGAAACTCTTTGCTGATCTTACCAAGAACCTTGACCAGGAAGAGGAAAGCACAAATCCCGAATTGAAGTATCTAGCTGTTATTCGCGATGTTCGGGATTTGGAGCCGGAGTTGTTCAAAAAAATCAAAAGGCTTCCACGGAAAGCAAAAACTGCAAAAGTGCTTGAAACGAGTCAAGACGACTGTACGGTGACGTTTATAAGAAAAGGCGCGCTTAAGACTTTCTTTGCGACAAAAGATCCTGGCGATGTCACCAAACAGCTCACCTTTATGGAAGCAATTAAGCTTTTAGAATGCCCCTCAGACGAAGAGAAAGCCTCTATTGGAAGTTCTTTTTATAAACATCTACAGTTGAATGGAACAGCTTTTGACAACATGGTTGTAGAACAAGAAGAAGTATCTATGGAGAGGCCAAAAGTAACTGGGAATGATATGCAAGTCATAACCAACCTAAAAGCTCTAAAGAATGCAGCTGCCCTTACGAATATCGAGGAAGGCAAGTTGAATATATTGATTACCCGATGCGAGAGTGGAGATCTTCCCGCCAAGATTACGAAAGCCATTGTGAAAGAGTTTCGGCTTCCGCATCAAGATCCAATAGAACTGTATCATTCTGTCATAAAACTGGTTCCAGAACCGTATTTTGAAGATACTAAAGAAGAAACTCGCTACATTAAGCAGGGGCGAGAAATAATACTCTCTTGTTATCTTTGTGGAGGAAAAACATGGACACCGCGGTAAGAAGAATAGAAAACATTCTCAAGAGCGAATATACTACTGCGAACTACGTGGAGTTAGTAAAAGAATTGTTTGATACAATAACTTTCGTTGCTCCTCATAAATTCCATAGTTCTGTTAATACTGAAGATAACATTTTCGCAGGGTATATTCATATTGGCGATTATCTAACTCCAGATAGCAAAAAGATGTCTATCTTTTCTGTGAAACTGAAGTCAACCGCGATTGTGGAAAATTCGAGAAGCGCCCAGAGGAACTATGCCCGGAAGTTAATCGAATCTGGGAACAGTGATGCCGCATTGATTGCATTTTATGCTGCAGATGATACAAAATGGAGGATTTCATTTGTAAGATTGGATTACAACATGAAATTCGAAAACGGGAAGTTTAGTAAGATCGCTAAATTAACGCCTGCAAAAAGATACTCTTTTTTAGTCGGTAAAGAGGAGCCTTGCCATACTGCTATTACTAGGTTCTTTGGCTTAATAGTCGACAAGAATTATAACCCTTCTCTAGATGAAATAGAAGAAGTGTTCAGCGTCGAAAGAGTCACAAAAGAATTCTTTATGCTTTATAGCGAAAAGTTTTACCAATTACAAGATTATTTAGCTCAAAATGCTGATTTTAAGGCTGAATCCGTTAGGTGTGGCTTTTCGTCAGATCAGTTTGCTAAAAAGCTATTAGGACAGATTGTTTTTCTTTATTTCCTTCAGAAAAAAGGGTGGTTAGGTGTGAACGCCTGGCCAGAGTCTTTAAGCGATGAAGAGTATTCCTCGATTTTATCATCGGAAGGGAATTCTTCGCGTGGGACAATGCTACGCGATAATCTGCCAAAACTCTATAAACAATATGGAGACAAATATATCTTCCTTCGAGAAATGCTTGGAAGTTTACCAAAGGAAGTCGAAATCTTTTTAGCAGATCATATGCCCCATGAAAAAACATGGGGAGATGGACCTAGTAATTTTTTAAGAAGGAGTTTCGATTACTCAAAAGCAATCGGGAAACCTTTCTACGATTATACGCTTAAGACGATTCTTTATGATGCACTAAACCGATATAGAGGTGGAATTAGTTATTGCCCAGAGCTTCATTGTAGAATTCCCTTTCTATCCGGCGAATTGTTCGAGCCAATAGAGAATTATGATTGGCGAAACACACATTTTGATATACCAGACGAGTTATTCTCGAACATTGAGAACGGAGATATTGATAATGCAGATGGCATTTTGGATATTTTCGATCGGTATAACTTTACAATTTGTGAAGAAGAACCGCTGGAATGCGAAGTAGCAATTGATCCGGAAATGCTCGGAAAGGTGTTTGAAAACCTTCTCGAGGCAAAGGAACGTAAGTCTATGGGAGCATTTTATACTCCAAGAGAAATAGTGCACTATATGTGCAGAGAAGGACTAATTAACTACTTGTCAAACAAAGTTAACGTGTCGACATCTGATATTCGTGATTTTGTCCTTTATGGTGATTTCATGAAAGATGAAGATACTGACAGTAAAAAGCGCGTGGAGAACGGTGGTCTTTGGGTTTCAGAGAAATTATTCGATATTGATAGCAATAATGCAATTATCACTAACCGTTTGATTGAGGTTGATAATGCGTTGTCATCAGTGCGCGTTTTAGATCCAGCAGTTGGGTCTGGTGCGTTTCCTCTTTGCATGGTAAATGAAATAGTGCGTCTTCGTCAGATTATTACTGCTTACCTAGAGATTGGTATGGATGAAGACGAGAGGAAAGCATTCCTCATTACCAACCGAAGGACGCCATACTCTTTAAAATATGACGCTATAAAGAATTGTATCTATGCTGTTGACAATGAGCCGTCGGCTGTAGATATTGCTCGGCTACGTTTATGGCTGTCTCTTGTGATTGATGCAGAGATTAAACCTGTAGCAACTGCGCCTTTATTTGGGTCTGCTAACCCTCCTGCGTTACCAAGCTTAGAAAGTAACATCCTATGCTCAGACTCTCTTGTTAATAGATGCGCAGGTCGTTCCCCGTTTTGCGATGGAGATATTATTAGCGATAATGTTTCTAGCATCAGCAGAAAAATGCGCTCCCCTGAATTTTTAGGATTATTGAAGGGCTTAATTGCCGAGCAAGGGAAGCTGTTTGAATGTGAAAGTTCAATTAAAAAAGACGAGCTAAAGAAAAACATTATTGCATACAAGGTAGAAATCTTAAGAAGGTTCTGCAAAGACCATGAGTTTATAGAGACTTATTTGCATACTCAACAATTACAAATCAAGCCTTTTACTCTTTGGCAAATTGATTTTGCTAAAGTGTTTTTAGAGAATGGTGGTTTTGATATTGTAATAGCAAATCCTCCATACATTCAACTGCAAAGAGCAATAAACGAAGGCTCAAGCGAAAAAATAGGGGACAAGTATTCAGACCTAGGGTATTCTTCTTTTGTTAAGTCTGGAGATATGTATTGTTTGTTCCTTGAACTTGGAGTTTGCTTGTTAAAGGAAGATGGTCATCTAGTGTATATTACCTCAAACAAGTGGCTTCGAACTAATTACGGAACAAAACTCAGGACCTATTTTTCAAATCATACGAACCCGAAAGTAATTATCGATTTTGCCGGCACCCGCGTGTTTGAAACAGCGGGTGTGGACGTAAGCATTCTACTCCTTCAAAAAGCAGTTAACAAAGGATTAACCAAAGTCTGTACTATAAAGGAACCATGCGGCAAGAGCCTTGATAAATATATACTAACCAATTCGATGGAAAAGGCTTTCTTATCGGGAGATGCGTGGATTATCACGCCCGAACTAGAAGAAGGGATAAAAGCAAAAATACTTAAGGTTGGAAAGCCTATCGCCGATTGGAATTTAAGCATAAAGTATGGAATCAAAACATGTTTGAATAAGGTGTACATTATTGATGAGTTGATGAAAGAGCGTCTTTGTTCAGAAGATCCTTCATCAGCAGAGATACTCTCACCTGTTTTGCAAGGAAAGGATATAAATAAATGGGAGTGTAATTACCGGAACAGGTGGTTAGTTGCGGTTCATAATGGAATTCACAAATACCATATTCCCCCAGTTGATATTGATAAGTATCCTGCCGTCAAAAAATACTTGACGCTTCATATTGATGAATTAAGAAAGAAAAACTCTTATGATCAAGGGGTAACACCATATCATCTGAAGAATTGTACATACTATGAAGAGGATTCCTTGCCCAAGATAGTGTTTCAGGAAATAGAGCAATCACCGGCATTCGCTCTAGATTCAGAAGGAAAGTATATGTGTGTTGATACTGTTAGGATTATTACCGGAAAGCATCTTGAGTATTTAACAGCATTATTGAATTCGAATCTGTTTTTCTTTGCGGTAAAGCATTTCTTCGGAGGAGGCGCATTAGGGGAAAGTGGAGTGAGAATGAAACATACCTTTTTCAAAGCATTCACAGCATATGTCCCTACTTCTTCCGAAGAACAGTATATTAAAGAGATTGTTTTGTCCAAGCAACAAGATCGAGATATGCTGATCAACGATTTCTTTTATAAGAAGTATGGTATTACTACCGAGGAAATACAATACATAGAATCTGACATAAAGAAGGTGACAAAATGAGCATGCAATTACTAAAAACAGCAGTGATGACTGGCGAATGGAATAAACAGGATTTTAGAAGTATTAAGGCAACTCTTACTTCCGAAGTGCAGGAAGCAGTAGAATCGTTTGTTCCTCTGCGCCGAGATGATTATATAAACAATCCAATTCAATTGATAGACTTCTTCTCAGGCGCAGGTGGCACGACCTTAGGATTCGCGGCACTTAATAGCATCATACCCGCTTTTAAACTTCTTGGCGGTTGTGATATCAATAAAATATCTGCTAGCACCTATGCTCACAACTACAATACTCCGATTATCAACCAAGATATAACAGAACTGGCTTATGAGGAAGGCAAGCTAGAGGAGCTGCTTGCTCGTATTGGATATGATCCTTCACTTCCTACTATTCTAATTGGATGTGCCCCTTGTCAAGGATTTACCTCCCACAGAAAAAGACATTGGGCTGAAGGGGACGACGGACGAAACACGCTCATCTTAGCATTTGCTGAAATAGTAAAAAAGCTAAATCCCGAAGCGATAATAATGGAAAATGTCCCCGAGTTTTTGTCAAATAAATACTGGCAATATTTTGACACGGCAAGACACAAGTATGAAGAGTATGGATACACAGTGAAGCAGAGTATTTTTAATGCTGCATCATTTGGTGTCCCTCAGGAAAGATTTAGAGCCGTCGTGATAGGTATGAAACACGATTTCATATTACCATCGGGTTTTTTGTTGCCTTCAGAGTATAAAACAGTTCGTGATGCAATCGGTGATTTGAGAGAGCTTCAGCCGGGCGAAGCAGATCCAACCGACTCCATGCATGTTGCCATTCGTCACTTGAAGAGTACCCTAGATGTTATTAGGATGGTTCCACACAATGGAGGAAGTAGGCCTGCTGGTATTGGCCCTGAATGTTTAGACAAGGTTAAAGGGTTCTCTGATGTTTATGGAAGATTAAGTTGGGATAAA
>JAEEGL011813467.1_pt1 | contig 15516 bp, 6 predicted proteins | sample 9134231 | NCBI WGS metagenome assembly JAEEGL01 (sample SAMN16246548, study PRJNA631951) | gut metagenome | biome: gut microbiome; feature: rumen; material: fiber-attached | host: Bos | place: Iran: Karaj | collected 2018-10
AAAGATTTTACGCCAAGCTCTTCCAAAGTTGGAGTTTCTACCTTTGCGCTAAGGATTGCCCAGTAAGCAACAAGGTTTGTATCTGCACCAGAGTGTGGCTGAACATATGCATAGTCTGCACCAAAAAGTTTTTCTGCTTCGCGTGCTGCAACATTTTCTACAGCATCAATATTTACACAACCGCCATAGTAACGGTGTTCAGGATATCCTTCGGCATACTTATCTGTAAGAAGGTTTCCCATAGCAGCCTGAACGTTGAGTGAACAATAGTTTTCACTTGCAACAAGCTTTAAGTGGCTGCGCTGATTTTCAAGTTCGTTTACGATTGAAGCTGCAATATCAGGACCAACAGCAGCAACCTGCTGAAGATTTGCAACATAAGCACACATAGCTGGATTTGGTTTTCCGCCAGTGGCAGCAAGATAATTTTCCAATGGTGTTGGCATAATTTGACCTCATTTTTATTTAATATAATAGAAGTATTCTAGCGAATTTCGTTGGAATAGTATATAGTTATCTTATGTACACCATTCCAGAGGCTTTTAAGGAATTTATCTCTCCCAACTGTAATCGTGCGGCGTTTATACAGGCCTACCTCAAAGCTGGCGGCATCGACAGCGCAATAATGAACCTGGAAGGAAAAAATCACATTTACGTAAAGTTTCCGTCGCAGCAGTACAATCCTATGTTCCGCATTAAAACAGTAATTGCACATTACGACCGCATAGGCATTGGAGCAAACGACAACTCTGCTGCTGTTTTTTGCCTTATGGACTGGGCGCGGGGAGTGGCCTTTCAACAGGCTCAAGGCCCGCAGCCCCCTCACAACATCCGCCTCATTTTTACAGACGGTGAAGAGCTTGGTTCGGGGGGCATAGCAGAGCAGGGGGCCTTCCCTTTAGCCCAGACCTTCCGCAAACTTGGAATAACAAACGACGACATTTATGTTTTTGACTGTATGGGCCGCGGAGACGTACCAATTCTTGGAGCCGCTAAGCTTCCTCCAAATGTCCCAACGCGTTTTCTTACTGCCTATTCGGAGCTTGAAGATCGTGCTAAGCAAATCTTAAAATCAGTTTCAAACGGAAAATGGTTCACGCTTCCAATCAGTTATTCAGACAACGCAAGCTTTATTGCAAACGGCATTCCTGCAGTAGTTATAACGATGCTTCCTTCTGCAGAAGTCCAGCAGGTGCTTGCTTCCCAGCTTCCAGACACATGGAAATTCCTTCATACCGCAAACGACAACTTTGACTCTCTTGATCCCGCCGCCTTTGAAATATTTTTCAAAATAATTAATGAATTATCAAAACAAAAAAATCTCTTATAGACGGTTTCGCCTCTAGTCATTATTAAAAATCTTCTTTATACTTTATTTATAATTAAAAACTTGTAAAAAAGTTGGGTGGGAAAAATGAACAGACGCTTTTATAATCCAAAAAAAGATGGAATAAAAATTCGCAGCATCAACCTTTGTATGCTCATCTTGTGTTGTGTATTGTGTGCCGGAGTTTTTACTTCTGCCTTTATGCAAAAGTCACAGTACAATTCAATTATAAAAAACATGACAAGCTATGCCCGCTGTACCAAAGCAGTAAACGAATTCCGTGATACATCAGACTTTTTAACAAATCAAGTGCGATTATTCCTTGTAAATCAGGATGTATCTTACGCAGAAAAATATTTCCACGAATATTATGAAGTTCAAAACCGCGAAAAATCACTTATTTATATAAACGAGCTTCATAATGAAGGCTCTATAAAAATGACAATGGATCTTGCATACAAAGAATCGCAGGAGCTTGCTAAAATAGAAATGTATGCAATGGCACTTATTTACCATGCCCTTAATATCCCCGAAAAAATGTTCCCTGCAGAGCTTAAAGATATAAAAATCAATGCGGCAGATATTCTTCTTTCCGACAGCGAAAAACTGGCAGCTGCAGAAAGCCTGCTTTTTGGAATGGACTATCAGAATGCAAAAAACAAAATCAACAGCTATACGACAATCAGCCTTGATTCAATTCTTAATCACTACCTTGAAATTCAGACAACAGACAGAAATCACTTTTACAGATTCCTTCTTATTCAGATGTGCACAATTGTAGCATTGTTTCTGGCTTCTGTAGGTCTTTTCATAGCCATACTCGTCCTTGTTCTTCGCCCAATTGATTATGATATTAAAAGCATTCGTGGCGAAAAGAAAATGCACGTGCTTGGTTCTTACGAAATGCGCCTCATTGCAAAAACCTACAATGCCCTTCGCGAAAAAGACGAAATCAAAGCTTCTATATTAAAGCACAAGGCAGAGCATGACCCGCTTACAGGCCTTATCAATCGCGAAGCATTTTCAAAAATCAAGGAAGTTCTCAGCGACACAGCAGAACCAATTGCATATCTTATAATCGACATTGACCTTTTCAAAGCAGTAAACGACAAATACGGACACCTTGTTGGTGATGAAGTGCTTAAAAAGATAGCAGCAATCCTTTGTGAACAGTTCCGCAATACTGATTATGTTGCCCGCATTGGTGGAGATGAATTTGCAGTTATCATGACAAAATTTGGCGATGCTCCAGAGTTTATAATTCAGCGCAAAATTGAAACTATAAACAAACTGCTCCAGAAGGTTGAACAGAATTTCCCAAGTGTTTCGCTCAGCGTTGGAGTTGCCATTTCTACAATGGGTTATAACGAGGTTTTGGAGGAACAGGCAGACCAGGCGCTCTATCATGTTAAGCAGGGTGGCCGCTGTAACTGTTCCTTCTTTTCTATTGAACATTAAAAATAATATGTTATAATTTATGATATGTCTGATATTAAGATATATCATAGAGTTTTGATGCGAATTTCTTCTATTATTATCCTCTTTTGTGCACTTATTTTTACAGGCTGTAAAAGTACAGGGTCTGCACAGGGTGATTCTTCAAAACCCGGAGAGCCTAAGGTTCAATCAAAAAAAGCACAGCTTACAAAATATCCGGATGCAATGCTCTGGCAAATAGACGGAACTGCAGATAACGGAGAGCCTTCTAAAGTATATATTCTTGGAACATATCATGCCGGAGACGACAGAGTTCTTACATTTCCGGAATGCGTTCAGACAGCACTGGAAGAGTCTGACCATTTTGTATGCGAGCTTTCAAGTGCAGTATGGACTCAGCTGCCAGATATGATGCAGTCTCTTACAATGCAAAGCTTTCTTACAGATTTATCTCACACTCTTATTGATGATTTAACAGAAGAAGAAATCACTCTTATTACACAGTTTATAGATCCTCAGACTCTCGCACAGCTTGTATGCTTTGAGCCTTGGGTTTTGAATAATTATCTTCAACCAATTGCTATGCTTGCTGCCGACCTTGATTCTCAAAAAGCTTACGATGTGTTGATTATGGAGTATGTTAAAAACCAGAAAAACGATCAGGGCTTTGACGGGCTTGATGATGCTCAGACTCAACTTGACCTTATTGCATGGGGTGACTGGGATACTCAGCTTACAATGCTCCGCGACACTCTTGATGATTTAAAGAATCTTGAAGTTGCTGCAAAAGAAATGTCAGATTTGTATGAAGTTTTCCTCACAGGTGATGATGAAGAATTTGCAGAGCTGTACTTTAAAGATTTTGAAAGTGAAATAAAAAAACATCCAGTATATAAAGATTATTTCGATGCTCTTTTGAGTAAACGAAACAGTGATTGGGCTTTAAAGATTTCTGATTATCTTGACGAGCCTGGTGTAACATTTATTTTTGCCGGTTGTGCTCATTTTGTCGGATCCGAATCTGTTTTTGCCTATATGAAGCAGAACGGCAGATTAACTTATTAAGGAGCTGCTTATGAAAAGAAGATTGCCAGCTATAATTCTTGTTGTATCATTTATCCTTTCATTATTCTTTCTTTCTTGTTCTCATGGAAACAGAAATTCTGGAGATACAACAGTAACATTCTCAATGAACAGACAGACTGTTAATACAATCCTTGAAAATTCAAAATCAAATCTGGCTGCAAAAAAATCATATCGTGCGGCAGATGATATTGATCAGGAGGCAGCAGAAACTACTGGACTTCAGGAAGCTTCAGATTCTGTTACTCCGTCAGATTCAGAAAATGAAACTGATCTTGAAGAAGAAGAGGAAGAGGAGCCTGAGGATAATACCGAAGTTGAAAATGCTCCTTATGATTCAATTTTTATTGATGTTTCCCTGCTCGGAGATTATGAATATCCGAAAACCGCTTTGGTTAAAGAAGATCAGGCAATCCAACTCAAATTCAGAGCTGTGCCTATTGGTGCTGTAGTTTATGCTCAGGCACAAATCTATACTTATAAAGATGAAACTAAAACAACAAAAATCATATTATATCGTGGAAACAGTTCAAGCATAATTGTAAGAGACAGAGGAAACAAGCTTTCTATTGCCCTTGATAAAGCAACTCTTACAGTTACCTTTGATTCAAACGGTGGAACTGCTGTAGAAAGCATGAAGGTTCTCACCGGTCAGATTATTTCAAAACCAGAAAATCCAACTAATTATAACAGCAAATCAAAAACTATAAGTGCATTTATGGGTTGGTATGTGGACCCTGATTTTACTAAGCCTTATGATTTTGAAAGTCCTGTTACACAGGATATAACCTTGTATGCAAAATGGCTTGCAGATTATGTTCTTATTCCGGCAGGAAAAGTATCAGGCTATCTTTCTGGCAGCCGTAATCCGCTTGATATTTCTGAGCTTTATGTATGTCAGCATGAAGTTACACAAAAAGAGTATTATGAAATAACAGGTGAAAAACCAAGTCTGCGAGCAATCGCTGGTGATAATTTTCCGGTAGAAAATGTAAGCTGGTACGAAGCAATTGTATATTGTAACTTGCGAAGTATAAAAGAAGGATTGTCTCCTTGTTATAAAATTTATGATTCTTTAGATCCTAAGGATTGGGGCACGGTTCCTCAGACAAATAATCAGGACTGGAATGGTGTTCTTGTAAACTTAAAGGCAAACGGATACCGTCTCCTTACCGAAGCAGAATGGGAATATGTTGCAAGACTTGGTATTGATAACACTTCAAAAGAATATAGCAAACTTGTTTTGGATAGTCAAAACAGTAATGGTAAAACATGGGAAGTAAACAACAGATTGGCCGATGATATTGGAATCTGTAATATCCTTGGAAATGTAAGTGAATGGTGTTATGACTGGTATTCAGGTGTTGTTTCTTCTACAGCACCTTTAGATGGCCCGACTTCAGGAACAACACGTGTATATAGAGGTGGTGACTTCACAGGAGGTCAGACAGAATGTTCTGTTGATTACCGTGCAAGTAATGCGCCTTATTACAAAAGTGGTTCTGTAGGCTTTAGAGTTGCCCGTGCTTTGACAGATGTTGACTGGTCTTCTATTTCTTCAGTTCATACTATTACATACAAAATTGAAGGCTGTGATGAAGAAAAGCTTGTACCTGTAGAGTTTAATTATACAGATGCAGTTGTGTTACCTTATCATCTTGATCGTGAGGGGTATCTGTTTGCCGGCTGGTATACGACAGAAGACTTTGCTGAAGGCTCAAGAATATCAGGCTGGGATTCAAAACAGAAATCTTATGATGTAACAGTTTACGGAAAGTGGACTCCAATTACTTATACAATTAGATTCAATAAAGGTAAGTCAAGCTCAACAGCAGAAATGCCGGCTCAAACCTTTACTTATGATAAACCTCAGGAGCTTTCTGAATGTATATTCGAGGCACCTGCAGGCCTTAAGTTTGGCGGCTGGATAGCTCTTGATACAACAGGTCACGATGATGATGAGCTTGAACGAGATTATTCCGATAAACAGGAAGTTTTGAATATTACTTCAGAGAACGGAGCTGTAATTACACTTTATGCTCTCTGGGTAAACAAAAACCGCAGTAATATTATTTACATGATTGATGGTCTTGAAGTAACAGGTCTTACACCATCATCATTCCTGCCTTCTCAGAGTGTCATGTTGCCAACTGCAACAACAGACGCTGCAAAACTCACAAAAGAGGGTTATACCTTCAGCGGCTGGTACACAACCTCCGATTTTAAGTCTGATAATTTAATAACAGGCTGGGCTAGTGGTATAATGGAAAGTGATATAACTGTTTACGGTAAGTTTGAATCTGTTGGTTATACTATTACTTATCAATCTGCTGGTTCTGACTGGGATTGGGTAAGTGGATTTACAGAATATCCAAAATCATACACAACAGAAGATAAAGTTACTTTGCCTCCTGCAGAAAAACTTAGCAAAGCTTATTACGAATTTGCCGGCTGGTATTTTGACTCAGAATTCACTAAGCCTGCTTCAGAAGGCTGGAATGCCGGAAAAACAGGTGATGTAACACTTTATGCTAAGTGGACTCCTGAAGTTTATGAAATTAAATATCAGTTAAATGGAAATGACGGCGAAGAAATCCAGAATCCTAATACAAAAACTACTTATGATGTTGCAACTACTGGTCCAATAACCTTAGCATCAGCAGTAAGACCTGGTTATACATTTGAAGGCTGGTACAATGAAAACAGTGAAAAGGTAACTTCAATTACACCGGGAACAGGTTCAAATCAGGATCACAAAGATATTATATTAAAAGCTAACTGGACACCAAATACTTATACAGTTACATTCTATCCTGGTAAGTCTACTGACACAATGACTATGGATGCTCAGACTCTTACTTATGATGTAGAAACGACACTTCGTGAATGTCAGTATCAGGCTCCTTCAGGCCTCAAGTTTGGCGGCTGGGTAACATATGATACTTCGGCATATACATCTGATGATGATTTAACTCCTGAATATTCAAATAAGCAGAGTGTAAAGAATCTTACTACAGTAAATGGTGCAGAAATCAAGCTTTATGCTATTTGGATAAACAAATCCCGCTGTGATATTATTTACATGATTGATGGAGAGGAAGTTACAGGCCTTTCTCCTGCATCGTTCCTGCCTTCACAGGGTGTTACATTGCCAACTGCCGACACAGATGCAACACATCTTACACGCACAGGCTACACCTTCAGCGGCTGGTTCGAAGACCCTGGTTATAATTCTGCAACAGCAATAACAGGCTGGGCTGCCGGCTCAAAAGAAGATACTGTAAAAGTTTACGGTAAGTTTGAACCTGTTTCTTATACTATTACCTATGTTGGTGAAGGTGATGTCTGGAACTGGAAAAGCGGATTTACAGCAAAAAAATCATTTACAATAGAAGAAGCTGTTAATGAATTGCCATATGCTGCAAATGTCAATAGAGATAATTATGACTTTGTAGGCTGGTATTTTGACTCTGAATTAACTCAGTCTGCTTTAGGTGGCTGGGCAGAAGGAAGAACGACACCTGTTACACTTTATGCTAAGTGGTCTTTACATGAATATGTTATTGAGTTTAATTTGAATGATGAGCTTTATAATGATCCGGTTTATGGAGAAAAGAAATCAAATGTTTTTGCAAACAATTCTGCTAATACAATAACCAGATTTACTATTGAATCAGACCCAATAACATTGAAAGATCCAACTCAGCCTGGTTATACCTTTAAAGGCTGGTATTCAGATTCTGATTGCACAAACACGATTACTACTATTACACCGGGAACAGGTTCAACACAAGCCCATACCAATGTTCCGGTTTATGCAAAGTGGGAAATAAAAGAATTTAATATTTATTATTATGCAGATGGAAGCTCTGGAGGTATGACTCCTTCTCCAGATAAATTTACTGTAGAATCAGATACTATTACCCTTTTGACTCCAGAAACTTATCCAAGCTGGCAAAAAGAAGGTAAGACTTTTGTAGGCTGGTATGCTAGTGATACTTTGACAGGTGACTCAATTTCTTCAATCACGCCTGACCCTGATTCGGGAATGTATTGTGATAATGTAAAAGTCTATGGAAAATGGGAATTCATCCATTATACAATTAATTACAATACAAATGGTGGCGGAACAATGGAGCCAACCGATTATACAAAACAAAACGGTACTCTCACTTTGGAAGATCCAGCCTGGACCGGTCATCACTTTAATGGCTGGTATACATCATCCGACTTTAGTGGGGATGCTGTTGCAACGTTAACCTTTACAACTATAAACGCTCTTGCAAACAGTGAAAACGAAATCACTCTCTATGCAAAGTGGAGTAGTGCTGGTGTAACTGTAACTGTTGAGAACCCTAAAGATGGAGATCTGGAAGTACAAGATTCAACTTCTGGCAATACACTTACATTAGAAATCAAGAATTATGATTCTAATAAGACATATACCTGGTATGTTGATGGCGATGAAATTACTTCTACAACAAGAGGCTTTACTATTTCTGGAAATATACTGCAGATTAATATTTCAACAGAAACTACAACTCGTGAGCTGGCAGACGGAACTTACGTAATTACATTAGTTCAGGGTGCTTACAATGCCAGTGCTGTTGTTAAGATTGGTTCGTAATGCTTTAAAATGGAGGATGTTATGTCTGTAAATTCTTTTTATAAGCGTTCGGCTTTTTGGCCAATATTATTATGTTTTCTTATAAGTGCAGGCTTTTTGTCTTGTGATAGTATGTTTTCAAAAAAACAGGAAAACAAATCTTTAAAAGATAATGAGCCTGTGTATCTAAAGGTAAATATTTCAGATGCATCACGAACTGCTTTACCCGAGTTTAACCGTGATTCAATCTCTGATTTTAATTTTACTTTAAAAGGAAAGGGCCCGGGGGCTTCAGAGTTTTCTGTTCTTACAGATGACCCCGATACCAATCCAACAGGTGTTTATTCCGGCCGTTCGACTTTTGAGGGCATTTCTTTCCCTGTTTCAACTGGAGATTGGTCATTCCAGCTTACCGCAAGCAAAGACGGAACTGTTTTAAGTGCACAGACTACAAAAACTATTACTGCTGCAACAAATTCACTCTCTTTTGTACTTAAATGGGATAACTCAGATCTTAGTGGTTCAGGAAATCTTTCCTTCAAAATCACTTTTACAGACGCCCAGAATAAAGAAGATGTAAAGGCTGTAACTGGTCAGCTTTATAATTATAATCCGTCGAACGGTACTAAGACTATAAATTCTTCATATTCAGAAACAGAACTAACACTTGCAGCTGGTACAGATAGCGTTACTTATTCTCTTACAAATGTTGATGCCGGAAATTACTGGATAATAATCCGTTTTTATTCCGATGAAGAAAAAACAATGCTGCTTAATTCCTGGAGTGAACTTGCAATAATCACAGGTGGACAAACAAGCAGTAAAGAAAACACAATGCCATCCTTTAATCATTCTTATGTAGTTAATGCAGATGGCTCAATAACTTATGATGACGGACTTTTGGATATAACTGCAGATTTTTCAGAAAAGCTGTATGTAAATGAAGGTTCTGTAACATTTGGAGCGACCCTTAAAAATGGCGGAACAGATGTTTCTACTTCCTCAGATGTAACATGGAATGCAAAGCTTCTTTATGGTGGAAAAGATATAAATGATTATGGTTCATATTATTCTTTTACCGCTCCGTCTGGAACAAATCCTGCTAAACTTGAAATTGCAGATTGTCTTGAAACTCCTGGGACTTATCAGGTATTTGTTACAGCTCAATATGAAGGAGTTGTAAGCAGTCAGACTTTTTATTATCAGGCAAGCACTTTTGGCCTTGTTATGGAAAATCTAAATCTGGAAGATTCAAGTGTTAAAGCTCAGTTAGAAAGTGAAATAACAAAGGCTTCTCAATCAGGTGCTTCGGTAATTCTTACTATTACTGGTACAGGCTCAGATGGAACCGATGGTGTAGGTGGAAGCCTTTCATATCTTATAGAAAAACTGAGTTCTATTTCAAACACAATTGAAATGGATATTTCTGGAGTCGAAGATCTATATACCGTAGCAGCAGGGATTTTTGGTGCAGCACCTAAATTTACAAAAATTGTTTTACCACAGGATCTTAATGCAATTGCTGCAGGTGCATTTGTCGCCTGCTCAACTCTTGAATACATTACAATCCCAGATTCTGTAAATTCAATTGGTGCATATGCATTCCCTTTTTATAATTCGAATATAAAACAATTTACTATTACCGGCGATACTTCATATCCTACATATTCTACTGCTTTAGATGGAGCTTTTTTAATTAATAACGATTCTAGTACTCTGGAATATGTTGCCGCTAAAGCACCAATTTCAATTATAGATTTTTCCCAAAGTGCTTTTGAGGCTGTTGTAAACATTGCAGATAGTGCTTTTATGTCAAATCTTAATATTCAAACTATTACAAGCTTTGGAAATGTTAAGACAATAGGAGAAACTTCTTTTGCAGGTTGTGCAAATCTAACAAGTGTAAATTTGCAGGGAGTAGTTTCAATTGGTAAGGAGGCCTTTTCGGGAGACAAGGCTCTTACTCAATTAGGAAATATGAATGCAGTTTCAGAAATTCACAGAAGAGCCTTTTATTCTACAGGTATTACTCAGGTAACTATTCCTGCAGGCGTTGAATTAATAAATGATGAAGATGATTCTGATGGTAGGCAAACTTTTTATGAGTGTGAAAACCTTACAACAATAACAATTTCATCCGAATATTCTGACACTTTTGATGGTTCTGAGTTTGATCGCTGCGATGCTTTGGAACAATTTATAATTGATGGCAGTGATTATGGCACACAAAATATTCAGTATTATGCAAGAGATGTTGGAAGTGCTACGGGTGCCCTTCTTGTAAAAAAAGTAATTTCTCCAGCATCTGTAACTTTAGTTAAAGCTGCTGCTTCGGCAGATTTTGAAACAATAGATTTTCGCAGCGGTAATCTTACAGATATTACAGCAATTGATTCATATGCTTTTGCCCTTGATCAAAGAAAGGACGAACATGAATACTCTCATTTACAAACAATTACAAGCTTTGGAAATGTAAAAACTGTTGGCGAATATGCTTTTCAACTTTCAAACCTTACAACAATTTCTGATTTTGGAAGTCTGGAAAAAATTGGAGATTCTGCTTTTGCGTCTTCACAATTGACTACAATTCCTGCCATAACTTCAGGAATGACAATTGGAACTTATCCATTTAATAATACAAAGGTAAGTCGTTTCCAGCTTGATTCTTATTCAATAACAGGTCGTTCTGAAAGTTTTTATAGTTATGAGCCAGTCGATACCGAACTCGTTATTAATTTTGAAATTGATACTACTACAAACGTGGGAGCTATTGATTTTCTTCGCCCTGATGGTGGCAGTCCTGTATTGAGTGGTCTAACAACTTTAAAAACTCTTGTTGTCAATCAAAAATCAATTCTTCCAGATTTAACGTATGAGAATGACAATGAACATCCAGATGAATATCCAGATGAAAGTTATGTAAAGGAAAATAGAGATACATATAAACTTATGGTTTTTAGTGACATTGGAAGAACTGTAGAAAGTATTTCCTTTAATGGATCAGGCACAGTTATTGGCGATTATCAATTTTATTGTAACAACACATATTATGATCCTAATTACATTTTATTTGAAAATCTAACAACAATTGATTTATCAGGTGTTACTGTAGTTGGTGAAAAAGCCTTTGGAAATACAGCATTAACAGGTCAGGTTGAATTACCTTCAACATTAATTGCAATAGGTGCTTCGGCTTTTGAAAATGTAGACAGCGATTTTGAACTTGTCATAGATGATTCTGATCCAGGAAACTGGTATTATACAGCTGACCAAGCAAAGTGGAAAGGTTGGATAGATAATCCTACAAGCTTTGATCCTGCAGACTCTGGAGTCACAGCAGTTTCAACAAATGTAGCTGCAACGCTTACATCTGATCTTACAACCTCAGGTGTTACTCGTTATTTCTACAAATACACTAATTAGGAGGCAGGAGAATATGAAACGAATTTTTAATAATATCATAAAATCTTTTAGCATTTTAATTCTTGCTGTCAGTATTTCAGCCTGTTCTTCTCAGTTTGCAAATAATAATCAAAAAGAAAATAATTGGAATGTAACTGTAAGCGGAAAAATTATTTCTGGTGTTCAAAGTGCTGGTCGTTCTGCTGTAACTTCATTTTCTTTACCTTCTGGTTATACTTACAGTGTTTCTGCCTGTTTTGGTACCGCATCAGGAAATCCCGTTGTGTATACATGGGATACTACATCACCTGTAAATGGAACTGTAAACGCTTCGACATTAGCTTATACATTAGAACTTCCAAAACCAGGCCATTGGAAATTAATATTATCGTTAGTTGATTCATCAGATGTCGCTTCCGAAGTTTTAGCTCAGGAAGTAGATATTACAGCAAGCGATACAACTCTTACCCAGAATCTTGAAATAAAGCAGACTTTCACATTTGGAACAAGTTCCAATATCTCTCTTCAAATTTCAAAAACATCCGCATCATCTGATATTCAGTTTGTTAAATGGCATTGGCTTGATTCAGGAATTACTCTTGATGATTCTCAAAAAAAGTTTGATGAAGGTGTTACTGGAAATGGACTTACAACAGTAACCTTTAATTATTCAGATGTTCCTGTAGGCACTTATAATGTTCAATTTATTTTTACTAAAACAAATGGTGACGAATATTCATTTAATGATGTAATTAATGTTTCCAGCATTTTTACAACAGATACCTGGTATGGTAACAGCATATATTTGACAAAAGATGATATTACAAACAATTATTCTTTTGTTGTTTCAGATGAGCTTCTTGCTTCTCAATCTAAATATCGTGAATTTAAAACAACTGCGACAAATACTCCTTATGTTCTTTACAGTAAAATTGCTGCTGAGTGTGAAGAAGCGCAGTGGGATGATAATGCAGGCGTCTGGGTTGAAAAATATAGTTCTTCTTATGGAAATGCAGGGGCTAAAGTATTCAGTTCTCTGAGTGGAAATGAAACAATCACAAAGCCCGCCTTTAACAGTACAAATTTCTGCTTTTGTGATGATGGAGTTTTTGCCGTAGAAGAAGCTTCCGGACAATTCTGGCTGAATAAATACGGCGAGGCATATGCAGGTTATACTAAAAGTGGTACCGGTATTAATTTATCAACTGAATGTCCTGGTATAGAAGAGTTATCTTCAATTACATGTTCAGACAATATTGTTTATTTCTTCTGGAAAAAAAATGAAGGCGGTCCTGACATAATAATGTTCTCTGCTTTTTACGATTTTCCATCAGGTAGTAACTGCACTATTGAATGCGCCCAACTTGTTAGTTTACCTTTGAAGCTTGCTCTTACAGAAGAAAACATACTTTTTTATACAAAGGCTGATACTGTAAATCCAGATAAGCAAAGTTTAAATAGAGCGCTGCTTGCCATCAATACAGCTTCCGATATGCTTTCAGTAGATTTTACGAATGAAATATCATATACGCTTGATGCTTCTTCGTTTGATTTTTACTGCTATGGCGACTTGCGTTTTGGAGATCTGTTTGTTCAAAAGGACAGTTCCGACATAGATTATGTATATGCTCTAGTTTATTCCTTTGCTCATTGTAACAGTATGTATGAATATTATGATTATGGTGGTGGTGATGAAGGATATGAACCTGTTTATAGTAATTTCAGCGTTAGTAATGGTGGTGTTTTAAGATTTAATGTTCCCGCAACTTACGATAATCTTACTCCAACAGGCTGGACTACAGGTGATACACTTTTAGGATGGTACACAAGATCTGGAGATCAAGATTATTATGATAGTGAAACAGGTTCAAAAAAGACTATTGAGGATGGTCGTGCTTATACAGTTCAGCCACCGTTGAATAGTGAACAATATTTATTTGGCGCAAGAAAGTTTATTGCTAAAAAGCCTGGTGTAATTGTTTTTACCGATGATGGTGGTTGTTTTACAGATGACGGAGCTAATGATGCAATAAAACCAGTAAACCGAGTTGTAACACTTGATCCTGATAATGCAACATTTTCTATGACAAATGTAAATGTAACTTTCGAAACATCATTCAAATATGTTAATAATGGTTTTGTACTTGAAGAATAAAAGAGGTGTAGTATGACTGTAAAATCTTTTCGTAAACGTTTTTCTTTTTTATCATTTTCTTTATGTTTAATGATTGTTACAGGTCTTGCTTCTTGCGATAGTTCAACTTTGAAAAACGAACGAACTAACGATAAATCTAAAAATCAAATTGCTTATATACAAATAGGTGAGGTTTCAAAAACAAAGTCCATTGCCATAAATGAATCTCAAAGAACAGCCGAACCTGATATTCCTTCTATTGATGATTTTACTTTTATATTAAAAGGTAAAAAAACAAGCGAGTCGGGTGATTTACAGACTTTATCAGATAGTGAAGGTAATACATCATTTTCGCTGCTTACAAATCTTCAGTATGCACGCTTTGCAGTTTCAACAGGTGAATGGATTTTTGAACTTACCGCAAGTAAGGATGGAACTGTATTTACAGGAACAACTACAGAAACAATAAAAACAACATCAACAAGCCAGACAACTACAATTTCTTTTGTTATGACACTTGATTTTAATCAAAGCACAGCAGACGGCGCAACAGGTTCCCTTTCATTTACGCTTAATTTTTCAAATGCACCAAATAAAGATGATGTAAAAATTGTAACTGGAGGACTTGTTAATGCCGCAACAAACACGACTGTATGTTCTGAAACTCCAATCCTTAACCGAACAACTTCTCCAACTGTCTATACCGCAACTTATGATTCTACTACAATTCCTGCTCTTGCAAGTCTTGATGCTGGTACTTACAGAATCTTTATCCGATTGTATACAAAAGATGGAAATACAAATGGACAGGTATTAATCAACACCTGGACCGAACTTGCAATTATCACAGGAGGCCAGGAAAGCACCGGAAGCAGCACCATGAACTCTCTCAACGAAGTTTACACTATTAACTGGAATCTTGATGGTGGATCTTCTTCCGTTACTCTTCCAGAATGCTATACAAGATTAAGCTCAGATTATGATTTACCAGAAGCAACCTCAATGAGCAAAACTGCTTATATTTTTGACGGCTGGTATGATTCTGATGATTTTGACACTGCAAATCCTGTTTCTTCTCTTGATTCGGGATCAACAGGAATTAAGGGTTTTTATGCAAAGTGGATACCTACTTATGCAACAGTCGCAGGTGTTGATTATCCAGATAAAGCAAGTACTCTTGAGGCAATAGCTGCTGGTACAGGCGAAATGAGTGTTGTCTTGTATGGAATAGTTCCTCCTTCAGACTTTCTTAGTTCAGGAACGAACAATAGAATAATGTGTGCTATTAAGAATTCTCCAGCTACCAGCGTAAGTATTTCTGTTGCCAGTGGACAAACAATTGTTCTTTCTGGAAATTTAACAAATTGTATTTCTGATTGTTCTAATATTGTTTCTATTGATATGACAGGCTTTGATACTTCTGGTGTCACAGGTATGAAGCAGCTTTTCAAAAATAATACTAATCTTGAAACTATAATTTTACCTGAAACATTCGTTACTACTTCTGTAACAGATATGTCAGAAATG
>JAEEGL012546480.1_pt1 | contig 15516 bp, 16 predicted proteins | sample 9134231 | NCBI WGS metagenome assembly JAEEGL01 (sample SAMN16246548, study PRJNA631951) | gut metagenome | biome: gut microbiome; feature: rumen; material: fiber-attached | host: Bos | place: Iran: Karaj | collected 2018-10
CCGCTGGCCATGCATGTTGTACTTGAAGGCCCCGCGAAGTTCCTTTGCGGAAGCTCCGCTGTTTATGTACTTCTGGTACATCTTCGGCTGGTATGCTTCGAAGGTTGCATTATTGTAGGCAGCCTGCCATGTACCGTGGTCGACTTCATAGAACCCGATATTGTAATCCCCGTACGGGCTCCAGTTCACGTTTGTGAGCGTCTGCTGGCATCCGGTATTCTCGTATTCTAGAGACTTGCTCGGGTCGATACCGCGAGTGGTGTTGTCGCGCAGATAACGCATCTGGTCCTTGAACGTGCCCTGGTATGCGTTCGGGTACTTGAGCTGTACCTGGAACGTATACGGATTGGAATTCTCGTAGTTGATGTTGATTGACGGTGCCTGCAGCGTGATGCATGAATTGAACTCGAACATCTGCCCGATTACGAGGTCGGTCATGCAGTTGTTCTTGGGGGAAGCGGCACGCACTTCGATGGAGCGCCTGGAGTTTCCTTCGGTAATGCCTTCGGTGAACAGCTCGACCATCACGTTGATTTTCTGCAGGGTGCTCCTCGGCTTCAGGAGAAGGGGGGAGAACTGTACGTTGAACAGCGCGTTGAAGAAGTTGTACCACATGAGGTACGGGTCGTCTGTAACTTCAAGAACCATCGTGTTGTCACAGCTGATGCCGGTGACAACCGGATAATGAATCTGCTTTGTAGTATCCATCATCGCGTTAGCCGTCGTTGCCGTCGGCGTTGCTATGTTAACTGACTTTGCTGCCCAGAACATGTTCAGGACGCCACTTTTCGGCTCGTAGCACATTTCAAGCCACTTGTCGAATATGCTCTTGCGGAAGTTGTCCGTTGTACCAGGGAACGGCTTCTTGCGCCCAAGGTCATACTTGTCCGCGTAGGCATTCTGGTCCATCACGCGCAGGGCTTCGTCAACATAAGGCCCGTACAGACCGACATGGTACTTGTTCGTAACATGACCGCGGGCAAGCTGGTAAAACTTTGGCATGTAGTAGTCAAGAATACCGAGATGCGAATCCGATGCCGCAAGTTCGGAATTATAGCCGGCACCCATCATGTTTTCGGCTCGCGCACCGGTGCGCCAGTCGCCAGCAATTCGGGTACCTTTTTCTACTTCTGTCTGTGCCATGGTATTACCTTATTTTGCGTCATTATCGTATGCGTTGGAGCTTGTGCTTACGCATATCGCGCTCATGTAGCTGTTCGGGTCAGGAAGTCGAATGATGTCCTTCAGTTCATAAAGGACGCTGATGTTGAACGGAACTGGTTCCACTGAACCGGGGTTCGGCTGCAGGTCGGATAGGGTCGTAATCCTGCAACGCTTGAACCGCACAATCATCCTTTCTTGCGAGTTGTCGTCCGCGCAGTGTATGTCGATGTACGGAATGAAGGTGAGTCTGTTGCGGTACCTTCCATCCAAGCCAAATACACGGTGGTTCATGTCGAGAACCGGGAAACCTCCGGTGATACCACTCATCACCGTGTCCATGTACCTATGCAGGCCCCACCAGTTCTCGTACCCCTGGTCGGCGAGCATCGTGATGGTAAGCGCACCGTCGTACTGGTTGTCTTCCTGCGTAGGAATCCTGGTACGGAACTTGTAGTGGTACTCGAACTCGTACGACTCGGTAAGGCCGTTGCAGATGTACGTCTTGATTAGCGCGTTAATCATCTCCGGTACAGGCGCAGTGTGCGGCTTTGGCGTGTCAACGGCATCGCCGGCCGCATCGTGCCACGACACGGGAAGTGGACCGATAGTACAGCGCCAGAAGCCCTGGTGGACTGGCACCGGGGCCTTGCGCATTATACGCACGGTTTCACGAGTCGTGGAACGGAGGTTAGCCATGGGCTACCCCTTGAATCCGTCGATAGGCTTGAAGACCTTCTTCCCTTCCTTCATGGCGGATTTCGGACTGACGATGCCGGTGTGGTCACCCTTGCCCGGCTTGGCTGCGTTGGACTGCACCACGACGTTGTTCGGGGTAGCCTTGAGCTTGCCGTCGAACGTCTTGATGGTGGTGACGGTTCCGCTAACGTCGTTTACCTTCGGCTTAGAGACATTGAATATGCCCGGAAGCTTCTGCTTGCCCATCGCTGCCTTCGGCTTGACGATACCGGTATGGTCGCCCTTGCCCGGCTTGGCGGCTTCTGACTTCACCACGACATTGTTTGGTGTTGCCTGGAGCTTACCATCGAATGTCTTGATTGTGGTAACGGTTCCGCTAACGTCGTTCACCTTCTTGCTGGTGTCGATGAGGTTAGGAATATTCTGCTTGCCCATGGCCGCCTTCGGGGAGACGATGCCGACGAGCTTGTTCTTGTCCGGACTAGCTGCCTTTGAAGAGGTGACGAACTTGGCGACACCGATTTCCTCGGTCTTGCTGGTGACCTTGCCGCTCATTTCCTTCGTGGCAACCTTCTTGAGGGCCTTGATGGAACCGACGAGCTTCTTCGGGTCCGGCTTCTGGGCAAAGGAGTCGAGCACGACGCTACCGAAGTTATCCACTTCAGTAACCGGCTTGGCGTTCTTCTTGTCGCGGGCACGCTTGCCGTTCAGGAAGTCTTCCCAGACCTTGTCCATGCGGACTTCGCCCGGATTGAAGTCAACCTTCGGCTTGACGACGCCAGTCTTGTCGCCGAGCTTTACGGCGGACTGGGGTCCCTTCGGCGACCAGAATTGGAAGTAGGTATCCGACTCGAGGTCGGCAGACTTTCCCTTCTCTTTCTTCTGGGCCTCCATGATGATGTTACCGAGCTCGGCTTCGGTAGGCAAATCGAACATGTCAATCATAAGTGGATATCCTTAAAATGCATTTGACAGTAGTTTATATGGTCGCGGTTGGGGACTTTCCGGTATAAACTTGGGAATAGCGTAGGTAATCCAGATGAAAGCTCGTAAAATCGCAGGAATCCGTCTAATCAACTACATCAACGACGGCATTACATGGAAGAGTCACAAGGACATCATCCTTGATTTCTGGATTATGAAGAAATGCCAGGAGTCCGGGTATACCCCGTACCAGTTCTGTAACATGTTCCGTGTGGTCGAACTTCCTACCGAAGCACAGAAGAAGTACCAGGAATGGTTCGAGAACTATGATTTCCAGAACGACACCGACAAGGCATGGCTTGATTTCGTCAACGGTACTCTGAACCTGTTCTACAGGACTGACAACCCGAAGGCCGAGGACGATGACTGCTGGTATATCGACATGATGCAGTCGGGAGTCGAAGCTCGCCAGATTGTAACCGAGCAGGTCTATCACGGCTCGCCAAACCTTAATGCGTTCTGGAAGATTTCTACTGACTCTAAACCGGAAGAAGTCGGTGGTCGTCGTAACGGATACATTTACGTTTCCAAGCTCGGCGAGGTTACCCCTAAGGATACCGACGGTTACTACTGGGGTGTCGTGTTCCAGTGTCCGGAGACTGTAAGTCTTGGGTTCAATGACAATGGCGTGAACCGCAGGAAGTGCATCGCGTGGGCGGCAAACGCCGAACACATGACGCTTGTCCGTATTGGTGCCGACGGTCGTTTCTCGATAGTGCCTGTGTTTGTTGAAGGTAAGGCGTGGAAGGCGGACCGCTGGATTCCAGAAGGACAGGTCAACCAGATGCCGATGTCGTCTAAGGCGCTCCTGTCTTACATCACGGATAAGTATGCATCGCTCTATGGCGTGTGGGACAAGATTGACGAGAAGGTTAAGAATATCCGTGAACAGTCCACTGCTAGGTTGACCGCATTGAATACCTTGAACGATGAAGAAGTCAAGGTTGGCCGAGTGATTGGTGACCTTGACAAGTTTGTTCGTGAAGGTAATGTCTCCGATGCCAAGCGTGAATACAACAAGGAAGTACGCAAGGCTGTATTGAAAAAGCTCCGTATCAGGGAGAAGGAAGCACGAAAGGTAGCAAACGATGTTGCGAAGGCGGAACGCAGAAAGGACAAGAGAGAACGGTCTAAGTTGAACATGACCGTTAATCCGAACTAAAAGAAAAGCCGGCAGAAACGCCTGCTATTTTCAATCGTATGGATAGGTTTGCACTTCGCTTATTGAAAGAGTGATTCCCATCTGTTGGTATGTATCTTTCATCTGAGATACATATCTGTTTGCTTGTGACATTGATTCGCAGTCAGCCACTGGTGATACGGTTCCATTTCCTGTACCCATGACAACGAACCGAGAAAGGTCTTCCCGGCTTGTTTCTCTAGTATTGCACATACATTGATTCCTTGATTAAAGTCCTAAGTCGAAGTCGCCATCCGGCATGTCGCCTAAATCGCCGCCGGCTTTGCCACCTTCGTTTGCTTGCTCATCGGTTCCTGCATCGCCGAAAATATCGTTTCCGCCTTCGCCGCCGTCTTCCGGGATTTCGTCGTCCATGCCGTCCAGACCGAGGTCGCCGGATGTCCCGGTGTCTTCACCGAACAGGTCGTCGCCTCCGTCCATCGGACCTTCATCGCCGAGGCCGAAGTCATCTTCGGATGGCGCGGTTTCCGCGGAGATTGCCGTACCGAAATCGTCGTAGTTGCCGGCTTCGACGCCGTCGTCGATAGCCTGGTCGAGGTCTGCATTAGGTACTTGTGCATCGTCGAACCCGGCTTCATTGCTGAGTCCGAACACGCCGTCGCCTTCCGTTTCGAACGAATTGTCACCAACCTGGTCCTTCAGGTTATTCAGTGCAGCGAGCGTACCGGTACCCTCGAATATCTTGTGGTACAGGCCTTCGACTCTTGCTTGCAGAAGCGGGTCGTACTGGGTGATCTGCTTGGCAAAACGGAGAATAGCGTTGTTCATTTTTCAAACCTCGTTTGCCGTAGTTTATTAGTTTTTGCTATATTTGGTACATAAATTTCTACCGGAGATTATCATGAAATCCAAAGAAGGAAAGCTTTCCCTAGACTTTATGGGCGGCCTGACCAAGTTCGGGCCCAAGGACTGCAAGGTCCGTAAGTTCCAGATTAAGACCATCGGTAACGGCAACGATTCCGAGATTGATGGCATTGCCCGTGCGTTCGGCAAGTGGGCTGACCATGGCCTCATCCCGGAACTAGCCAATTTCGGCGAAAAGGTTCCGACGGCAACCATCCCGTGGAAAATCGCCATCCCCCTGTCCGACTGCGGAATCTACGTCGACATCGACTTCGCGCATGACCCGTACACGGATGAGCAGGGCACAGTGTTCCAGGCGATGCTTACCGACATTTCCTTCTCCGTGAAGAAGGGCGAGCGCGAGGCCGTCATGACGTTCCTCAAGAACGGTGACGACCAGGACGACGCAATCCAGCACATGTACTTCAACATCAAGGAAGAGAACGATAAGGGCAAGATGGTTCCGAAGGCGTTCCGCATCCTTATCGACGAGTGCGAGTCCTTCCAAATTGGAAATCCCCCGGAAGAATCCGAGGGAGACGATGACGATGGCGATGTGGAGCCCGTGGTCTACGAAGCTCCCTAGATGAACCTGCGTGTCAGCGGATTTGTGCAGAGCACGGCGACGGAGAGATGCTTCGTCGCCTTTTTGCGTACACGCACGCGCTTCTTGGTGGCGGGCTGTTTGGGCTTGACCGCCGGTGCCGGCTTGACCGCCGGTGCCTGATTGGCTGCGGCTACAGCCGGTGTGATATTGGAATCTTCCTGGGTCACCTGGAGTTCCGGGATGGTCTCGCCTTCGGAGAATGATTTTTTAGTTTTCTTCGCCATGTCAATGAGTTTATACATCGATTGATATAGTTTTTCTCCCAGAAACCTTATAAGGAGATTCATATATGTTAATCGAAGTACTGGCAATCCTCGGCGTGGTTCTGTTCATCGCCGGTTTCGTCATCCTCTTCAACCGCAAGCGTGCCGCGCTCGCCAACGCGTTCGATGAAGATGCGTCCGATGAGAGCACTGAACCGGAAAAGGAAGAAACACCAGAAGAGAAGGAAGACGACAAGAAGACCGAAATCTTCGCCTCCGTCGACACGTCCAACACGCAGGACGCCACCGGGTTCGGCTATGACGCCGCCGGGGAATCCTCGGTGAAGAACCTGTCGTTCGAGGAAAAGCTCGGCAAGGATACCGTTGTCGTCGAACTTCCTGCCCCGAATACTCGCCGCAAGGCCAAGGTTGCAACGCCGAAGGCCTCCCCCGTTGTCAAGAAGGGTCATCCCGTCAAGCTCGGTGCCACGCCGGAAGAACTCGTCAAGATTCTCGAACGCAAGATTGCCCGCAGGGTCGACGTCCTGAAGGTGGCCAAGCTTCCGGAAGCCGGCGATGCAACCCTGAAGCGCTACCGTTCCAAGCTCGGCGAACTCAAGGCAAAGATTGCCGATACGGCAATCAAGACGGCGCTTACCGAAAAGCCGGTGAAGAGCAAGAAGTCTTCCGCCGAAAAAGACGAAGTGATTCGCGTGAGTTCCCCTGGCGCAGAAAAGAAGACAACCAAGAAGTCTGCCAAGAAGGCTCCAGCCAAGAAGCCTGCTAAGAAGACTACGAAGAAGTCCAAGAAGAGCGCCAAGTAATTTTTTCTGGGAAACATTGAAGGCCGGAGCAATCCGGCCTTTTTCTTATTTATACCTGAATTTGATTCGTCCTCGACCTAGGTCGTACGGTCCTATCTCGACTCTTACTCTGTCATTCACTAGGACCCTTATGCTGCTCCTTGTCATCTTCCCGCATGGCCTGGCAAGGACTTCGAAGTCGTTGTCCAGTTTCACGAGGAAGAACCCGTTGCCCCTGGCTTCCATTACGGTGCCGTCAACCTCTACGCCACATTCCTTAGCCATCCAGCGGTTCCCCCAGTTTTGACCGTAGGTGCCGGTCGATGAATATGTATTCGTAGTTGATTGCGTTGACCTTGCCGTTGTCCACGGAGAGTACCAGTACCCCGTCACGGTTTCGGTAGACCTCGAACTTCTTCCTGTCCTTGCTGCTACGGATTGTCACCACGTAATCCTGGTAGAAGCGTCCGGGGCCGTTATAGCCAATCATCGACACGCCGTTCGGGGAATGCTTGCACAGCTTCTCCTGGGCCCTGTTGGCGAGCTCTATGAACCTCGCCTGGTCGAGATTTGGCAATATACTGCCTATTTCGCCTTCTTCGTTAATCATAAACTGGAGTTTATATAACTTTTTTGGGAAAATCTGTTGACAACCTGTTGATAAAATGTTATATTAGTGTCAACATATAGTGGGTAGGTGTGCTACCATGGCTAAATGCATAGATTCTGGAGAAATTGAACTCCTTCTGAAGGAAACTTCTTCATACGAAATAATAGGCAAGGACGCCGAAACGGCGTGCTTTCAGATTTACCATAGCGACTCAAGCTCCCCGGCCATCAAGGAGGCCGCGAAGCTGAAGGTTATCCAGTCGAACCTGAGGTTCGCCCTCAAATTCGCTATGGACTACCACAGAATAACTGGAATGCCGGTATCCGACTTCTACGCTGACGGGAAGCTCGGACTAATGGACGCATTCTACCGCTATGACTGGACGACCGGCGTCAAGTTCGGCTCATATGCCGTCTGGTACCTGCGTACGCGCATGGGGAGCAGCGTGCAGGAGAACGACCTGGTGCGCGTGCCCGTGCGCCTCCGCAAGAAAGTCCTAAAGGCCCTCAAGAACGGCGAGCCGGTGGACTTCATCAGGTACGGCAAGGAAGCCGAGGCCGCAATGCTCCATACATTCTCCATGGACACGCCTATCGAGGCCGATAGCAGTGACGACGATGGTAGCACGATAACCGTTGGTGACACGATTCCGGATTCGGACGACGAGCTGATGCCGGACTATGGGCACTCCCAGGAACTGCTCCGGGAGAAACTGAATGAGCAGATGAACAGCGTACTTACGCTAGAAGAGAGCAAATTATTGCGGCAAATGTACGGTTTGGACGGAGAAGAGACTAGTTTAGATGATGCGGCGGCCGAAATCGGTAGCAGCAAGGACTGGGCCAGACGTGCGAAGGCCAAGGCACTTGCGAAACTGCGTGAATCGCATGCGCTAGATGACTTCGCCGAAGGAGTGTACTAATGTGGGACTCTTCAAGAAAATCAAGGAATTCGTCCTCGGTGAGGATATCGAGGACACAGGCTGGAACCTGGACGGAGAAGACAAAGAACGCGAGGAAGATATGAGTGGATACTATAACGACTATGATGCCGAGCCAACCGTGATTTACAGCGAGCATCCACAGATGCCACAGGAGGTTAAGGGCGGCGGTAATCCTGACCGCCTGAACGACGCTACCATGCGCGAGGTTCAGCGTATCAACGCAACCAACCTTATCCCTGGCCAGGTCGTCACTAATCCAAGGGGCCGTCGCCAGGTTGCACAGGGGCCGCGCCGTATCGGTAACGCTCGCGTGGGCGGACAGGTTCGTCAGCAACAGATGATGGCACAGCGCCAGCTCGGCCAGCAACAGCAGTGGGAACATCAGCAGTGGGAACAGCAACAGCAGTGGGAACAACAGCAGCAGTGGAACCAGCCGCAGCAGCCGCCACAGCCCGTGTATGACCCGCAGCAACAGCAGATGTTCTACCAGCAACAGCAGATGTACTACCAGCAGATGCAGCCGCAACAGCAGGGCCAGGACCCGAAGCAGCCACAGCCTAACCCGGCAATCCAGAGGGCACCGGTGAATTACGGCGAACCGTACTCCGAGATGATTGTCTCCAACGGGCAGTACCATTTCTTCCTGGACCTCCCGGGAGTTTCCGAGAGCGACATCGGGGTTTCCTATGTCAACATGAACCTAGTCATTACGGGTACACGCAAGCTGCGTTCCGAGATGATGGCTCCTAAGGTGAAGGGCAAGGGCAACAAGGGCAAGCGTCCGGAATTCGACGCACTGGTGACGATTCCCCCGTTCGTGGAGAAGTTCAGCTACTCGTTCAATTTCCCGCGCCCGGTTGACCAGGATTCGTTCAAGACTGAACTGTCGCAGGGTGTGCTCCATATCTGGATGGACATCCTCGGCGAGAAGGGACCCGGTGGCATCGCCATCAAGGTCGGCGGTTAAAGTTTAAATTGAACCATACGCAACAAGCCCGGGAGCAATCCCGGGCTTTATACGTTGAAAGGTGGTATGCTACCACTTTTATTTGCGTTTTCCCCCGCCGCAGTTGCAGCCTTTCCTGATTGTCTGGTATGACTTTCTTACTGCACCGCTGACCTTGTAGATTGCCTTCACGCCGGCAGTAGGAATCTTTCCTGGAAGGTTGACACCCATGTCGCGCAGACGCTGGGGGAGAAGCATGTTCAGGTCACGGATTTCCGGGAAGTCCGACGTGAGCTTCTCGACCGCTTTTGTGCCTTCGAACAGTTGCCCGGTAGATGAACGGTAATGGACATCTTTCTGGTCCGGGGTAGCCGGTTCGTACTCGAGACGGTCCTTCAAGCGCCGTTCGATGAAGCGCTTGTAGTTGGTGCATACGGGGCAAGTTGCGTCGTAGATGAGAGTCGGCTTCATGGTGCCTCCTAGAACATCTTCTGGAAACCGCCCTCGATGCACTGCGTGGTCACCTGGCCGTTCGGATATACCATCGTAGTCACCGGTGAGCACTTGGTGTAGGAGAATTCCTTGTCGTTGCCGGAAGCGGCAGAACGGTAAGCCCCGAGAATCTCGTCGAGGTCTTCGGCCACGTCGTCCATAGTGCGTTCACGGGCGAACGACTGGGCGAGTTCCATCGGACTTGGGTCGATGGTCAGGCCGTTGAAGCCGGACGGGGTGATGTCTCGGTCGTTGAACTCGGCGAGTTCATCAGCCTGGGAGAGGTCAGCATTACCGACCTTGGAAAGCTCATTGCACTGGAAGCAGTATTCCGGCCATACACCGTCCTTGCCCTTGGCGAAGTCGGCTTCGCAGTTGGTCGGCTTGGCGGTAGTAATCATGTTGCCGTCGTTGTTCTTCACGATGAAGATACGGGGGATGCCCGCGACCTGCACGGCGTCGCCGAGCTGGAACGGGTTGGTGCGTGCGCAGCATGCGCTTCCGCTTTCGAACATGTACTTGTTGACGAAGTTACTCCCCATGCCGCGTTCTACGGATTCCATGCTGAATGCAAGGCCGCGTTTCAGAGACCGGCCAACAGGATTCATCTTGCATTCCGGGTTTGCCTGCACATCGTTTGCCGTACCGGTGTCGGAACCGCTTTCTGCGGATTCCGCGTTGGCCAGCTGATTCATCGGTTCCTCGAGCTCCTTCGCGGCCTCGCCGACCTTGTCGTTTGCCTCGCTGTTTGCCTTCATTGCGGCGTTGACTGCTTCGCTGTTCTGGGCACCGGCATCTGGAGTAGCATTCGGGTCAACCGTAGGGCCGTCCTCCTCGAACAGGGGGCCACCGTCGATTGGGTTGCCATGCTGGTCAGTGAATGTCGGGTTGCCGGAGCTACCGAAGGCCTTTCCGTCGGTACGGGGCTGCGGAACACCTTCGATTTCCTGCGTATCGGTAGAAGACGGGGACTTGGTGGTCAGCGTCTTGAACTTGCCGCTGCCATCCTGGTCATATTCCCGGACAGTGGCGGGAAGGTCCTCTTCCTTCTTTTCGGTGTCGGAGTTGGTGGAAGTCGCTTCCACAAGCTTTGTGAGTTGCAGTAACTGGTCGAGTTCGTCAAACATGGCATGCCCGTGCTAAAGTTGTTCTTACACAGTTTATACTATGATGGAATTGGCACGGGAGGTTTTTGCTGATTTGCGGCCAAATTGGCAAGCGCCATCTGTTCCTTCATGGCAACGGGGTCTCCCCTTGTCAGGATGGTAGCCTTCATTTCTTCCCTGAATTCGCTCGATGCGAACGTGATTTCGAGTGCGTCGGTGAACGTGAGGTCTTCGTGCTTGCCCGGGAACCAGTTGGAATCCATGAAGTAGACACACCAGTACAGGCTGGTAACATGGTCGTCGTGGTTTCCACCGGAGCCGCCCCAGGTGAACTGGTTAAGCTTAGTGAAGCTCATCAGTTCGTTGATGGTGTTCTCGTCCTTCAGCTTCAGGTATCCACGCTGGACATACAGTTTGAGCAGCATGACGGCCCTGGTTTTAACCGGGTTCGTCGAGTAGATGCCACGGAAGTACTGGTCATAGTTGATAAGGTTGTCGTAGCCGAGGTTCTCGAACATCGTCTTGTGGGCGGTCATACCGGAACCACCGTTGTACTCGATGGTCAGCGGCGGGTTTCCGTACATCTTGAGGATACTGGCAGACATTGCACAGAAGTCTTCCACGGTCACCTCGTTCGACGACAGCACAAGCACCTGTTCGGCGCGGCATGATGTCTTTGCTAGCAGAATCTGGAGAACGTGGGAGTCCTGACGCATACCGAACCCGGTATCGAGTGCAGCGACATAAGTCCAGTCCTCCTTTTCCATTATCTGTTTCGGAATAGGCGACGAGAAAACGCGGAGTGAGTATTCCCTGGGAACTCCCGGGATTTTCATTGGCTTGTCCGGATGCAAAATCTGTAGGGTCTTATAGTCGATAAGCGTTGTTGCGGAACCGATGAATTCGCACATGTATTCCTGACGGAACCTCTGCTCGCCGATACGGGCCTCTTCGTCGATGCCCCACTGGGCTTCACGACCGGGTACCTCGCTCCAGAGAACCGTTGACTTCACGTATTTCGACTGTAGTTCGTGCGGGGTTGCCGTCTTCTCATCTACGGCGTCCTCCCACATGCGATAGAAATGGTTCATGCCGTTAGGCGTGGACGTGATGATGATTCGCGTGGTCTTACCGGACGAAATCGTGGGCATCACGGATGCCATGAACTCGTCGGCCATTCCCGGGCGGAGGAACGCGAATTCGTCCAGGTACAACAGGTTCGGGGAGAAACCACGGATGCCGTCCGGGGAAGATGCAGCTACCATGATGCGGCACCCGTTGGAGAACTGGATGCTCATCTTGTTCCACAGCTTCACACCCGGCTGGAGCCAGTACGGGAGCGCCACATAGGATTCCCTGAGAAGCTGCAGCTGTTCCTTGGCCAGCATCAGCTTGTTGGCAAGCATGGCCACCAGCTTGTCCTGGTGGAACATGGCGTACCACAGGATGTATGCGCGGACGACGGTGGACTTTCCAACCTGTCGGCTCCACCTGTTGATATTGAACCTGTATTTTAGGAAACGGCGGATGGCCTCGTCCTGGAAAGGATAGGTCTTCATCAGCTGCATGCCGTTATCCTTGGTGTTGATATAGACGTAGTTCCTTATGAAGTAAATCGGGTTCTTCGCACACTTCTTGAGCTCCTGGATTTGCCAGGGCTTCAAGGTGACGCTCTCGTTGGCGTCGCGAAGGTTGAATATCCCGTTGAACGACATCTAAAAATCTCACTTTTATTGTTGGGAATACCGGTTTTTGCCTTGTAAACCCGCGAACAATTATGTAGTTTATATAGCGATGAAAGATTTTATCGTTATTACCGCTTTTCGCGATACCGGGGACCCTTACCGGCGTCGCAATTTGGCTGCCTGCATTGCATCGGTGGCCAAGAATTTTCCCGAGGCCGAGCACGTTGTCGTAGAGCAGTGGGATGGCCCGGAATCAGGTAAATGGTTTGAATCCCAGGGCTTCTCCGGAGTTACCCACGATATGGTTGACATGGCAATAGCATTGGGCGGAACTGCCGATGGCCTGTTTCATAAGCCGGTTCTCCTGAACACGGCAGTTCAGACTCACCCTGGCCACAAGATATACATGATGGTGGATGCGGATGTATACCTGGAGCGCAATCTTGTTGAGTACGCTATGGCTGAATGCTGCGAGGGAAAACTGGTTTTCCCGTATGGCGACGCTATCTACATGGATGAGCTGGATACGAGATGCAAGGTGGCCGGCAATGAATTGTGGGGAGGCGAGAAAGACCACGGTGTAACAATACGTAGGCAGACCGGGCTTACGGTCGCCTTCACATACAACGATTTCAAGGCTGTTCGCGGATTCGATGTGGCGTTCGCAGGATGGGGTGCCGAGGATGACGCTTTCATGTTCAAGTTCCTGCGTACAGGTAGGGAGGTTATGCGGAACACGGACAAGGCCGCAATCGCATACCACATGTTCCATCCGAAGGTAAATACGAAAGAATACACCTCCGATGTGATATACAAGAAAAACCGTGTCCTGTGTGCGTGCGTTCGCAGGATGAGTGACGAGGATTTCAACGGATATCTGGCCGGTACAGTCGAGATGAACGACCTTGTGGATAAATACCGCAAGATGGGCCGGCTCGAGATTGCGCTCGACTGGCTAATCGTCAAGCAGGATATACCTGCTGGGATTATGAAGGATGTCATCCTGCACATGGATACGACTATATACGATATCGACCGAACCGGCGAGATGTCAATCGATAAGATTATGACCGAGGTCGTCAAGGAAGACGGCTGGGGTGGAGTAATCGAGTTCGTCGAGGGCGTTCTTGGCAAGATACCCGACCTTCCGGCCAATATAAAGGCCGATGTTGACAGCTGGTATGCGAGGGCCAAGGAACAATGCGGTATTTCGTAAAGCATTTCTGGCCAGAGTGGGATTCAAAGCGCAATATCCTCGCAATGGCTGTCGCCGGGAAGATAGGCGGCGAATACTGGTATCCAGGTGTCACCTCCGGTGCCGTTGTCCAGGCAGCCGATGGAACATGCGATGTTCCGGCCGGGTGTATACCGTTTGCAGCAATTTACCACGATTCCCTTGAGTATAATATTATTCCTAGGCCTCTATTGCGCATAGGACTCGGGGATATCCCGGGCTGTACCGTAAAGCTCAACAGTTACCCACTGAGGGAAAAGGACCTCCATCGTTTGCCGGTATCGGCAAAATATGATGCAGTATTCGGTGGGAAGGCTGAGGATTACGCGTCCTGCGAAGAGGCAACCGAACGCGCAAATGTCAAAGGCCGCCGTGTTGCCGTGGCAATCCCGGAAAATCCATCGGTTGCCGAGAAGGTGTCGAACCGACTCAAGGAAAATGGCAACGAGGTTGCCATCATTGCGGACCCGCAACTGCCAATATTGTCTGTACTGTACAGGAGCTGTCCGACTGTTGTTCACCTTGGCCACTGCCGTCGGGGATACCTCCACTCGCTGGCCATGTACCACGCAACGGCACCGGGCAGGACACTGGTAGAGAGGGTACCTGGATTGTTAAAATTTGTCCCGGCTAGCATCGACGATTTGATACAGTTTTTAAATGGGTAGAACAACCCATTTTGCTATATTTGGAAGGAACAGGAACTATGGAAAACAACGTGCATCTCCGGGTAGTCAGGACATTGAAGATTGTTATGTTTGCTGTGTTCGGACTAAACCTTGTGCGCATCGCGTACAGGACATGGAAATACGGGGGTTCCAAGGAATTGCGTGAAGACTCGTTCGACTTCGGCGAACCGGACATCGAAGGGGTAAACAGCGAAGAATAGAAGCAGGTTTGCTTATGGCTGGAAACAACAACGAGAAGAACAATCCGCTATCGGACCTTCTTGTGAAGATAGAGATTGATGCTGAGACTTGGACCAAGATGAGTCCAAAGGAAAAGTTTCATTACCTGAAATCGGTAATCAAGTCAAATTCGGAAAAACTTGTAAATGCGGCCGGCGGGTTCGTCGACGCATTCTCCGGTCTTATCCGGGCTAACACTGAGAATCCAATAGTGAATGCCTACCTGGGCCTGGTTGAGACCGGGTTCGGGCTTATCCGGGCTACTACGGTGGCGAACAACGTGTTCATCTCCGCAAGGCACGAGATTCACAGCCCGTATGACGCGCTGGCTGCCTTCATGGGTAAGGGCCGCGGAATAGAACTCATTACCGATTCCATCGAGGCCACGGCATCCATCTGCGAGACTTTCATTGGTATGAGCGAGAAGGAACAGGCCAAGTATGGATTCCGTTTCGTCAAGGTGCAGAAGCAGGACGAGCCGGGTGCTCCCGAGTCTACCGTTACTGTGTTCCTGATTGACGCCGAGATTACGTTCGAGGGGAACAAGTACCGGGTCGGCTTCGAGGTCGGATATCCAGAGTCGAAGCACCGCGGAGACCATATTACCGACGAGGGCGGGTTCTCCTACATCAACTTCGGCATGCACGGTAGCGAATACTGTGCCGAATTGCTCTGGTCCATCCCGTCCATCATATACGGCATCTACATTGACCGCATCGACATCACGAAGAACATTGTGCGTATCAAGAACGGCACGCTGTATGTGGAGCCGAGAGTCAACATCGATTTTGACGTGAAGAACTTCGACCTATACGACGAAAATGGAAATCCGGTCAGGACGATGGCTAGCGAGTCAGCGTTCATCCGCAAGGTGCTCGACATTAAGGGCCGCCGCGGCTATATCGTTCAGGGAGACCAGGGAACCGGTAAGACAATTTCTGTCAACCGTCTCCTGATGGACTTTACGGATGTCCCGGTGTTCTGGATTTCCCCCGACTCAATCGCTGACCGGCGTGGCATGGACAATGTGTTCCGTGTGCTCAACATGTTCCCGGGTTCGTTCTTTGTATTTGACGATTTCGACGGCAACG